>Ga0209780_1002833_pt1 | contig 12601 bp, 12 predicted proteins | sample WorMetexBAHAMAS2_FD_187384 | JGI IMG/M metagenome (GOLD analysis project Ga0209780, IMG submission 187384) | Marine gutless worms symbiont microbial communities from Max Planck institute for Marine Microbiology, Germany - Inanidrilus exumae... | ecosystem: Host-associated > Annelida > Digestive... | reverse complement strand
GGTCGAGGTCGTGCAGGCGAGGTAACGGGTGGAAGACGTGAGGTCCGATGTCGGCCAGCCAGTTGTATCGGAGGTTGAGCGTGCGCAGGTGGGCGAGCGGCGAGAACACACCTGCCGGCAGGTGTGCGATCTTATATACTCCATGGAATTCCACGTGGGAAAAAACGTATGATGTTTTCCATAGAGACTCCATGGAATTCCATGTGGAATACTCCATGGAATTACCACGGCAAACGTCCTGTTTAATGGTAACTCAATAGAGCATTTCACATGAAATCCCATGGAGTCTGGGAATCACCACGGAAAACGTCGTGTTCCATGATAATTTCACGGAATACTCCATGGGATTCCATGTAGAATACTCCACATGGAATTCCACGGAGTATAAATCAGGGACTTCGATTCTTTAGGATCTCTGTGTTGTTGCCGCTCGTCCACCTGAACACACCTGCCGGCAGGTGTGAGATTTGATTATGGGACAGGTCGAGTACAAGCAGAGTAGCGGCCACGCGCCCGCGGAACGCCGCCGTGGTGACATGCTGCAGCGCGTTGCGGGTCAACCTCACCGTCTCGACCCGAACCGAAGACAAACCATCGGCCGGCAGCGTCACGATGAAGTTCTCCGATACGTCCAGCGTCAGCATGGACGACCAAGTCTCTCGATGCGACCGCATTCCATACAACCCGGAGACTACTCAGTCTCCGATACGTCCAGTTCTTGCCATACGGACTGAAAATGGAGGAAGTACGGCAGCGCTTGTAGACGCATAAACGCGCAGTAGATAACCTTCAGAAATGCATGATGGCGAATGACTGTTAGTGTTTTAAATCACTTCGTCGTTACTTGGCATTTAAGTAACGTTCACTTTTATATACATCTTTATTCACCAAATAAGGTATCAATGTACACAAATGGACAGATAAACAAACAAAAAAGAAATACAAGCAAAAAAGAAACGATCCGAGTAACTTATTATTCTCATAAATAAAGCTCCTGCTAAGCGTGGTTTGGTTCGAAGATATCAATTCATGCCCTTTATTGATGTTTTCTGGGATTTGATTTCCTAACTGGGGAGTATTTATCAACGTGACCCCCAAAAGGCACACACTTGCGCGGAAAGACGTTATATGAGGTTTACGGATCGTTAAAATCGGTCCATCGGTGCAGGCTGGGCGCGAGCCGAATAATAAAGAGATTAAAAGGTCTTTTAAGAAATAAAACACGCGTTTGACCAAACAGCTCATGTTGTCGCAGCGTCACCTGGATTTGCGTGTCTTGTCACACCAATGACGTAGTTATTTACTTGTTTCATTAAAATCTGTTAAGAGGTTTCGGGTTAATGGAAGGTCATCATCACGGACTGGACTTTTGCTATATGCAGTGTTCCTGATCAATCAATTAATCCTGACATAAAAGCTTGCAGCAGCAGCTGACCAGTTCACTAACAATAAATATACATTAAAATAAAATACAAAGATGATTATTAAAAGCCTACTTCCAGAAATACTGTAAAATGTAGTAAATAAAAGCTTCTTAAGTATGTTTTCAAAGGTTGCAGTGCTGCTGATAGAGTGGATCTCCGTCGGCAGGCTGTTCCACGCTACGGGACCGGCAACAATAAACGCCCGCTCGTCAAACTTTAGCGCGGTTTGAGCGACGAGCAGGCATCTGGGATTGATGAAGATCCAGTGAGTTTAGAAGGGTAAGAGGTGGTCCGTCGGACATGATGAAGTTTGCCATTTATCTGCACTGATTCCGAATCCGAAGTGGCCATCTGCTCACTTGCTGAAATTTCGAATTATTTAACGTGGTTTTCTTACATTATAGTTTGAAGTTGTTCCGTTGATAGCAATCAAAATGCACCTAAACACAACGTTATAAGAGGAAAATTCGATTTTTACTGGCAGGAAGACCACTTCCAGTCCATCTCCTCATCAGTCGGCCACTTGACTCCGCCTATCATCCACCCACGTTTTCGGCCGCATCACCTGCACGCAATGCATAGATGCGGCCTATTGCTACAGGTGTCGCATGTAGCGTGGTCTGTGTGTCTGTGTGTGTGTTGGGCACATAGGTGAGCTGTGCAAAAACGGCTGAACCGATCGAGATGAGGTTTGGAGAGCCGACTCATGTGGGTCCAAGGAATCATGTGTTAGATCGGGGTCCAGATCCCCCAGGGAAGGATCACTTTTGAGGGGAACGTCTGCCGATCATTGTAACGTACCATGAGTACCATGAGTACGCATGAGTACATTGCACTATATTGTTCGCCATCGCCTGCCGCCGCGGGTGAATGTGCCTGCCCAGCGCATGCGACGGACGAATGTATTCGCTGCCGCGAGGGGTGACAAGACGGCGATGCGGCCTTTTGCCAAATTACTTTGGATAATTGCTAGACCTGCTATTACTACTACTACTACTACTACTACTACTAGGCCTACTACTACTTCTGCACTACTCTTTGCTGTGTTACCTGGTTCCCTATGCAGTAGCATGGAAGCGGAGATGGACAGACAGCCAAAGCAAGTACGGAACACCCTCCGGCAGATGCGAACAGCACAAACATCACGATTCTCGGTAGACAATACCACCAACACCGCCGTCGTCGAGCACTGCGGCTACTCGATGGCATTGCTATATAGTATTACGTACAGCTCTGCCTTCGCTGCATCACGGCCATGGCGACGAAGTGACTTGCAGTAGTCAAAGCCGATTATCCCGGTCGACCCGTACGCGCCGTGTGATCAACGGGCTTGTGTGACTGTTCTTATTATATTTCTTCATGTTTGCAGCCTTTTTGTTCGTTTACAGCTTCGTCTGCATGAGCGGCAGTACGATATCGCCAGAAGTCAGCTTTAGAGCACCTGTTAAGCTGCGTAGCCTCTTTGTGTCCTGCCTCGGCCCCAAACGCTGTTTGCATTTTCATCTTTCCGTGTACCGGAGTCGAAGTAATTCAGTAAGCAAGACCCACACAGCGATACGACTATAGTAGTATTTTGCACTGGTCATTCCTAGCCATCGATTCTGTATATTCCGCGGAGCCACAAGCGCAATTTTGTCAGCCAACACTGTGGTTACAACACGATAAAACGCTGCCTTAAAACCGCTAAAACAGTTTCGGCTGTTTTATCGCAGTGTTTCGTCGTGTTGTAAGCACAGCTAAAACTTCAAAACGATGAAAACGACAAGCGACGCGAAGAAACTACGACATGAATCGTCGGGACCGAAACGAAATTACTACCGACACGCAGCTCTTTAAAAACGTCGCGGGCTAGACCGACTGCGCGAAAGCTTTTCATTGGCGCGGTCCGGCAGTTGTCGACTGCCGCAATGCCGAACGACACCCCGGCGGAGCAGGAATGTCGTCGTCACGCGAGGCCGCAGCCGTACGGAATGAGAGATGCTTGCCTACTGCAGCTACATGCTGCGGAGACTGCTTATGTGACGCGCTGCCGCATCAGCACAGAACCATGGCAGCACCAGCTTCCTGATGCTATAGGAGCCTACTGGGCGTTGCTTATGTGTATAATAATAATTTTCGTTTATTTTAACTGCAGACAAACCGCGCAGTCAACGCAGCACAAACATCCGCCACGCAGGGCGGGACACACAACAGCCGCCACGCAGGGCAGCACTATGTACAGAAAGGTTAATCACGATTAAACTGCTGCCACAATACGGCGTACAGCCATTAATCAACTGCACCGGCTTAACCTCGTGAACCTTCGCCAGATGGCGCGACCAGCACACAAACGATAAAGTGGCTCACTATTTTTAATTTATCGACCCCGAAAGGATGAAAGGCTGAGTTGACCTAGTTGTCTGACCTATAGCGGAGGGCTTACCCACATAAGTGGTCACCCGTCAGCTACAGGTCGAGCGTGGGACAGGGAAAGTTCGACGGTCAAAGACTGGCGTTCTACCACACTGTGCCACGCAACCAACTTGTGGCATATAAGGTCTTATGCACGACAATGAAAAACGTATAACCCTGCCCGTGGTTTTTCCCATACTGTCCAATTTTCTATTTACTCTGCAACTTTGGGCTATGATAAATACTAAGAGTAGTTTACAAGGAAAAGCTGCGTAAGGAGCTTGAGCAAATTGTTCGCACCTATGTGCCTCTATCACCAAGCAGTATAACTTGGTACGGGCCAAGCGGCAGTGATGCTCTGCGGCTGGGAAGTCAACTGATGCCTGGCGGGTGGATACTTATAGTCACCTGCGGGCTGACTGCCTGTACACCGGGATCAGCTCCGGGCCCAACGCTCAGTGACGAATATGGGAAGCCTTTAAGGCTTTTTACAGGGAAAAGTCCATTAGTCTAGCCCGTCGAAAACCTGGTCGAAAGCCTGCTTCTTATAGCGTTCTTGGCAGTCCAATGAATGGTGGTTTTACGTCGTTTAAATCACAACACGTCGAAATTTATCGAAAAGTTCGACTTGCAGCCGTATTTCCAAAATACGTATAAAATATATTTTTTAAATTTGTTACAATTTACCCGCTTCTCAAAAAGCCACCGGGGACCGATTTAGTGATTTACACCAAGCTTGGCGCAGCTGTTCGTCTAGCGGGTATAACCGACTGTGGCAATTTTGAATGAGGGGCTGTAGATGCTGTAGAGAGAGGGCATTCAGAGAGGTAAAGGTCGGATTCTTATATAGCGCTACTTACACAGTAAATCACCGTGACCAGCCGCGCTTTACAATCTTGAAAGTGGCAGTTGATTAGCAAGAGCCAATTATGGTGCTGCAGTGCAAATTGCAGCCATCCATTGCACGCGTTAACGTACAAATGGACCCGCGGCATGCAGCTAGCAAACACACCACCGATCCAATCAACCACACCAGGCCTTCACCCTGTAAGCATTCCCCAGATGGCGCCGCAGTACGAGGAAACACATCCGATCACAGCTTACTTCTGAGTTTATCGACCTCGAAAGGATGAAAGGCTGAGTCGACCTGGGTGGCTGGTTACATAATACCGAAATAAAGTGTCGCCCCCGGGAGTCGAACCCGGACACGTCACCCATCCCAGTACCAACCGGGCTCGACGTAGAGTAACTTCGTTGACACGACCAACGCTGTTACCACTACGCCACGCCGCCACACAATTTAAGTCAAAAATCGCCACTGTTTACTGACAGAGGCGTAGCTGGCCAGGGAGATCCGGTCCGGTGGTTCCGACCCCCAGCCACCATGAAGGTGACTTGTGGGATTTTCATAAATCCGACGAGAAATGTTTAACCGTTTAACGTAAAAGGTACCCCCCTCTGCCAATTGATGTGGTTTCATGCTGATGTCGTGGTTAAAATGCGCATTTTCAATAAGTGTTAGCCAGTCTGGCCCAATTTTTCCTGCAAAAATGCTATGCACTGGCTTCATTTTCTGGGGAACTTCGTCCCCAGGCCCCTATACTGGACCCATCCATCTAACAAAATCCGCCTACGCCCCTATCTACTGACAAGAGCAATCACCGGTAACACAACACAGTGCGGTAGCGCCAGCGCACCTGCTATCCGCCTGTGATTAAAGCCGGCAGACGAAAGTGAAAGAAGGTATAATTGTATGCTCGTTGTACAGACGTTACGTTTCCGCAAATAAATGCGCACCTTTGCTGACGCCAGGCCAAGACTAAATTGTTATTATTGTTGTCGGTCTGGAATGCATAACCGAAGACATGAAGTTGTCTGGCACGGCCTTTTCCGTTACACCACGTATTCCAGCTTTCGCGGGTAGAGAGACAATTCGAATGTAAACAATGTGTCGCCCTAAGGGGACGTAACCGTACTGGCTTGCCGTGCAGTGTGGGCCGCCCATGCGCCAGGTCGCCGGCGCGCCGACCGTCCACACGCCCGGCGGCCGGCCGTCCAACACGCCGGCAGCGTTACAGACGACAACAGACGACGACGCCGTGTAAAATCGTAACCACTAAAAATTTCATTTTGAAACTTGGCACACGTGATTACGTCGAGAACATCACCTACTAAACAATTTTCAAGTGCATCGTTTCAGCGGGGGCTTTTCCACAAATAGGTGAAACAACCCTTTAGTGACTTTTTTCCTGTCTCGTCCTGTCCTTTTTTTCTCGCACTAACGCCCAGCTTGAACAGCGTGACCGATATTCGCGCTTTGTGGCTCAGATGACGTGTTTCACCAAGGATGGTCCTTTCTGGGGTTAGGACGATGAGTGACATCATTCGTGGGAAATGTGCCCTTAACCCTCTCCCCAAAAAAGGCGTGAATAGGCATTTTCAAGCCGAACTCGCATAATATTGAAACTCACATATCTCGGCCGCGGTTCGAGGGATTTCGACAAAATTTGGCACGGACGTGACGCTGTTCGACACTCGTGACGAGTCCGACGTAAAAATTTATACTTTTAAAAATCCAAGTTATGTACCCCGAAAATTGAGGCTGTGCCCCACTTTATACGATGAACCCCATAAATCTCTACAGAAGTGGCTCACTTGTATAGGTTTTTACAATACTAATGTAAGTATCAGTATCTGAGAATAAAACTGTCTCATACATTGTTAGCAACGCAATAACTAATGCAACAGTGAGGGGTTCAAGCCCCCGCTTTGAAGAAAGTAAAGGGGCCCGAGCTCCCTTGCCCCTCCCCCACCCCGGTTCTAATGCCTATGATTGTATATAGTCGCCGCGATGCTAACAATGTATGAGACAGTTTTATTCTCAGATACTGATACTTACATTAGTATTGTAAAAACCTACAAGTGAGCCACTTCTGTAAAGACTTATGGGGTTCATCGTATAAAGTGGGGCACAGCCTCAATTTTCGGGGTCCCTCGCATATAAATTTCTACCAACGCTACTGGATGCAATGAGATACTGTGGATATTCCGATTCAGCTACAGACATACGTTAATAAAAATAAGTAAAACGCTGTAGGTAGAATCTGTTAGCTGTATTTTGTTTCTACCTTTGATCCTACGGTAGGATGAAAGGTAGAAACAAAATACAGCTAACAGCGAAGTTACGACTGCTACAAAACGTTCTTGTAGACTGTAAATTCAGCGATTGACTTCAAATCTACAAAGTCACTGTGATCTTCTGTATTATAACAGTTACCTATCAGCAGCTTACAGATAAAAACATCGGTGACGTTTAACACGTTCAATCGATAACACGGATGATGGAATTTTAAACCGCAGTAACCAAAGATCACAAAGTGCTAACACTGCAAAATTATCGACTCAGCTGTATCAATTGTTCAGTATCATTCGCAGGTATGTCGCTGCTTTGCATTCAGAAAGTTTCAATGTCAACCGATCCAGAGTTCTGTAAACTGAATGTTTTCTCTGCGCCACTCTAATGTAGTCGAGTGTCTGAGCCAGTGACGTCAATGAGTGGTGTAGCTTTAACTGACATTGAGTTATCAAATACAGCGACAGAGTCAGCTGAGTGATACAGGCATTGTTACTGTAATTCCTACACCCAGGATCGACAATCAGTGTCAGTGCAGTCAGCGAGACAATGTCATCATTCAGCAGCTGAGCAAACTCTGGATATGTCGGAATATCGTGCATGCAAACGGCATACAACAGTGTGTGTACGTTCTGTGTAGACAACTGTAAACACCGCTGATAGTCGCCACGTTTGTACGCGTAGAGCGCCTCAAAGTCTGTTGTGACAATCGTGGCTACAGAACCAAAGTCTCGCGCCACGAGCTGACGATATGTTGTCAGACGTTCAACTGCTAACCGCTGCAGTAACTCAACTAGCTCTGATGTGTTCAGTTCAGTTTCACTAACAGCTGATTGATCACATTTTCTCCACTCTGGCTTGTCGCTAATAGCTGGCGCCAAGGCATCATTCAGTGACTTAAAAGCCAACACATCACCAATGAAGAGCTGGTGCATTTTAGAAATGCATTTTGCACATCGCTTACGAATGTCACATAATGACATTTGCGTGACCTGGCGACATTGTGTGACGGACAAAAGTCTGCAGTGCAGATAAGCAAATATTTCAGTTGTAAAGACGCTGACATACTGTCTTTGACGCTGTTGATTCAATGCGGCTGATAGAACATGCTGATAGAACACAGTCAAACCTAGCACATTGTCAATGTTGTCGTCCGTCAATCTTTGGTAAACGTTCTCCTTGTACAACATGTGAACTGCACTGTGAGTGATCTTGTGACATCGTCACCAGTGTACAATGATCTATCGCCGTCTGGTATTGTCCTGTAGTGTAGTACAAAACTGCCAAGTAGACATTTGCCAGGCAGTAGATGGAGTCGCTGTCAGCGTCTTTAGGCCTATATCTCAACGCTTTGTGTAGGTATGCCTTGGAGAGTTCAATCTCTATCAGTTGCACGGTACTGATTGACTTGTTGACTACGACTTTCATCAGCTTGGTGGCTTTATTTAGAGACAGTACGCTGCAGTGCTGCTTAGAGTAACGAGATGTGTCAATGAACTGTCCGAGTATTGTCGCCAAAACATCCATCAAGTTCTCGTTGAAACCGTCTCTTGATATTTTATATATAACGTGCAGAAATGCTACCGCTGAAAAGTACTCAGAGAGACATGGGCCTACTTCGCTCTTTGTCAGCTCATTCATCCAACAAACACACCACTTCACTGTCACTCTGGACTTTGACATAAACGCCGTAATGTACCACTGTGCTGATTCCACTGCATACAACAAATCTTGGAGTGAAGTGTTCAGTCTAAACTCCACGATGGCTGTCACTAAATTTTGTAATTTAGTAATAGTATTGGCGTAATCAAACATATGTAGAATATAGCTTGGACAAAGTTCAGCACATTTTCCTATGTATTTGTGTACAAACCACGTCGATAAGTACAATTCACTTACTGACAAAAGCTTACTGGCAACCATTTCCACGCTCAGCGAACCATCCACTAAGTTACAGTTGCTGATAAAATATTGTGGACAGCATGTGTCAGTCAACCAGACAGACAAAGTATGCAACAGTTCCACGCAGATTCTGACAAGGTTTAAACTCTCAGTCCACCAACTTTTTGTTTTTAGTTCAGAAGTCCACAACATCAGAGTCTTAATGTGATAGTTGCTCACTACGAATCGTTCAAAATTGTCAGCACTGTCTACAAATTGTTCAGTTTTCATGAAAAATCGTAACATATGATACGCAATCTGATGTACTGGCATCCAGCTGTTAATCAGTACAATTTCTGCTCTTGAGAATGACAGTCTCCACTGATGCCTGCCTATCCATTTATGTTGTCTACACTGACGATGTGCCACAGGAACTACATCACATCCATTACTAACAACATGATCAACAGTTGCTGGGTCTGGCCAGTCGTAGTTTCTGTGACGCGTTGGCCAATCAGCAGCTTGTGGCGGCCATGACAGACATGGTATGCACTCTACAGCGTCAGTGGACAAGAAAAAAAGTGTTGCTGCTATGTGTGTGCCATGCCGGTCCATGAATATGTGTCTCATCCTCATAAATAGGAGATTGTAAATACAGTCCGCTGTCATATTCAAAGTAGTTGTATTTCTCATCTTCAACACATTCTGTCAGTAAGTAACGTAACTCTAAGTACACATAGCTAGGTAAGTGACTGTCAACTATTTTGAATACCTTGACATAGTTGCTAAACTCATCTGGTAACTGTGTTGGTGGTGGATGTCCTCGTGGTATTGCCAGCAGAGTGCTAAAGTGATACATCACGTCGATATCACCGACATTCGGTAACATCGGTTCAATGTAGAATTCAACAATACTTCCTGTTGTCAGTGAAATATTTTCAGCTTTTGTGTCGTCGTCTGGATGATCAGCCGCTATCTTGTCACACACGTATACAGCTTGTGCAGCATGTCTACTTAGCTGCGGACGCAGTCGACAAGTGTTGAGTAAAAACTTGGTAACGATTTCACTGACAACGCGTTCGTCCGCCATTGTCGTCGTTCTTCTGATTATGACTCACTGTCCGTGTTTACTTCTACACAGCGCACCTGACACTCGTCACGCTCTACGACAAGCAGAGACGCATAGCATACGGAGTCGCGCCCAGCACGTACTGTCGCCCACGTAGACATATAATTATAATAATCATAATCATTTATTTGTTCAAGGTACATAGAGACAAGCAACTGCAATGGTGCATGTTGATAGAACAGGACATGTCAGGCTACATATAGCGCTTACGGCAGCCCAATAACGAGTGTAGGCCTAAAACCAAACGACACAAAAATACAAACGATACACAATGTATAAAAACCTCAATAAAATTCAGTGACTTAGTTCAAACAAATCAATAGATATAATAGATTTTTTTGAATTTGGATAAAGAGCTGAAATCAATGCGATCTGTAGGTAGGTTATTCCATAAGTTGACAATGCGTTCAGAAAAGAAGGATGACCTAGAGGAATGTTTGCTGAATTGCTTGTAAATTTTATACGGGTGACCTCTGGTAGTACTGACACGCAACTGAAAGAACTCATTAATGGCTACGAGTCCAAAAATAATCTTGTAACACACGACGAAGTCAAAACGGGTACGTCGAAGTTCCAAACTGTCTAATTTTATCAGCCTTAGACGTTCATCATGCGAATAACCAGAACCAGAGAGACCACACAACCTTTTGGTAAACCGACGCTGAACTCGTTCTATCAGCTCGATGTCACGCTTTCAATGTGGCGACCACGCAACACAGTTATATTCTAACAACGGGCGGACGTAAGTAGTAATTGGCGATCGCAAAGACTACGAATTTGATGTAAAGGTTGAATGTGCAAGTCACAGCTTACGGACGACGAACTGTCCCTGACTGGGACGTGGTCAGGTCGTGTGACCCATTACGAAATTTTGGGGCTCCAATTATATCACTGAAAAGGCAGAACCTAAAGTCGTCAAATTTTGTACAAGAGTAGGCAATATCAATTCTATGCCACAGGATGACATATCACCAACAAAAGGGCGTGGTTATGGTCACGTGACTGTTTTAAAATTTTGCCGTTAGTCGTGATGCAGCGCGAGGCGCGGGTTTGTCAGCGACAGCTGAGCTACTTGTATATTAAACAAGAGTTTCCATGTGTCGGTGATGTCGACGTAGTATATTGATCAGCTGGCAATACCAGCAGTCTACCCTCCACCTAGTGAGTTTGACAGCCGCTTTCAGGTATATGAAATTGTCAACAGTGAGTTTCCGGGCTACGTGTACTTGGTGTTGTATTAATGGCCAACAGAATGTGCTGATGACGGCAGTGTGAACGTATAACAGCAATACGCGACATCGCGAATCAAGGACCTGCGAATGTCAGCGAGACTGTTAATAGCACCGTCGGGGTTACGTGTTGCGGATTCACTGGTCTCCATGGATGTAGTAAACTGCGTGCGTTGTCTAATATGATAGGCCTATCGTGGGCTTGTGAACTGAATTCAAGAAGTTGGTTGACTGACTATTTGAATCTTATCAGAAACTTTGTCGAACTGCTGCATACTTTGGCTGTTTGTCTGACTGACACACGATGCCAAGATTACTTCATCAACAAGGTGTCGCCCTAACGGGACGTACCGTACTGGCCCTCCGTGCAGTGTCGGCCGCCCGACCGCCCACGCGCCCGGCCCGGCGGCGGCCGACCAGCCACGCGTTTGGCGGCCGGCCGGCTCGCCCGCCCGCTGGCAGCGTTACACATCGACGACAGACGACGACGCAGACGACAGACGCCCGCGAGCAAAACAATACTGGCCCATTAGGCGGGCCAGTAATAACTGTAATCTGTTTTACCGGTTGGAAAATACACGCTAAGCAGAGGTAACTGCCAAATATAGACTAATGTCAATAACCAGAGCTTGGTTCTGCGAGTGGTGTATTGACTACTACTATGTACAGAAATATGCTCAGCTTTGTCCTAGAAGTGTTTCTAGTTCGTTATGGAGTTATTCCTCCAGTAGCCGTCATGAACAGTTGCATCCTGTCTTTTGTCTACAGAGTTTCATTTTATTCAGCAACAAAGGACCAAAAGGCCTCTTACAAGTCGCGACAAAATACAATATTATACAGTGTATACATTCATACTTGCGTGTACACATCACACATAATATGCATATTTGCATATACACACGTTATCGCAACACAGTTGTTGAGAGTTTGTTAAAGAGAGAGTGAATATGTCGCTGATATTGACTTTCGCTAACTTGCCGACGACAAGGCGGATCATGACGTTTGTGTCCCCGCAGTCAACGACACTGCGATCATGTCTGTGTTGGACTTGGATGGATCAACTATCAAAGACTGATCATGTTCTACGTCTTTATTTAACTGCAGTCGTATTTCTATCTGCCGTTCCAGAGATATAGTCGGTGACGACCACAATTAAATGGTTCGCGTTAGAGATCCGCGCCGCGTAGACTGTCTGTGTGATTCGCTGTCGGTTTCAACTGAACCGGCAGACGGAAAACTAATTGCGACGATGCGCGGTTCCGACGTCCGGTTGTGCTTTGCGCATGCGCAGATGACATTTCGTGACGTCGCGTCGCGACGCGTGATCGACAGTATCGATTCGTCGGCGATGCAACGTCTTTATCCGCTAAACGCAATCGGCCGCATCGCCGACGAATCGATACTGTCGATCACG
>Ga0209780_1002832_pt1 | contig 12602 bp, 9 predicted proteins | sample WorMetexBAHAMAS2_FD_187384 | JGI IMG/M metagenome (GOLD analysis project Ga0209780, IMG submission 187384) | Marine gutless worms symbiont microbial communities from Max Planck institute for Marine Microbiology, Germany - Inanidrilus exumae... | ecosystem: Host-associated > Annelida > Digestive... | reverse complement strand
TTGGTAGCTGTAAATAAGTAACAACCAACCGAAAATTCATGGTCGTTGCTACCTCGAGCGAGGGCCTTCGAGTTTGTCCAACGGTTGATCGAGCAGGGCGCTGGTCCGAAAGTTCGTATAACGATCTTGCTCAGCCTGTCTGTTCCTCTCTTTGCTACCGTTGCATAGTTCATCGCAGCCTAAAGACTCGATAATACGGACATCATTAAAAAACCCGAAGGACTGCATCTAACCGCTTCCACCAACGGCTCCTACTGCCTTATTAGCCCGACATGCACGTGTCGTAAGGAAGTAAGAAACCGGAAACCCGAAGGATCTTTCGCCAAACCCAGAAATACAGTGATTGACAAGCGACTATAAGTAAGTTTGTTAAAGCGAAATGTAGAAATGCTGGCTACCGACGACAACCCATCTCTCTCAATCTCGTTCGACGAACACAAGTAACGCTTGGTTAACTGGTCAAATGACTTACAGTGTTTACCGCCCATGTCAAACGCGATTTATAGAGGTGCGCGGAACAGGAACAGTTCATTTGGGGACTCACATCCGCCACAATTTGGAACATATGCCGATCTACGAACCGATCGTAATTGTTATCTGTGTTTTCTTGGAATTGAAGTAACCCATTCTCGGTATTGAAATGTCGCTAGAGAAACGGCAGAGAATGTAATTTTATTTAAAATTCGATACGGGATTTTATTAAAAATTTATTTTAAAATTTATTAGAAATTTGACCCGATACAATTTATTCGCCTTATCAACATTTGTGGATTCCATTTTGTCCTTATTGTTTTTGTGTTTTGGTGTTGTCTTGTAAACTAAGCTGGCAGTCTTCTTGGCTCAGTCCCAGACATTAATATCACCCAAAAGCCCCATCAAAAGTTATGTATCACGTTTATGCACACAATGCAAAGTTGCAACACTTTGCTGCGTTACTTTGGTATCAGTATAAAATAACTAGACGGCCCTCGGTAGAGTACACAGCCCCGCCAGTTCCCTTTTCCCTTCAGCAGCTGGTATAGCCATGTTGCTGGTGTTGCAGTGGGTCGGTGATGCGTAGGTTCTTTAGTTGTTCGCAGTTATTAAGCAGGTGTGTTAGATTTGACACTTGCGTTGCGTTGATGTTCATAGTTTACCCCCAAAAAGACGTGATTTTTTAGAGACACACTGTCATGTCGCAGGGCTGGTAGAAACGTTTTACATACTGCGAACCCACACAAAGCAAACTCCGATGACTGGTTGACGAAACATGCAGTTGCATTATCATGGATATGTCCATGGACGACTATTTAGACACTTTTACTGGGATGCGGAATCAACGCTATGGAGAAACATCAGTAAATTAAAAACATCTGGCTGCCAAACTGACAGCCAATGCAGTTATTGTTTATTTATTTATTTATTATTTATTTAATGTTCACATCATATAAAAAGCACGCGGCAGTTTACTATATTTACTATGCTGCCCACGTCTAGTGGAAAGCCTAATGTAACCGTCCGTTCATCTGTCTGTCTGTCTGTCCCTTCATTTTCAAACCTTAATAGGACACGCGGCTCATACTCAACGTGACTCACCAGAGGGAGGCACATGACGCGGTCAGCCCACATTTTCGTCTGAGTATTACCAAGAATTACGAGGACGGACATATTTGCTGTACTTAGTAAAGTCAGTGAAGTTTTAGTTTGCTATTAAGTTTTTACTGTGGTCAAACAAAGGTTTTCAAAGTTATATGCGTCATGTCGTGGGTTGTCAAACTGCTCGCTGAAGTCTGTAGTGGTCCAGACAGAGTAACTGGTCGTGTGTGTGTGTGTGTGTGTGTGTGTGTGTTCGTGCGTATTGTCTGAATGACTTTTGAACTTGCTGCTCGTTAACCTAGATATATGCTGAGCTGGTTCATCTTAATGTTATCTAAGTTAAATTCGAAGGTCAAGGTCAAGCATCAAGGTCAAGTGATGAAAAACGTTTTTTGCTAAAATGGTCGATGCGACCTCGAGTGGGATTTTCCAGTTATCGAAATGGTAAATTAGCGGTGGACTGAAAATTTCTGAAATCCGCACAGCCCTTGACGGTCGTCTGCGTAACTCGCTTTGCTGCGTTTTACGCTGATTGGCGGACGTCGGAACGATAACCGGAAGTGTCGTGCGTCACGTGATCGCGATTCACGCATGCGCGGCGCCGAAACTTAATCCAAATCGACGTCAAACAGTTGTTCCGTCCACTTTCTTCTTCCGCCTGTCCCCTCCCACTGTCACGTGACCGCAAACGGACCAATGGTAGAGTCGACATGGCGTGAATCCCAGCGCGGCACGTCTCAGGCCAGCTACGTCAAACGCCACTCAACGATGAAATACGTTTAAGGCGCGTTCACATCGGCGCGACAGAACTGATCTGTAATGGACTGAACTGGCAGCTCGAAGATCTGAACATGTTTGACGTCATTATTACAAACTGCTGTACCAACCACTGCTATTACATATACACGGTGGTCCGTAAAAACGTGCCATTTCATTCTCGACTATAACTCTCGTATTTCTTGATAGATTATTGCACTTTTGTTCCAATGGAAACAGAAATAAACACTCTACAGAACGGTGAAGAAATATAACAGCCACACCTCAGCCGTGTCTTCAACCGTATGAATGTATACAATACCCACTTTGCAGAGCGTTGGGTATTGTATACAAACCCTAACAGTGCGAACTGTATACAGTGTTCCTATTCCATCCTTGATAAAAATGTTCCTAGATTATGGGTTCTGCGTCTCCAGACCCCCTCCGGCTATTGCCGTACTGAAAAGGGGTCAAGCAGACGATCATCGCTCCTGAGCCATCTCGCTGCATGCACGGTGATCGATCGTAACGTCGCAACGGTTCGAAACAAGCACGGCGGCTGGTCCTCTGGGTCTAATCGTATTCTTCGATGTCGACGATCTTTTTCGAGTTTCTGTCCCGTCCGTCTGTCTCCGCCGGCGAAGGACGGTGAGTTTAGAATGCCGGGCGCATAGTCTCATCCTGAACTTTCTTCCGAAAGAGACCGCAAAACCCCGCTTGCCAAATCAATCAATCAATCAATCAAATCGATTTGGGCGACGAAAGATACGGTAGTATAAAAGACCGATCAAAGTATGAAACGCTGCCTACACGCTACGTCAAACAGGGCAGCAAGGCAAACACGGAATGTCTGCTAGCAACAGAAACGTCGACAAGTCTTGAATTGTATTATATATGCGTCTTCGGCAGGCCGGTTTCCAGACCTGTAGAGTTCAAAGGGTTAAGTAATGGTCTTAGGAATACTGCATACTTTCTTATATAATCAAAGTGACAGAGAGACATGTGAACACTTGGTAGTCTAGGGACCAGGGCCCTATACAACTGCCCGTAACGCGAACAGACGATTGTCAGAAAGTCGCATCGAATGCACAAAATCGAATTTATGGAGTACCATTCGTGACAGCAGAGTGACAAAATAGTCAGCGATCAATTTTGATCATACATGCTCTCAGGGATTTAGTTTATGTCACTGTTCAATGTTCAACGGTTCAGTGTTGGTGGTTTTTACCGACCACATTAGCGTGAAAGGTAATGCGATCGTTCGTGTCCGTCCGTCTGTTCGTTCGTTTGTTTCTACTCTATATTTGGAACTGACTGACGTTTGAACTTGATTTTTGCTTGTGTGTGGATCATCACCATAGCTCGCCAAAGATAAAAGTCAAGGTCATGGGTCAAGGTCAATGCAAAAACATGTGTGCTACACGCCCTATAAGTATTGACTGACGGCCGTAATAGTATGTTTTTATTGACACGTCATCAGCTGCGCGCTGGGGCGGCGAGGCGTGCGGCGTGGCGCGGCCGAGGCCAGCGGCAGCGGCGAAGTCCAGCGCGTGTGGTCGTGGTAACGCTGTAATGCGGTCGGTCTGACTTCGATCCTCGATCGAGTACGTTTTTTCTAGTTTTACCGATTATTTAGTGGTCCGGATAAAACAGTCAGTCCATTGTGTGTGTGCCGGAGTATAACTTTTAAAGTAAGTGACCTTTGACCTAGATATTTGGCCCCGCTGGTTCATCTTGATCATATCTAGGTCAAGCTCCAACGTAAAAGGTCATAGGTCACACTTCGCGGTCACTCGAGAAAACAGAGTGCTCAGCAGCTGCTCAAATGGTCCACCGTAGCATAGCAAGAGCCGAAAACAGGTAGCGTAGAAAAGCGAACCTAAAATCAAAACTGCAAAAAAATAAGTAATAGCAGCTGTGACGCCCATGTTGTGGAAGGCTTGTAGTATTACAGGTTGTTGTGGATACTCCATTTCCCTGGCTAAGCCCACTGTCTGGCCGCGTTACTGTTACCTGTGTACACTAGAGTAGTGATCCTTGCGGATAATAAGCGTAATAATATGGATTTGAATGAAAAGGTTCCAGAACCGTAAAATACACACTACTCACTAGGTGGCATTCTGCTAGAAGTGACATTCGGATCGTATTCTGGGAGGCGGATCTCTTTAAGCTGCATCTTGTCTCGAACAGATCCGCTTCGACAAGCATTAGCTGGCAATCTCTGTACGATAGCCGCTTCTTCATCAGCATTAACCCGTGACCTCTGTACCAGCCTTCGGCCTACATTCGATCGGCCGTCGTGACCTAATTTGGCTTGGTTCGCATTTATAAGGGCTTAGTGTACGAAGACTAACCGAACGGTCTTCACGGTAACGTTTCGCCTTATCCTACGTGTGTGTGTGTGTGTACTGTTGGTGTTCCGTGACTAAACACCTACACTGATCGCACTGGTATGAGGCACCAGACCACGCTAGACACTTCCTTACTTGCAGAGGTTAAATTCAGCGGCAGCTGGTGTTCCACACGTCGTACTTCAGCTTCCACAATCCACCTGCAGGATCCCGCACTTCCAGCTACAGCTTCCTTATAGGTCTGCCATATATTTCTCGCAGACTGAATTTTAAATTTAAAAAAATGTTTTCAGATATTAAAAAAATCATTTCATATAAATGACAACTGCCAGTTAGCATGTTGCTATAACAGTGTGATAATAATCATTTTTGTGCCGTGTGCTAGATTGAGCTGACCATCTCATCAGCTTATAAACGCATGTAAATCTACCGTATCGTATCGTATCATATCGTATCGTGAAACTGCAATTCGCATAATTCCACCATTGGATTGGTAGAGCTCCCACGTCCCTTCAAAAGTAATTTAATCCTTGATTACTTTATTAGATAAGGTTCGGATCCGCCCACATAAATGGAAATCTCCTGGAAGTGGGGATAGGATTAGACAGGCTGTTACTTATTTACAGTTTTAAATTCACGGCCGGTTGCGCGGTCTCTCTGCCACAGCGGAACTAAATGCTCTATCTTTAGCTTTTATAGACGCTTGAACAGTTTTCCCCATAAAGCGGTCGTCTTGTGTTACCTCACAATGCGAGCGAACATCTCCAGAGCACAGCGACGGTACGTAGACCTGGCGTTAATATTTGATGTTTTCATTTGTATGCAGTCCGAACGGAAATTGGCGGGAATTGGTTTTTGTTCCGATGCGTGTTTGCAAGTTGGCATCATTCTTTACTGTTTGTCGTCTGATTTCCTTGATTCGCCGGCCGCGTTTAGCCGAAAGCGTAATGTAACAATATGACGTTCGTCCGTCTGTCTGTCTGTCCCGTCCGCATACTCACCTTGACTCATCCGGGACAGAATGTGACGCGGTCTTTCAAACTACGTCGATGGACGTAATTGCAGAGTGTCGATATTGGTTTGGCCTACTGGAAATGCATGGAGATGCTGATTGCCAAGCGAAAGCAGAGATTTATGGCCAAATATGTTCAGTCTGACAACGTATTATGTCAACTGTTCGCTCATGTTGATAGTGTTTAAAATGTGGCAATTTAGACATTATTTGTTTGTTTTTTCTTTTCTTTTCCGTTTATTGTCTTTTCTTTTTTTGTTTGCTGCCAATTAACGTAGTCAATAAAGTTGACTAAAATATACAAAAAAAACTGAAGTTTAACCCGTGCAATACACGGACGGAAAGCTCTTGCCCTCTACACTATACAGATGTAGTTGATTAGGAGATTTGACATTTACATTTACGAGAAATCAGCGAATAAAACTCTCGTTTTCCTCAGCTAAGAGACGTGATATAGCTGCATGTGACTGCCTGCATGAACGCTTGAGCGTCATGCTTCAACCAATCGCAGAGTTTAGAACCGTTTAAACGAAACGTTTTCCAGCTGCCCACGATTGAATGATTCATGCGCGCGGGCGATGCGGCCTTTCGTCAAATAACTTTGACCACTTGTGAATAATGAACATGATGTAGTGCATTATCGTACAGAAACGTCCGCATACTATTAGTACTAAGCGCAGTGCGTGCATGAATGAATAATTCTATTACTCGTGGTAAAGATAAAGACGGCTTAATGCGCCATTTAGGTAATTGAACGAGCAAGCGGCGTACTACGTGGATTCGGAGTCTGCCATCTTGAGCTTCTGTTTGTTGCTGCTCGGCATAAACCCATCCATCATTTGAATTTACTCTCGGGATGACATTTTTTTCGTGTTTTATACGCGTTCAGTTTCTGTTTAAAAATGTCTTTTTTCTTTATTATTCGGTTCAGCATCGTGCGCTCTATCCATCACTCATCAACGGCGTTTATTTCTCCGTACATTCCGTAAACCTATCGGTGTATTTTGATCGTAGACTATATTTTTATTCGCCGCCGCCGTTATCGTAACTGCCTCAGCCAGCTTTGGCGGGATACTCTTTTCACCGCCATTTGTCTGTCTGTCTGTCTGTCTGTCAGCAGGAAAACTAACAGACGTTTGGGCGAACACAAAAACAGTGGCGGCAAAGGCGATGGGCGTATCAACAAAGTTGCTCTACGTCGAGCCCGGTTAGTACATTCGCGGACAAAAACGGGTGGACGGCAACTGATAGGTAAACATGTATGATTCTTCGTTAACACATGCCATACCTGAGCGCTATAGAGATAAGTATCGCACTCATTAGGCCTGTAATGCGCTATACAAATGTCGGCGATCCTGCATTTTGGAGGTCCCAGTTGGTTTGGACCATATACTTTATGGAATTTCCATGGAAAACTTTTTAATGATTATTTTACGTCGGCAAGAACATATAAAACTCCGTGGAGACTCCGTGAAATTTCACGTCGAATGCTTCATGGATAACAGACAAGTCAGTGGGCTTGTCACACATGTCAGTAACGATCAGAAATATTGAAACACAGTTTGTTTAACCGCTTCACCGCCTAGCAGGCCAAATATATCCGGCACAGTAAAAAATCCACACGCCGCGTTTGCCGGATATATCGATCAGAATACCCCATGTTTGCGTTATTGCTTGGCGATAGAGTTATATCTACAGCGTATGCATTAATTTCGACTTTAACGCTCTGGCGGTAAGATTGCTTTCGATATGGCGGTTAAAGGGTTAAAGCGCGCGATTACTGAACAGTACTCCGACCGTCATCGTCTTCTAATGTACTTAGAAATGTGTTAAAAGAGTAAATACTATTGTTCCATGGAAATTCCGTGGAATGTTTCACATGGAATCTCATAGAATTTTCATACTTTTTGCCCACGTGAAATTGCCATGAATCGACGGAAATTCCATAGAAAGTTTCCCACGGTAATTCCATGGAGTATATGGTCCAAAGCAAATGGCACCTGTACGAAGTGCAGGATCGCCTATTTGTCCAGTTTATTACACACATACATCGTATCTTATCGTGTCCGTATGAAAAGTATATGTACACGTGAATTTTCGTCTGATGACACCGATCGCTGTGAGCGAACGAGGAGGATGAATCTGAAGGTATGTTGGTGCTGCTGCTGCTGGAGAGTAAGACCCGTGTTCGATCTATTACCTCCAAGGTCCCATCGGTCATTGCATCGAGATTGCTCCCTGGCCACGTGTAGCCGTAACTTCATTTAACCCTTTTCCGTTCTCTGAGAATCGTAGTCTCCCGACAACCAGGCTTTGCGAAAAGAGCGGCGTATAACTTAAGCACAGAATACAACTAAAATCCTGAGTTCAAAGTTCAAACGATAACTTGTGTGTAGGCTGAAAGAGGAACAAGAGCTCAGATGTTGCAGAGAACAGGCATCTCGACAGCAGCAAAGGAGTCGGTGCGACCTCGAGTGAGAACGTTTCTTGTTCCATCGGCTGTTCCATGTGGTTGAGATTAGCTAGAAGTAGGCTATCGTATGTTAATGATTTATACGAGCTGTATTAATGGCATTAATCAATAAAATATTAAGTTGTTGGTACACACCGCTTTATGCGTGGGCTGTTACTTTAGGTACAACGAGGAGGACCAGGTCCTCTCCAATGTACCAAATAAACAACGCTCTCTTAGTGATCGTATTTCTCTCTAATCGACCTATTGATCTCTGCACTTCTATGCCACCCAAAGGGTTAATATCGCTTTAGTTATTGCCGACTCAGGCCATGAATCAAACCCCCTACACACACTCAGACACACACACGCACGCTCTCACACTATTGCTTGACTACTGCAACACTGCGCTGTCACGCACATGAGCACAAACAATTACACGCAGCGCCGGAATGGGTCAACCAGCAAATAGGTCATGGGTCAAATTGTTCAGGAAAGCTGCGGCGATTGCATGGACTTTGGGTCAGTAAGTGTACGCGGAAACACGACCTACACTGTAGAATTTAGCCGACTAACCGTTGTACATACTAGTCTTCTCTCAGTCTTTTTTCGACCAGATTAGCTATTATTTTTAGGCTTCATCGCATGCATTGTGTAAGATGCTCGCTATTGCTACAGACGGAGTAGCGTGGCCGGTCTGTGTCTGTGTGTCTGTCTGTCTGTTGGTCCCTTTCGTGAGCTCTGCAAAAACGGCTAAACCGATTGAGATGCCGTTTGGGAGACTGACTCGGATGAGCCCAATGAACCATGTGTTTGATGGGGTTCAGATCTCTCGAAAGAATGGGGCAATTTTCTGGAGTTGTTCGGCCCATTGTAAATCATGAAATGTGTCTGGGGTAAGCTGTGCCAAAACGGCCGAACCGATCAAAATATTGTTTTGGGGGCCGACTTATGAGTTCTTGCGGGCCCATAAAAATACGACTTAAACGGGGTCAACATCGAACAAATTTATTCACAGCCGGCCGGACTAACAAGTCGGCGATGCATCCTTTTGTCAAAATTCTTCGACCACAAAATGTCGGCTGTCGCACTGTGCAACGGTCCGCATTCGTCGTTTGGAAAATGTTCCTACGCATAAAAATTCGGCGTAAAAATTTGGCGTTGCTATGAGACAATACATGGGTTGACAGTGACGTACTTTCTTCATCCGTATCTATGCCAGCTGTTCCGGCCGCCATGATGTAGGGCAAGGAAATGCAAACATTTTGCAACAGTTACAGTGAGATCGCCGATCTGGCGCCAACACCAGGCTTTTTTTAAACGTATGGTTTCAATTTTATTTAAACAAGGTGTCGCCCTAACAGGACGCAACACTACTGGCCCGCCGTGCAGTGTTACAGTGGAGCTATAATTAGACTGGAAGCGGCATGACGTCATCGCCTGGTCTGCGCCGGTGAAGCCTCCTGCAGGAATGTTACAGACGGCAACAGAAGACCGACGACGACAGACGTCAGAGAGCAAAATAATACTGGCCTCCTACACTATGTGTAAGCGGGCCAGTAATAACGCGATTTATCTTCACCAGTGAACTCTGAAAAATACGACAGCATGGCCTGGATCACGTTGTAGCGTTGAATCGCCACTGAGATGATCTGGCACATAAACGCCGTTTCTCGCGGACCCGCTGTGCTGGACGTCATTATTATTACTAACTTACTACTACTACCACTACTACTACTGCTATTTGACTATAGTTATTAATAGCTCACCTGGCAGCGATGACGTCATCGACAGGTGTCCGGACGATAGGCAAACAACAGTCACGACGAGACCGACCGGGCAGAGCTTCATCAGTGACACGGTGAATACCGGAAGTACGCGACATCTCGCGACGTCATAGGACGTCGCCGGGCCGCCGTTTCCGGTCTGCACTACTTCCGGTGTCGGCCCAGTCGCAGACATGGCGGCGTGACGTCACGCAAACGAGCCGCGGCGGCTTATTTCCGGGATGAGAGCGCGAAGAAACAGCAGAAGGATGAGCTGTCGGTAATCCCATAGAAGCGCTGCACCGGGCGTGCATCGTCTCCGAGTCGATTGGATGTATGATCGCCGGCGTGGACACAACTCATACACACGCTATCGACCAGCGACGACACGCGCTGACACCGAGAGGCGACCACTACGCGAGCGCGCAAACACACTGACTGATGAGCAATTTCAACGGCTACATCAGCTGCCAACGCAGCAGCCGTCTCAGTGTTATTTTAGTCCGCGGTGACATCGGTTTATTATTACCGTAAAGTAAAGTAAAGTATACGTCGATTTGTATAGCGCATTTTTACGCAAAGCGCCGCAAATGCGCTCAGACATGGATCGCACAGTTTTACCTGCAAATTACACCATGCCTGCCTTTACTCCCCAGCCGCAGAACATTACCGCCCTTTGGCTGGTACTCATTTTACCGTCCCACGGAGGTTAGAAAGCTGAGTCGACCTGGGTGGTTGGTTACACACCGAAATAAAGTGCCGCCTCCGGGAGTCGAACCCGGACACGGTCACCCATCCCAGTACTAACCGGGCTCAGCGTAGGTCAACTTCGTTGATATAAACCAACGACGCTACTACTACGCCACCACCACCACTACGTACTAAGCCAAGAGATTGGCTGAGAATAACGTATGCGAAATTAAACGGGTAATATCGACCTTGTTAAATGTTGTCACTCGTACCTTTGTTTCGAATTACCTAGTGTACTCCATGACAGGTGTGCTAGAAAATTCGATATAAGATACAGGAATCATTGAAATCTATTTTGTCAGATGATTAGCCATTTATGACTATTTTTGTATGGTACTCTTGTCTCTCAGTCATTGTCGATATACATTACGGTCGTTGTTATATATCCATGAAATAGTTAAGCTGTCGCTTTTTGCTTTTTTGTACTACAATTTATCGTGAATGAAGATGAATATATAACCTATTTTGTTTCGGGTGGGACGTAAAACCTTTTCTCAATCAAATAAGCGGAGTGTAGCTTATATGCCCAAATCGAAATCGATCTGTTCAGCTGATTCGATAGACCACCGGCTTAATTGTGTCGGACAGACGGACAGACAGACAGACACGAAGCCATTAACTAATACAGCGCTAGCACAGCGTCGTGTGGTATATATTTTGTGGCTTTTCAGCTGTTACTGACGCGTTTCATAGAGGTTTTAAACGTTGTGGTATCGTAAAATGGAGCGTCGAATTAAATATGTATGCAAGCAAACAAATATGCGCATATTATTTCCGCGTAACACTGACCGATGTTTTTGCTGCCACAGAAATTAATCATTTAATTAATCGCAAGGCATGACCCTATCACAAATGATTCTACCGCGGTGAAAAGTCAATGCCGGTCGATCTGGTAGCAACGGTCGTTTTACCTATACTGAGACGTTATCATTTTCGAAAATATCACTACGATAGCAGCAGCAGCAGCATCTTGCTGTCTGTACGTCATTTGTGACATCATTACGTTGCTCTGTCGCACTTAGCCCATTCGTTACCGGGTGTAATTCGTCAACTTGGTTGATGCTGGCTAATTGCCCCGTGTCCATCATACTGGGACAGCGATGAAGCTGTCTATAGCGTAGTTGTTCCCAAGGGCGTAGCGACGGGGGTATATCGGTATATATACCCACCCAAAATCAGTCTACGTAAAAAAATTATGTGGTTGTGCTCAACTTAATACTTTCAATGTTCAGAGATCCTAATAGTTGCAGCTGATAGCTGCTAGGTTATGTTTGATGAACAGGAGCATCTCATTCTCAACTCGTTCAGCTGCCAGACGGTTTATTCACACTTCTGGTATACTGTAGCGACTGAATATATAGCTTACGTGTATACTATTCCGTGTAATGAGTGCAGTCCAATTTGACTTGACGGCCCGTTGACTAATGACCACACTGCGTCCTCCTGGGACCCGGCCGGTGTGCGCATGGCTCATGTTTGGATAACGCTTTGCTTCCTGATTCAGACGCTGAGATGGGCACTGGACACTGGGCAGCCGTTACTGCCAGACCTCAGAAGACAGCACCGTCAGTTGCTGCAGTCAGTGGCACTGAAGGCGGCCCCCGCCTTCCCATCATCTCGCCGGTCTAGACCACATTACGATGGGAACGTGTACGCTGTTTGGTAGTGCTTGGCTGCATCTGTTGTTTTCTTGCACTGTGGATAAACGGTACGAGTACGTCTGTAGACTACGAACTGACGAACTGACGATACTGTAATCTTCCCGTGTGCATTATCTGCATGGAGTATTGAGTATGGACTTTTAAATTATTCATTTTTTTGTACTTTTTCTATGCTTCAGTGTCACACTGGAATAATATAAGCATTAAGCTGCCTGTATTACGTGACCGTTTATTACTTCAGCAGTGGATACTGCACTTTATAGGCCTATATTTCAGTAT
>Ga0209780_1002831_pt1 | contig 12604 bp, 10 predicted proteins | sample WorMetexBAHAMAS2_FD_187384 | JGI IMG/M metagenome (GOLD analysis project Ga0209780, IMG submission 187384) | Marine gutless worms symbiont microbial communities from Max Planck institute for Marine Microbiology, Germany - Inanidrilus exumae... | ecosystem: Host-associated > Annelida > Digestive... | reverse complement strand
GTACAAGTGAAAAGAACACAAATACAGACACAAAAAAAGAATCAGAAATAAATCCAAAAGATAAAACGATTCACGAGATCAGCAGGTGCATACAGCCGTAATAAAACACGTGATATCGTCCGTATTAAACATATCGGAACAAAGTTCTGGTTTATCTCTAAACAATAAAAAGTCTCTTAGAACAGAGACGTTTGCTAACAGTACCGCAGATACATCGGACAAATAGTTATTCCAAACCAAATTACAACAATCGAATAATTACGGGCAGGAGTCTACCATACTCTGGACCGCAGCGCTGAGACCATATAGCGGTCCAGTGCGCTTGCCCAGGGAGAGGAAGGGAGTTGGTAGGTGTGTGTGCGATGTGTGTTAGCATTAGTGTGTTAGTTCAAGGTCACGAGGTACAAAAAACATTGCCGGCGTGGGTCATGGCACTCTTGTGATTGCTGGCTTCTTCTAGATTCTAACAATGTGATCTATGTTGCAGTGTATCTATGTATGTAGATTGTGTATCGTGCACCTGCTGATGATGAGAAGTTGACGTTGTACATTCAAGCCGTTCACACAGATCAGCAACTCAGCTGGATCACAGATGTGTGGAAAGGTTTACAAGTGTTACTTACTTATTGTTGCTATTCACCGTCTCTGAAGTTGTAGTCTTAGGCCAGGATTGTTGCTGTTGTTTTCGCCAGGCCTGCGGTTACCTTCCCAGCCGCAGAGCATCACCGCCCTTTGGCTGGTACTCATTTTACTGTCCCACGGAGGGTAGAAGGCTGAGTTGACCTGGGTGGCTAATTACATACCGAAATAAAGTGCCGCCTTCGGGAGTCGAACCCGGACACGGTCACCCATGCCAGTACTAACCGAGCTTAGCGTAGGTTAACCTCGTTCATCGAGACCAACGCATTACCACTACGCCATACCGCCACCCTTTTGTCTTATTATTATTATGATTATTATTATTGTTTTTTACCCTCGGTATCTATGTTCCCGAGGGAGTTTAAAAATTGGAAATATTATTATTATTATTATTATTATTAGGTCACATCGCATGCATAACATTGATGTAGCTAGCCCATTGCGATAGATGTGACATGTACCATCATGGTCTGTGTTTCTATATGTCTGTGTGTGGGGCACCTGCATGCGCTGTACAAACTCGGTGAACGATCGAGATGCCGTTTGGAGGGTTGACGCTTGTAGGCTGTGACATCTGTTGCAGTGGGCCACATCAATTCTTGATAAAACTCATCGGTTGAAAAAAACATAACTGTTACGATTAATACTACAAAACAGCCGCAGTATTTACCTACGACGACTTACTACTCTCCGCTGCGACAACTGCAGCGACTCCTAGCGGAGAGTTATCAGTTCGAAAAAGGCGACAGTTGTTGCCGAAACGTCACTAATTTTAGGTAAATATTGCAGTTGTTTTGTAGTATCAATCGTAACAGTTTGGGCCACATCAATGTTATGCACGCGATATGGCCTAACAATAATAATAATAATAAACAACGAGGTTGCAAGGGCGTTTTCTTCAGCTGGCATTCTCGTTGTCAAAGAGCCATCTGGTCTTTGTTGTACAGATGGAAAGTGCCAGCATACTACTTAGCCTGAAAATAAGGAGGTCCAACATGCTTGTTAGATATTTTTGAGTATGCAGTTGGAATGTGTCATCTGCGGACCAGTTCTAGGTATTTCCAACAGATGAATACATGTTTATTATGGCCTACAAACTACAGCAGGGTTTGGCATTTTCTGTATTGTTCCATGGCATGGCATGGCATGAAATTCTACGGTTTGTCAGTCCTGGTATTTATTGCCCTTGTCGGCGGCAGTCACAGGGGAGGTTTTTACATCCATTTGTCTGTGTGTCTCGTCCGTTTTTGTGCACGATACCTTAAACCAATGCAGCTAGGATCACTGAACTTGACTTACAAATATTCCACGATGAGTCCTGGAAACCCATTTATTTTGGGGTCAAAAAGTCAGAGTGAGAGTGAGTCACAAAAACATTGCCGACGTGGGTCTTTGCGCTCTCGTGAGTGCTTCTTCTTCTGGATTTTAGAGAGCCACTGTAATGGCACCAACGTCCACTCCATGAGGAGTCGGTTGGTGGATAAAGCCAGGGGATGTTTTTTTCTGGTCAGGGTGTGTACTTCAAGTTCCGTTCAGTGCATTGACAACGTTGGTCGAGTGAAAAGAACGCCATTCGCCGTGTAAAATATCTGCTCCAATATCTGTCCTTGAAAGTCCTCTTTTGGAACAGACGGAGAAAGACAACTAACCGTTAGCTTGCTAACCTTATAGTGCGTTAGAAATGTTAAATGGAATGTTTAAAAATTGTTTACTTTCTTCTTCTTCTTCTTGGCAATAATGCTCTCAACTTCAATCAGGTGAAGACTCCAGAGCATAATACTTTATTACGGGCCCGCCTAAACATAGTGTAGGGGACCATACTAGTGATGCTTTCTGGCGTCGTTGTCGTCTGTCATTGTCGTATGTCGTCGTCTGTAACACTCCACGGCGGGCCTGTAGAGTTTCGTCCCGTTAGGGCGACATCTTGTCGAAATAAGCAGCAAGTGACCAGTATCGGCCACTAACATTCTACGCAATACAGAGTTAGTACAATGTACGGCAGCAATACAGAGATAAAAACATGAACATACCAAAAAGGAAGATAAAAAATTAGTTCCGTACGGGACTGACGGTCGACTCCTACTTACTGCCAACTTCAAAGTCACGTGATACAAAAACTAGGACAAAAATAAAAAATCCGTCTTCGATAAGCTTTTGGTATTGTGCCCTAATTTAAGAGTCCGTGGTATTTGTTAGCCCCCATTATAAATGGGGGAAGAGATAGCCTTTGAAAATGGCCGAATTTCCGACTTTGAAGGGCTCGTGACCTTGACCTTGACTTTGGATCGGGTCATACTGCATACCACCATGCATCAGTCATCGACGTCTACTTACATACCGAATTTCATTGAAATAAAGTAACTTTGTGGATGGACGGACGGACGGGCGGACATTTGAGACCCACTTTATTAGGTCGACTCGCAGGAGTCAACCTAAAAAGTAATACTAAGTATAAAATGTACACATCTGGTCCACATGTACGTATGTGTTTTCTGTTCACCGTATTTTTAATGGCCATCGTCAAAGCGTTAGGTGTATTCTCTGTGTTGTTAGCCGCTACGGAGGCTGGTGCGAAGATGGATGCGATGTATCATCCTGGCATCTGGCGCTCCGTCAACTACACTTGCTGTTACGCTGTCAACAAGCGCGCCGATGGCTGCACACCCACTACACGCAAAACTGTTGATGGTACAGATATGACGATCAGAGAGCAACGGTCTCGTCAGTCAACTCTAAGATCCGTGACAACGCAGAAGACTCCGCCTCAGCGTAAAAAACATTTGCTTCTTTGCCTTGTTATTGGTACCTACTTGCATTAGTATCCAACATTGGGGTAATGTGGGCAGAACACATTTCCAGAGCCCAAAAAGTGTCGGCCAGGGGCACGATTTGCAAAACGTCTGAGGAAAAATCTTAAGTTTATCATAAGTTTTCCCTAAGTTTATCTTTAGTTTATTGTTAGTTATAAAGTTAAGATTTTCATAGATTTTTACATGTAATTTACTAAAGCAATTTTGTAGCTTACTACGTTTTTCCCATATATGTGCAGACAATTCTGTGAATAAATGTTAAGTTATTTTTCACAAATTGCAATTTTCTTATTAAGTTGATCTTAAATTTTGCATAAGTTCATCCTAAGTTTAACTTAAGATTTTCCATAGTCACACTTTATCCTAAGTTTTTCCTAAGTATGTCGTAAGATATTTTGTAAATCGGGCCCCAGCTTCTCAACCATACATAGCCATATTCCATGGAGAATGCACATTTGATGCAGGCTTGCTGTAATTGTCACGCATTTTTTAGGGCTGTGCCGAATATTCTATTTGTATTCTATTCGGACCGAATAGTAGGCAGAATAAAGTATTCATATGCATGTATTGTCGTGCTACGACTAAGTGTATGCTGGCCATGTCATGATGATTCATGTTGAGTGTGCACCGTGCTCCCTGTTAAGGTTAGAAAAAAGATTGGGAGACTGACTTACGAAACGGACAGACAGACAGACAGACGAACGCCAGACTGATGCAGTACACTTGCAGCTGTTAGTCATCATGAGTCAGACTTGTATGTGTATTCAATTGGTCTAAGAAAGTAAGATGAACATTCATCCCACACTTCTTTATGGGTATGGCATTCTTTATCTTTAACTTATGTAATAACCCCATGTGGTCCCGGGGCAATCCCCCCTTATCCTTTCACTTACCTACATCCCCACCTTCTACTCTATTTTTAGTATCTTTTACTTTTCGCTTTTTTCCTTTCTTTATTTATTTTCCTGCTTTTTGGTCCGTTCCCATTCTACCAGACTAGTCCTACTTCCGTTTCCAGGCCGGATGTTGTAGGATGCGACTAAATCTGGCTTTAGTTTTCTTTGTGTGTTATATGTATTTTTAGTTCATGATGCGTGCTTGTTTTTGTTGTATTTGATTTAGTTGTATTGTGGTGTGACAGTTGTATTCCCCTGCTGTAGGCGCCATCGATGGGTACTGTATTATACTCCTTGGTGGCAGCGGTACAGTGGTTTGAACAACTTGCCCTGAGTAGTTATACAGCCGCATCCGGACCAGGATGAACCTCTTCATTACAAGTCCGACGTCCATCCCGTTGCGCCGCGCCACCACACTGTCATAATGGAGAATTGTGCAGAGTTAATTTGATGGTTTTTACCGTGTGGAATCTGGTGCTACCTGTTGCAGCTCCAGTGAAACCTCGCCCGGTGGTGTCGCGGCCTGTTCCTCCTGCTCGTCCCCCGTCTACAAGAGAGTTGTCCGATTTCTTTGAGCAGAGAGCTGCACAACCCGTCAACCCACCACGTCCTCCACCTAAGCCTCGAGTCTGTTATCTTGCTATTTTTGTATTAGTAATGTATTTGTTAATACCGTAGTATATCATTCATCAGAAGAGCTGCTAATAAATGTATGAAATGATTAACAACCAGAAAAACTGTCCACAATGGAGGATCGAGGTCATACCGCCTGCATTACTGCATTACCGCATACATATGCGCTGGACATTGACCTTGACCTATGACTTTAACTTTCAGTTCCAGGCAAGCTATGGCCATAAACAGTAGAAAATGAATTTTCAGTTTTTTTGTCTTATGTCGGCACTCACCATATATCGTTTTTGAATAATTAAAGATTTATTAATCGTTAGAAATTTGTTGATAATTAGTAATTATGATGATCGGTGTTAATTACCCATGCCGACGTCAGTCGCGGGATTAGGGTTTTTCTAGTGGCATTTACGGGTTTGTTTTTCCACACAATATCTATATCTAAAAAAATGATGCAGTTAGGATCACATAAATATTCCAAGACGAGTCCTAGAAACCCATTTATTTTGCGGTCAAAAGGTCAAAGGTGAAGGTCATGTGGCACAGAATATTAAGTGTATGTGGGTCTTCGGACAGAACGCATTATTGCTGGTTGCTGCATATGTAAGCTAGGCTGGGTTTTCCCCGCTGCAATGCCACTCCATACAAGTCACTGGATTTTCCCTGCATCACTTCCCAGAGGCTGATGATGCTGCTGATCGCTCGCTTGTTTTTCTGTGCATGGAGTTTTTCGCAGTCAGCCAGTGGTTAAAAAAACATTACCGGTTGGGGTTGTATCACTCTTATGAGTGCTGGCTTCTTCTGGTTTGTGTTATGGTGTTTATCCACTTCTGCATGAAAAACTTAAATATTATTAATGATGATGATGATGATGCCGTTTTGTGCTGTAGCCCAGGAGGCCGCGGAGAACCGTGTTTGCTTTGTACGACTTTGAGCCAATTCAGGATGAGGATCTGCCTCTCATGACGGTATGTCCTTTTTACAGCATGTTTCTGTTTGGTATGCCGATATATGAGAATAAACCGTTTGGAAGCAGACATTTTTGCGACATGGGTAGGATGTTTGGACTACATCCCTTTGACGTTTTGGCAACACACCATTTGTCAATAAAAGGATGGCTGACCATGGTGAATTGTGGCAGCAGACGGGAGGCTTTCACCCCTGGCAGCAGTTTCTAGGGGATGACAGTTTACTGCAGTAGTCATTGGGTATTTCATGTCACGTGGTCACTAGAACTGCATTCATAAATCACATGGATGCTGGATAGTCCCCAGGTTGTCAGCATGGAGCCACGGACTAGGTACATGTTTCTAATTTCGTCGCTCTTTTACTTTTCCACTCTAGACTCATAACCCATAGATCCGTTCAAACATAGACAGCTGGAACCCGGACCACTGTACATAATTCATGGAATTCTGACTTCTTGCACATATATTTCTACTGTTTTAATTTTTTATACGTTTTTCACCCGACAGTGTTGTCTCGTTCTTTCATGCATTTATTCATCTGTTTGTCGGACCAAATCTTGTTGTTACGATATCTCATGAACGGCTTGAGCAATCTTGATGAAACTTACAGTGAATATTCGCTAGCCCCTACTGATGACCTGGTTAGATTCGGGAGGTCAAAGGTCAAGGTCATTGCAGGCTGTCGAGATGGCGAATGCATCCGTCGCAACGGGGCATGAAGACCATCTTCTGGTTCTCTAATACAAGATGCCGTAAATTTCTCTGACGAAAAGGTTGAAGGGGTGCGGACTTTAAAAATATTATGTCAGTTTTCGACAAAATTTGCACACAAAATTTCTGGAGTGTAATTGCGCTGTTTAAGTTGTCGTCTGTATGTATTGATTTCTAGGGTGAAGAATATGAGCTGCTTGAGAGTGACGGCAGCTGGTATAAAGTGAAGAATAGAAGCGGGTATATTTTGGTTCTTCATTTCTGATTGTTTTTTTTGTGAACAAAATCGACAGTTCTGTTTTATTGATATCATATTTTACTATTGACAATTAACCTCTGTTATTATTTGGAATGAATATGAGGGGCAGGTCTGGTACCGTGGGCGGGAGGTCCCCAGGATGCTTCTCATGGGTTTTACCGAAGAGAAGCATTTTAAGCCAGACCAACACAGAAAAGATATTATACAACAAGAGTCGTTAGTCACTGATATGTTATAGGAACTGAAGAACAGCAATTACTGCAATTTCACCAGATATGACATTGAACTGACAAATAGGTCTTGTGGTGGTCCAATTTGTCGTAGGCATTAGCATAATAACTTAAATGAACCTCCCTTATTTTTGGGTCGTTGCTGAACAAAAAGGCAACGAGGTCAGAAGGTTACTATATCGTTGGCTATCCTTAATCTGGCAGAACTGATGATAATGATGGACTGAGCCGTCGATACGACGGATCTCGTCACGAATGTGTTCGGCGGTGTGAAAAGAGACCAATTCGCGAAGCGCAGGTGCAGCCACATGTGACGCAAGTGAAGCTGCCGGTTGTCGGTCTCACGCCTGCTTTGCATCGCGATCTCTTCTCCTGCAGTTTGTTGAATCGGTCAGATTCGAACTGTAGCACCGAGGTTTTACACAGTGCACGCCACGATGACCTGTCCTGGACTGATGATTCCAGGTCATGTGGCAGAACTAATTTTCCACCAAAGACCTTGTCCCTGATATAGCCTATTTTTGTGATGAAAGGGGACGTTATCTCCCAATCAACCAATCTGAATGAATATGATGAACCGTGCATTCACCCTGTAAATTCTGTGCCAAGTCAAGGAAGACGATTAAGTGGAACTAACCCAGCTTTACGTGGAAAACTGCCATTACAATTGGGCTGATGATGGTGGTCGTTCCTTCCGTGTTAAATGTGATAACAACCTCTCTTCCTTTCATACTGCCTCTTGTTGTGTTCCCCAAGGCTCTGTTCTCGGCCCTCTACTCTTCGTCATGTACACCACACCTCTCAGTACTCTTATCTCTTCTCTTTCCCTCGACCACCACCTCTATGCAGATGATACTCAGCTCTTCTTCTTAAATCTTACTCAACAAAAGCAGTCATGCGTCTGTAACAAAATATACTATAACACAAAATAAAAACAAAAAATAAAGCAAAGTTTGGTCGCCTTTTACGATCTCCTGCCTGAAAATGGTACGAACCTATTATTAAGTAAGTAAATAAGTAAGTAATTGAGTAAGGCAGGAAATAAGTGAGTAAACATTTTATATGGTGCCGGAATAAAAAATGAATTGGGGCGCATTACAGCATACAGAGCGTGGAATCTATAATTTATAATTTGATTGACACAGTGTTTGGCCATGGGCGTGGCTTGCAGACGGATGTGCGGGCTCCCAAGCCACACTCACGCAGAGCACGGTTGTGGCTTGTGTGTGTTAAAATTTGCCAAAAATTTGCACGTTAAATTGCATCTCTGGTGTTGCAGTGATCAAGGCTACGTGCCGTCCAGCTTCGTTCAGATTCAGTCGACAGAAGAGACACCAGTCGATCCTATACAGCAGCTCACCCATTATGAGTGAGTAGCTACAGTTTGAAACTGTGTCGGTCAAGGCATTGTGTTTTCGGTCTGTCCGTCCGCCGCGTTTATTTGCTCATCAGGACAGATCTTGTTACCACGATGTCTCATGAATGGCTTGAGCAATCTCGACGAAACTTACAGGGAATATAGGAGGCAACTAAACATGGCTTTAGTTTTTTTTGGATTAATTTTATTTTGTAGTATATTTTGTTACGGATGCATGTTTACTTTTGTTGTGTTTGTTTCAGTTTCTCAGTACTACTGTAAGTCAAGAGATTGGCTGGGAAGAACGTCTCGAAAATGACCTGTTTTGTGTCGGGTAGGAACTAAAGCCACAACTCATACGATCTAGTCAGTTTAATATGCCTTTCTCTGGAGTTACACACAGTTGTACCAGGTTTCCACAAGAGAACTGTTGATGACACTGGAGCATGTTTCTTAAAAAGGAAAGGAAAGGAAAGGAAGAGTATTTATATAGCGCCTTTTATATAATATGTATATCTCAAAGCGCTCAGGCATGGATCACACAGTTTTACCTGCAAATACACCATGCCTTCGGCCTGCCTTTCCTTCGTATGCGTTCAGCAGATGGCGCTACCTCTAACTGAGGTAAGAGACATCTAATTGCAGCTTACTACTCATCTATCGACCCCGAAGGGATGAAAGGCTGAGTTGGCCTGGTTGGTTGACCAATAGCGGACGGTTTACCCACATAAGTGGTCACCCGTTAGCTACAGATCGAGCGCAGGACAGAGAAAGTACGCCGGCCGAAGACCGACGTTCTACCACTGAGCCACGCAACCAGCCGATACCCTTCCTGTCTCGCAGCCAAACATAGCACGGCAGTGCTTCTGCCGCTGACTGAATGTAATATTTGGTGTCCATGTAACCTAGTGAACCAGACCTGCTCATGTGGCCCAGTTGTCAAAGCGCTCGGGCGCCATGTGCAGTAGAGCGTGATGAATTCAGAAGCTGGAGTTCAAACCTCAGCCCGGGCGCGTCCGCCTACCAAAGAATTATTTCAAGTAATTCCTATGCACATGATGAACAGGGAGATAATTCCAGACAAGAAAAGAGGATTCGATGGTGTCCTGTATTAACCTTGACCGTGTCTGACACCTTGATTAGCAGCGTCAATACTGTTAGCCGTGCTGACGTGAGCTGAAGTAAATAGACTTAGCTGGCTACTGGCTGGCGCAACACATAGCGCCTGTCATGGCTAAGCCAGACAGTATGCCACATCTAGAGAGGGTGCTCTAGAAATACCCACCAAGCTGTTCACCTCTTACTAACTCCGCCTTTCCCGCAATCACAAACACACACGCACATCTCCACACACGTACCAAATCCCCTCCTCTCCCTGGGCTAGCACACTGGACCGTTACACGATCTCAGCACTGAGGTCCAGAAGTAGGCAATAAAGAAGAAGAACGAACGAATGAGAGAGAGAAAGAAATAAATAAATAGAGAAGCCTAGTGAACGATAGGCCTCAAGTCCATTGGTGCATACACCCAAGCCGTCAAGTCTAGTAAAGGATCAGTGCAATGCCAAGCCGACGGTTACCTTCCCAGCTGCAGAACATCATTTGCCAAGTACCAAGTTATGCAGCTTGATGATAGGTGCAGATTTGCATGAAAGATATGCACGATGTCACTTTGAGACAGGAAAGTCGTAGGAGAGGGTCACAGCCTTTTCACTGTAGTCTTGTTACCGCATTTCCTCTAATAGAAGCCCCTGACTTCTATTAGAACCATAGTGTCAGAACCCCCGGCTTCTATTAGAGACCCAGCTTGTATTAGAGACCCGGCTTCTATTACAACCACCCGGTTCACCGATGAACATGACATTATTTAAAACACCAAGATTCTTTTGGTTTTATATTTATTACTGCAAAGCGAAATACCCGGAAGGCAATACTGCCGTTCTGCTAAATGCTAATCACGCAATACGCACGGATGACGCAATGCACCACAGTGCTACGGAGGGATGTGCAATTAGTTCTATGATATTAGCCTTTTAGACCTCCCCCCCGGCTTTTGTTAGAGACCCGGCTTGTATTAGAGACCCGGCTTCTATTAGAGGAAATACGGTATCTAGGGACAAAATTAATTTTGTCTGTTGTACTAGTTTGAAGTATTTGTGGTGTTGAATCGTGTGTGCAAGATGGTATTATCCTGACGTAACTCCACATCGTTCGGAGCAGATACTTCGCGAGGACGGCAGTGAAGGTTGCTTCTTGATCCGTGACTCGCGTAAACCTGGTCTTTACTCGCTGTCTTTGTTTACCAAGTCACTCGCCAGGTAAATAGAACATCTTCCCACCTTGTTATGTCTTAACACGTCACTTATCTAAAGATGCAACTGCTTTTATTTGCATGTCTATAATGGCTGTGATAGTTGGTGGAGCAAAAAAGGGTCAAGGTAAAGGCTTCCCATACTCGTTACTGAGCATTGGGCCCGGAGCTGATCCCGGTGTAATATAGGTAGTCAGCCTGCAGGTGACTATAGGTCATCCACCCTGCGGTAGGCTCTCATTACTTTTCGCCAGGCCTGCAGTTACCTTCCCAGCCGCAGAGCATCACTGCCGCTTGGCCAGTACCAAGTTATACTGCTTGGTGACAGAGGCACATAGGTGTGAACAACTTGCCCAAGATTGTTATGCAGCTATGCCCCGATTAGGATTTGAACCCACGACCTGTTGATCACAAGTCCAATGCTTTACCTGTTGTGTCACCGCGCCACATAGGACAGTACAACAATAAAGACTCTGTTGGGCCCAAGGAACCATGAATTTGAAGGGGTTGAGATTCCCCACGGGAAGGAGCACTTTTGAGGGAGAGACGGTCCCATAGAAAAGGATTGCAATAGTCAGTTGCGTAACAACGGCTGAACGCTTACGTTCACACAATACATCGACAGAATTCCACCACAACCCAAGTTAAAAAAGTACCAAATATTTTACAAGCTAATCAAGCAGAACGTTTATCAGGCAACTGTAACCTGCTTAAGGTAAAGTAAAGTAAAGTAGAGCCTCATTATTATGGTGCTTCATTATGAGCTGTTCATCTCTGACCACTGCTGGACAAAAAAAGATGTTGCTGTGCTGTTGCCTTTAGCGTTGCCAGATGTTGACAATATACAGTATAGCTCGTTAGGTGATCTACATTTGCATTTTAGAGAAATTAGCGATTTAAAACCGTAGTTTTTCGAAAACAAGCAGCAAACTATAACATGAAATCATAGCAGCAAGCTGCACGCAATGCATCACCTATTGGCGACTGCCACACATCGAAAAAACCGGTCGAAAGACGGGCGTGGTTAATGTTGCGTGGCGGTACTGCAGAGGCGTGGAGAAGTGGTGTGGGGAAAACCGGGTGCGGCGACGGATTGAAATGATTGAGAGATTCATGTGCGAGGGTGATACGGCCTGTTGTCGAATTACTTTGACCACTTGTTAGAATATTTACTATATTTCATTGCTGTGTATTGTAGGTCAGCTGGCGACGGCGTAGTGAAACATTATCACATTAAGAAGACCGACACTGGGCACTTCTGTATCAGTGACAGCCATGCATTTGATACACTTCCAGAACTTGTTGTTTACCACAAACACGAAGCTGGTGGTCAGTTTTTTGTCGTTTACTTACTTACTTCCTTATTTATTTACTTACCTCCGTACTTATTTACTTCTTTAAGAATAGGCCTATTCTATTACCAGGCCAGAGTTTTTTGTGTTTATTTTGTTATGGTATATTTTGATATGGATACCCCGTGTGGGGCCGGGGTACCCCCTTCCGCCTTTGCTGCTCCCTTGTCCATTCACTTCCTCATCTTTTGCTCTTTATTACTTTTTCCTTTTTTCCTTTTCTCATTCACTTTACTTATTTTCCTTTATTGTCCATCCGATCCCTTTCTACCAGAATTGTCCCACTCCGTTTCCAGGCGAGAGGTCGTAGGAGGCGACCGAACCTGGGTTTAGTTAGTTTGATTTATGATTGTGTTATCTGTATTGCTTAGTTAAGATTTATTCTGGTGTTTTGTTGTATTTGGTTTAGTGTAGTCTTGCGGTGTGATAGTTGTCTTTGCCT
>Ga0209780_1002830_pt1 | contig 12604 bp, 7 predicted proteins | sample WorMetexBAHAMAS2_FD_187384 | JGI IMG/M metagenome (GOLD analysis project Ga0209780, IMG submission 187384) | Marine gutless worms symbiont microbial communities from Max Planck institute for Marine Microbiology, Germany - Inanidrilus exumae... | ecosystem: Host-associated > Annelida > Digestive... | reverse complement strand
GTTCTGTCAATCTCCTAGCAAAATGATATTTGCTGTTTTAGACCTATGACTTTGTTGCCCTTACACTTGGTTGTAAACTGGCCAGTTTTTACCATTTTATAATAATAATACACACATCTTTATACCGCCATAAGGTCGTAACTTCAGAGGAGGTGAAGGGCTTCTCAAGGTCGCAGGCAATCATGTACACCATAAAAGTGGTAATATCTCGGAAATGGTGCAAGATAGTGTCAGTATTACTATAGACCACTAATAGAAAGTGATATATGGTCTAGCGAATAACGGCAATTCCTTGACCTTGAGTGACCTTCAAGGTCACTCACCTGCTGCAAGCCTTGTCAAATGTGATTTTTTGTACAGCTGTGCAGCAGTTCAGATTTTAATTGTGATAGTGCATTACGTGATCTCTCTGTGGTAGCGGAGCTGCTTATGTTGATTGTGGTTAAATTTAGTGCATGAATTTTTTGCAGTGGTCTGTCATTTGCATCATTAATAAAGTGGGTCTCAAATGTCCGTCCATACATCCGTCCATCCGTCCACAAAAAGTTTCTTCGAATTCAATGAAATTTGGTACGTAGGTAGAGGTCGACGATTGATGCATGCCGGTATGCAGTATGACCCGATCCAAGGTCAGGGTCACGAGCTCTTGAAAGTCTGAAATTCAGCCATTTTCAAAGGCTATCTCCTCCCCCATTTATAATGGGGGCTAGCAAATGACAACGGATTCTTAAATTAGGGGGCAATACCTACAGCTATTCGGGCCAGATTTTTGATTTTTGTCCTAGTTTTTGTGTCTCGTGACTTTGAAGTTGGCAGTAAGTAGGAGTTGGCCGCCATTCCCGTACGGGGCTAATTTTTTGTTTTTGCATTGTCTTCCTTTGTTGTTTGCTGCCAGTGGAAGTGATGGTATGTAGATTCAGAACTAAAGAAGTATCAGGTCATAATCTCTCTCAGAGTCTCTAAACTATTTTCTCAATAGTAATTGTTGTCATTGTTGAACTGGCCGATTTTCTGTGCTGACCCCATGTTAAACTTTCAAAAATTTCCGATTTTTGGAATTGGTTTGGGTATGACAGTGGTATCACCTTTATGCCAGTCAGACAAAAATGAAACAACTGTAGAATAAACAGTATATATAATGATGGAATATGACCATAATAATACGTTAAAACCTAAAGAGTTCACAAAAAAATAAGTAAAGAGTAAACACATAGTGCATGTGTATATGACTATCATCTTTTCAAGTTTTCAGAGCCATCATAAATGCCGTTGTTGATAGTAGACAGAAATAATGCAGAACATCAAAATTAACACTGCAAGGATACAACAAAGACCCAGTCTAAATGGCCAATGTTTGCTTATAGTCAGAGTTCAAATTAGTATCGATGTTAAATATCTATAAATCATAAAAAACTGGCCAGTTTACAAGCAAGTGTAAGGGTGACAGAGTGATAAAGTGGGAGATATCACTGGTAGAACTTCACCTAGAACGTTAAGCACGCCCTTACCAGCGAAGTCATGTGGCAGTTCGTGGCTCTGAGCTCCAGTGGTATTGCTACAATGGCCATTTGTTCCATGCTGCAGTCACATTTGTAGTGAGTTATGATTTTGACATGATTTCGCTGGTAAGGGCGTGCTTAACATTCTAGGTGGAGTGCTACCAATGTGATAAAAGAAATTTGCCCTTCAAATGTCTATACTTGCCTGTTCAAAAGATTTCTAGATTTTGAAAGGGTCACTGGGCATTGTGGAGATATGGCAATTTTTTCATTTTTAAAATAACAGTCATGCGCTAACTTATATTTGAAAAAAATTGAAATTTTTAACTGTTGATTGTGTTCAGGGAGGACCTACGTGTCATCCAGCCAAATTTTGTTGCAACAGCTTGAATGGTTGAATAAAAATGGCATATAAAAATTTCAGCAGTTTCTTAAATAGCGGCCGTCTGCCATCTTGGATTTTTAAAAGTTCAAAATTTTAACTGCTGATATGCTTCAGAGGTTCAATGTGCGTCACCACGTGCCAACCAGTCAAACCGTTGAGGAGATGTGGCCGTTTTTCAATTTTTCAAAATGGCGGCCGTCTGTCATCTTGCATTTGTTGTATGCCTGCATGACCACCCACGAAGCATAGTTGGTGGTCTTTATTTATATTGTTGTGCAAAATTTGGTTCTAATCAGCCGTGTAGTTTTGAACATATGAGATTTTCAATGTTATGCGAGTTTGGCTTGCATATGTGTATTCACGCCTCTTTTGGGTCTAATTTGGTAAAAATTGGGGAAAACTTAAACTTTTTGCAGTATTGTCCCTCTAGGAATGCAACAACTTTGGATGTCCAGTGAATCAAACAGCATCGAAATCGCTTCTGTGGTTTAGTCTCGGGAAGCAGAAAAAAACAGAAGGCATGCAAGAGTAATATTTGACTCAATTGCCGGGGCACCCCCACTGGATCGATCGCTTTGAATTTTGGCATGCTGGGTTATATTGCCGATGTAATCACCCGTGCCAAATTTTGTGATAATCAGTTCTGGGTTTCAGAGTTATGAACTTATGATACCCCCAATTTTGCCATTCTTCATTCGAATAGCTGGTCACCCTTACAACAGTGTAAGCACTGTTGTGCTACTCTTTGGTGACTAGTTGCATCAGAATACATATTAGTTATATTATACTGATTCCAGTTTTACTCAGTGAAATTCTAAGAGAAATTTGAATCTGTATCTTGTTATTTTTGCATTTGATTTCATTTTTGGCTAATTCTGAAAAAAAACTTCATATTTATGTGGTTCTGGATTTTTAATGAGTTAGTTAAAAGCTTCAGCATCATGATGGTACTGGTACTTTTTGGAACACAGCTCGTACATCAGTTACTTTGAGAATTACTATATGTTTGTCCATAAATATGTCACGTAAATTATTTTTTGCATGCACTGTCTGTTGTCCTGCACGAGATTATGTAGCTGCTGGCATGCTGCTTGATTTATATTTACTGATATTTTGTGTTGCATGCATGCTTGTAATCTTCATTTCATTTGTAATGTATACAACAGCCAGCAAGTTTGAATTCTGTTATATTCGCCCACAGTCTGTATAACAGACCATGATCATATATGTATTTCCTGCACAAAAGCTGCAATTCAAAATATGTCAAAGCATTTAAAGTTTTATGATCGATCATTGGCAGAAATAAATTATGCTTTTAGTTCTATGTTAGCTTAGTATTTTGCACTGCAAGCTAAAGCTAACAAAAGACAAGTCTTCGCTACCGCTGACAGACCCGCGTGATGCGGTGCCTCAGATCCACCTTGCTGTATACAGATGTCGACGATCAGTGTCATAATCTGGTCAACAGTTTATCACACTGACTGTCCACCTAAGTTGACAGCAGCTGAGATGATCAACATGCAGTTACCACATTTTCTAAGTCCACAGTTTGGGTGAAAGTTATAGAGGGAAGTGCCCTTTTTTGGAGATACCGGAATTCCCTTACAACGAAATGTAGGATTAGTTGAGGGAAGCCTCTCTACCAAAATGAGCTGGATCTGTTCAGCCGTTTTTGTACATTGCCAGCTTTTGATAGAAACAGGGTGGTTTGAGGTAGTTGGGGGTCACTCGAGGTCACTGCTAATAGCGCCATCTGATAGAGTGCATACGAGTTCCGATTAGCCTTCCATAGTAACTATTTCTTTGTCTTGCACCATTTCTAAGAAATAGCAAGATATTTGTAAAATCTTCGCATTTTAGTAACCCTCCCTCTACTTGGCGCCCCGTGGGGATGATCTCGTTGGAATTTCGCCTAGATCTTAGGCATTGTATGCATGATCCTAGGTTTAGCCATCTTAGTAGAACACCGACTTATGACAGATGGATGGACGGACAGACACATATACCGCGCTAGCATAGCGTCACTTGGTAAAAATTATTTACTGTCGCTGCAATGTGATGGCTGTCCGTTATCATAGACAATAGCCTGAAGTCTTACATCAAATCCATAGGCGTCAGAACCGGGGAAAGCTTGGGCCCCATCACTTTCTTTAAAGTGGGGCCTGGCCAATCGCTTTTGCATTAGTTATTGTTTTTGACATTGTAACATGGTCTGAAATTGATGAAGATATTCATTGGGGCACATGTAATGGGGGATGCTAAAACACAGTTGACGTTTAAGTGACCTAACTGGAAAGTGGTTACTTAAACGATCTTCCATACAGTGAAGCTTTTGCTAATTTGTACTACTTAATCTGAGGTACATCAACTTCTGCTACAAGGACAGTCCGTCAAAATTTGTTCCTTAACTGCAGTGTTGGCAGACTATTATAGTGTAGTTTGCATCTTTTGCATTGTGATTAATTTACAGATAGTTCTGGCCTGTAGTCAGTCAATCAAATCAAAGCTTTTATTTCAGGCAGCGAGGCCCATAAAACACACACTGAACACACACACACACACAACAACGGACTACAAACTACTAACCTAAATTTTTCATTTCGTTCCTCATGCTGGTGATAAAATGTTTGTGTTTTAAGATGAATGAATTAAAAATAAGAAGATAAGTATTTGGAACTGCAATTGTGAAATCATTTAAATCTGGCACCTTACTTGCCCACGTGGGGACGAGGTGCCCCCTTTCCTGCCTTTTTCTTCCCTTGTCCATTCACTTCCTCATCTTTTGCTTTATTCACTTGTTCCTTTATTGTTCACTTTACCTATTTTCTTTTTTGTCCACCCCTTCCATTTCTACCCGAATAGTCACCACTCCATTTCCAGACCGAAGATTGTAGGAGGCGATCTAACCTGGGTTTAGTTTGCTCCATTCATTTTGTGTCATTTGTATTCCTTAGTTAAAATTTATTCTGGTGTTTTGTTGTATTTGGTTTAGTTTTGTCTTGTGGTGCGATAGTTTTCTTCCCCAGTAACTCCAACTAACTAACTAACTCCCCTGTTGTAGGCGCTAGCGTAATAATTTACATGAGCCTCTCGATCCCTTTCCCTTTTTTGGTGGCTGCTGAACAAAAAGGCGGCCACGTTGAGGTAAATATATCACTGGCCTTTTTTCACTTGGTATGGATAGCTATCCACCCTGATTGTTTGTCTCTGATATAGCAATATTTGTGCTGAAAGGGGGTGTTAAACTCCAACTAACTAACTAACTAACTGGCACTTTTCTTGTTAGTAGACAGACGTTATCATCAACTTTATTTTTTGATGTTGTCAATAGTCTGTTGAAATTGAGAATGAACCTTTTATTATTCTGGTATTTGATCAGGCACAAGTAGCTTGAACTTGAATGTGTTAGTCCTGCTGTTACTGCAGACCAACTGACAAACACCTCGGTTTTATCTTGGGGTGGCTCATACCATATCCTCATATCCACCATACTCAGAGGTTACATTTCCAATGAGTTCAAGTGGTACAATGGGTAGAGCATTTACTTGCGATCAACAGGTTGTGGGTTCAAATTCTACTCGGGGCAAAGCTGCGTAACCACCTTGGGCAAGTTGTTCACACCTATTTACCTCTTTCACCAAGCAGTATAACTTGGTACCGGCCAAGAGGCGGTGTTGCTATGCGGCTGGGAAGGTAACCGCAGGCCTGTCGGAAAGTAATGGCAGCCTACATCCGGGTTGATGACTTACAGTCAGCTGCAGGCTGACTGCCTGTACGCCTAGCAAAAGCCGGTGATACTGATATGTATGTTTATTTTTATTGTAGCAGTGCTTCCATCTTCCCATGCCGTTGTTTGCAGTAGCAAAGTTCTTTTTACTTTATGCATTATCAAAAAATGCATGCATCGTGGGCTTTGCGATTATGCAATATATAAACTTACGTTTGATGTCGACATTAACTGTAGAACCAGCATGGTACAAGGTGATTTGTTGCATATATGGATAAAGTGTTAATATCTGTTGATCTCAGGAGTGTTAAATTATGAATCATATTCTGTTTGAATCTGTTCTGTAACATTAATGTCTGATGTTATGTTTGTTACACTGCAGAAGGGTCTGCATCAAGCAACAAAGCCAAGCTGCTCGAAAGTGCTAACGTCAGAAAAGGTGGCTTACTTCTGAAAGGAGATTTATGGAGTTAATTGTTGTTAGAAACAAGCAGTGAGCTGATTGGTGTTTATAGCATTGTCTATACTGTTTGTGAGTTATTATTACTTCGTCGTCGTCTATTGTTTTCAGCACTGCTGCTCAGTACTTACAGGTAAAAAAGATGAAAGTTAAAGGATACTCGTTACTAAGCGTTGGGCCCGGAGCTGATCCTGGTGTACAGGCAGTCAGCCCGCAGGTGACTATAAGTTATTCACCCGGTGGTAGGCTGCCATTACTTTCCACCAGGCGTTTGTTTGATTGCAAGTCCAGTGCTCTTGCTTACAGGTAAAAATAATAATAATAAAACGTGGCTAAAGAATTTTGACGAATTTGAATTTTTCCCGTCTTGTCACCCCTTGTGGTGGCAAATGAATGAATATGCTGCTTGCATGCTTTTTGCCAAAGATAATAGGAGAAGGGAAGACAGATCATTTAATCTGTCTGTTTGTCCATCTGTCACAAGCTGGCATTGTACTATAATAGCTAAACGTAGGATCATGAAAACAATGCCATGTGATAGCTCAGGAACTCTAGTTTCCTGATGCCAAAGACTTGATGAAATTCCAATGCGATCGTCCCCAATGGGGAACCAAATACAGGTGGGGTTGATTAAAATTGGCCGTTTTCAATCAATATCTTACTATATCACAAAAAAGGTGCGTGATAGGGACATAGTTACTGCGGAATGCTAATAGGAACTTATATGCGCTATATCGAATGGCGCTTTTTCTGTTGACCTGGAGTGACCCGTAGCTACTTCAAACCACCCCATTTTTCACTTTTGTATTGCCGTTCATATCTTTATAATGGGTGGAGATAGAGAATTGAAATTTTGTAGATAGGATGATTGTAGCAAGCCTTAGCCCGTGGATGACAAACCACTTTCAAAGAGGCGTGATCAGGTCACGTGAACCATTTAAATTTTCTTTGGCCCAATCATAGTTTGAAATGGCTGGAGCTAGAGTTGTCAAAATTTTTTACAGTTAGGCGATGTCAAGTCTTGACCCATTTTATATTTTTTGGTCCCCAGTGATTTCCGGAATGGCAGAAGCTAGAGTTATCAGATTTTGAATACAAGTACAAGATTTTGAACCCAAATCATATATTTGGAATTAGTTAATTGGCATTACAAATTTTGTATGCTGATTGATACTAACATGCGAGATAGATTACCCCTACTGGAATGTATTCAGGTCATGTGACCTCTTTAAATTTTGGCAAATAAGTGATAATATCTCAGAAAGGTGCAAGATGCAATGGAAGACTAATAGGAAATTGTATGTGGCCTATCGAATGGCAATATTGCCAGTGACCTTGAATGACTGAAGGTCACTTTTACTGCTTGAAACCCTTACTCCTATATCTCGCGAAATGTGCTATGTATTATCTACAGTGGTTTTACACATAATAAGAATCGGAAAGTGGAAGTGGCTTGTAATGTCAACAGACTTTTTGAAACTCAAGGTCTTTATCGAGGTCACTGGCAGTTGTGCTGTGCGAATCTTGGAAACAGCGTGAGATGGTGTAGTTGTTACCACTGACCACTAATAGGAGGTGATGTATGTCCTATCGAATAGTGGCAATTACGATGGCCTCAAGGGACAGTCAAGTTCACTTACTTACTGCAAGCCTTTTCAAATTTGATTTTTCATGCGGCTGCAGTTGACAAGATTTTAGCTCACATAGTGCGTCGTGCAATCCCTTTGTGATAGCTGAGCTACTTGCGTTGCCTTTCATATTTTCGTAACTGGTTGAGACAGAGACTTTAAATTTGGTAGGTAAGTTGTTGATTGTGGTAAATCCTATCCCAGGGATGACGAACCAACCCTTAAAGGGGCGGGGTCAAGTCACATGACCCATTGAAACATTTTTTCGGTTTATATTGATTGAGTTTCAGCATTGTGGTAAACCTAGCGCTTGTACATAGCAGCTTTATGCCTATGCTAATGTGTGTATTATGCCCATTTTTCGTCTTGTTCTTTGGTTCTTTGGATTTTAGTGTACGTGTGATGTCCTACGTGGCAGCTTGTTACATATACATATACACTGTGGTCCAAAAAGTGACGCCAAAATAGAAATCACAATAACTACAACAAATCTTATCGTAATTAAATATCCTCTTAACAGCTGTAATTATTGCCTTTCTGGCACAAGCATTGCAAATTACAACAAAATCCCCACACAGCTTCTGAGCAACAGCTGTTTAAAAAAATAAAACTCAAAAACAAGTTTCCAATGTGGAGATGTTGCCTTAGCAGTTCGTACATAATAACATCAGTTACAGTTTGTGCTCAAAGTGGCCGCTGTTTGCACGGACACATGCGCATAGTCGAACATGCCATTGTCGAGCTGCTCGGTCAATGATGTCCTGGTCGAAGCAAGTTAGCAACGCCACTCCTCGATGAGATACTGTTTCAAGTGGTCGACGTCCCGAATCCTGCTATGGTAGACCGGTTGCTGGAGCACGCCCCACACCTCATAGTGCACGGGATTTAGGTGATGAGTTTAGATTTAGGTGATTTAGGTGATGATTTAGATGAGATGAAATCTGGTGTATTGAGCTGGAGCATTGTCCTGTTGGAAAGTGAAGAAGTTTCCTGCTACAGAATAGATCGCCGGCAGAAGGTGCTGACCGAGCAAGACGTTACTGTAATAAGCGCCATTAAAGTTTTGCAACAGGCTTGATGAACATCGTTCGGTAATTCCAAGTATCGACACGGCGACCGAGACTATGACAGATTTTGAAAAAGTGGACCGAGTACGCAGGAAACGCTCGGCTGACACATGCAGTAAGTAAGCTAATCGGTAGTTTCCATATTGGAGACATCTGTTTTCGAGTTCCATTTTTAAACAGCTGTTTCTTGTGCGGTGAACTTTGTTGAAATTTGCAACATTTACGTCGGAAATATGATAATTAGAGCCACTGAGAGGATATTTAATTCTGATAAGATATGCCGTAGTTAGCGATTTGAATGTTGGCATCACTTTTTTGGAACAGTGAAGCTGCAGCAGGGTGTGAAATATGTCATCTCGGACCACGTCTTATTTTAAATGTCATTAACATTTTAGTGGTAACATTGAGGAATTGGTTGACATTATTTCTTCAGATCATTAATAGGAAGTGATCTATAACAGTGCTTTTTTAGATGACCCTGATCAATCTTCAAGGTTATTTTAGCTGTTGAAAATTTTATAATTGTAATATCGGGTATTTCATACAGTTGCTCACATACACACAGATTACAAGTTTGTCAACTAATTGAGACCATAACAAACTGTTGAGGACACATTGAACGTTCAGCTTCGTGTTACACGCTTGACCACTGCTGTCGAAGATTGGGATGAGTATTTCATAGATTATTGTTGTCAGTCATCATATAGCACAGAATTAACTGATGAGTATTTTATAATGATATGGGTGCCTTGCAGTGCCTGCGTTATTCCTTTGTGAATCAGAATAGTAAACTTATTTTTGCTGAATATTAAGTCATTATTGGTAACATGGTACTTATTATTGATAGTTGAAAGTGTCGTTAAACTCTAACCAGCCGACCTACGAACTACTTATTGTCCTGTATATTTTGTAATTAGTGTATAGTTCATTACATGTCTGTTATTTGTTGACTTGCATGTTTGTTTCATCTTTGTGCATGCTTGTGACTGGATAGTGTGACGTGATTTGGCGTTATTGTGGTACTCATAATTGTTGCATGTTTATTCATGCACATCCGTAATCATTAGTTCCTACCGTGCGACGCTATTCTAGCATGGCATATGCTGTTGTTTGTCAGTCACAAGACGGTATTGTACCAAAATGGCTGAACGTAGGATCACGGAAACTACGCTGTGCGATAGCCCACGGAATCTAGTTTTCTTATACCAAATATCTCGGCAAAATTCCAGTGGCGTCACCCCAAGAGGGGGCGCCAAAAATTAAAATTGGCGATTTTTGACCAGTGTCTTGGATTATCTCGCTATATCTCAGAAACGGTGGAAGATATGGACATTGTTACTATAGACGTCTAATAGGAACTCTATGATGCCATTTTCAGTGATGTTGAGTGACCCCTAACTACCCCAAACCACTGTATTTTTCATATTTTGTATCGCCTTTCATGGACATGGGTGGAGATAGACTTCGAATTTGGTACTTAGGTTGACGATAACAAGTCCTTGCCCACGGATGACAAACCATCCCTTTATGGGGCGTGGTCAGGTCACTTAAACCATTAAAATTTTTGGGGCCCAATAATATTTCTCTAACAGTTGATGCTACAGTTGTCAAATGTTGTGTAAGGGTAAGCTGTGTCAAGTCCTAGCGTAGGTATGACAATTAATCCCTAAAATGGGCGAAGTCGGGGTCACATGACCTATTTTTTATTTTAGGGCCCAATGTTATCTCTGCAATGGCTGAAGCTAGAGTCAGGTAGAATATGTCAAGTGTTAGCCTTGGGATTTTGACAACCCCCTAATGGGCGTCGTTAGGGTTACATGAGCCGTTTTTTAAATTTTGGGGCACCAATCATATCTTTGGATTCCATGAAGCTAGGCAATTCAAATGTGATAGATTACCCCCGAAAGGGATGTGTTTGGGGTGGTACTATCTCTTTAAATTTTGAGAAATAAGTGATAATATCTCGGAAATGGTGCATAATAGAGACATAGTTGCAATGGAAGACTAATAGAAAATCGTATGTGTCCTATCGAATGGCACCAATGTCAATGACCTTGAATGACCTTGAAGGTCACTGTTGCTGTCTGGAACCTAAAACTGAACCTTTCTAACTCTCATACTGCGGTATCTGTGATATGTTTACACATGAATTGGAAAGTGCACGTGGCTTGTGATTTCAACTTCTCAAAGCTGAATGACTTCTCAGTGTCACAGGCAGTCACGTACGCTGTAAATGTAGTAATATATAGGAAACAATGCGAGTCGTTACTGCAGACCACTGTGAATGTGATATATGGACTATTGAATAACCGCAATTCCATTGTCCGTGAGTGACCTTCATGGTCGTTCACCTACTGCAAGCGTTTCCAAATGTGATTTTTCATACAGCTGTGCAGCAGTTGACAAGATGTCAACTCACATAGTGCGTCTCGCGGTCCCTCTGCAATAGCTGAACTTTTGTTTATAATTGTACAGTTATACTGTCTCAGAAAAATCTTCATTGGTATATTTTATAGCAATCTGGTATATGCACGCATTTATCAAAGATTTTCGTGAGAATTATAACTTTGATTTTGTTAGCCTGAATAGTGTTTGTGCACTGTACTAAGCCCATTGCGAAGTCGATAAAGGAGCCTTTGTCAAGGCTAGCTTCAGTACGGTACTTTTGATGGTCTTCATGAAGTTCATGTTGATAAAACTTAAACGAGTACGTCTTTCGTTATATTTATCATCAAATTCAGCACTCAAGTGATGTTGCCTAAACTTTCTCAAGGCTAAAAGCGTTCGTTTGAATTTCCTCTAGGTAATTTTTGGTCTTGATGGCTTCACACCTCGAAAGATGTTTCTCGTCTGCATCCTGATCGTGTCATCAGTGTTTAATTTCACAGGGAGTTGGACATTTGTAACAGAAGTGGCGGATACTAAGGCAAGTATCGCCATGCATCAGCCGGACATTAATTGGGGCTATCACTAAATTGATATGTTGACTCTCATCAAATACCAAGTGAACGATACTGCAGAGTACAGCTTCAGTAACTTCAAGTTACCGAAGATGTACTCTGCAGTATCCTTCAGACAAGAAATTAAGGCGTTTAGTAATAGTACACCAACGCACTGAACGCAGTCCGACAAAACTTGTCGGATAAAGGTTCACTCACACCGAATGCGTCGTGTTGCGGTGCCGCACGGCATCGCATGCGGTGTGAGCGAACCTTATGCCAAAGCCAAACCATTACCACGGTGGGCTAAAATGCTTGTAGGCCTATATGTTAACCAAATGAACACTAAAAAAGCAATTGAGCGTTCAGTCCTATGGGCTTTGATTTGTGACCGTTTCCTTCAGGTTTTGAGGGTCTTGTCTCATGTAGTATACGTAAGTACAGGACTCCGATCATCCGATGGGAGACACCGGATACTTGAATTTGCGTGAATGACTGACTGCGGATTCTGCATCTGTCAACGATTCACCAAAACTATCCTCAGTATATATTGGGATGGCATAATATTTTGATACGAGAACCGAAAACATTTCTTTTTCACTCGAGTTTTCCGGACCACTAGTCGCCAATTCAGTCTCCTCCTATGTTATACGCCGGTACCTTATTGACTGACTGCGGATTCGCGGTATTTCTCCACGTCTGATGACCATGCATCTGAAGCTCAAGCATGGACACAGCACCGTACTCATCAGTGCTTACGCTCCGAAACTGCTTGCTGACGACGATGAGAAGGAAGCCTTCTACGAGTCTCTGAGCACAACCATACAGTCTGTACCATACAAGCACCGGCTCTTCATTCTTGGTGACTAACGCAAGAGTTGGACATGACACAGCAGCCT
>Ga0209780_1002829_pt1 | contig 12605 bp, 9 predicted proteins | sample WorMetexBAHAMAS2_FD_187384 | JGI IMG/M metagenome (GOLD analysis project Ga0209780, IMG submission 187384) | Marine gutless worms symbiont microbial communities from Max Planck institute for Marine Microbiology, Germany - Inanidrilus exumae... | ecosystem: Host-associated > Annelida > Digestive... | reverse complement strand
ATGTCCCTTTTAAACAGGGCCTGAAAACCTGGCTGTTCTCTAGATACTAGCGTGCACAGCGCATTAGAGACTTTTGTGACGATGCGCTATATAAATCTACATTTACCATTACCATTTACCATTACCATTGTCACCCATTGAATCTGCAAATGAATTTGATGGTACTTATTTCCCTTTAATTATGATGATTAAGACCGTTTTTCGGCTTGTTTTGCATGTATAGATATGAGCTAATTTTTGGCCACCAATGCATAAGCATACGGCTGCAGTATCGGGCAATTGGGGACACCAAGCCAAAAAAAACGGGACAAATGAGCGTCTTAGTAATTGGGCAAAAGGCCGCATCACTGACTTGTCACCCAGTGAATCTGCGAATGAATTTGTCGGATCTTGACCCCATCTAACACATGGTTCCTTGGACCCACATGACTCGGTGCGCCAAATGGCATCTCGATCGGTTCGGCCGTTTTTAGGTCGAATCTTCGACAGAGTCGACTTAATAAAGCTGGTGTCAAATGTTCGTCTGTGCATCCGTCCATCCACAAAAAGTTTCTTCAATTTCAATCAAATTTGGCATGTTGGTAGAGGTCCGAGTGATGCACAATGGTATACAGTATGACCCGATTAAGATAAATGTCACGAGCCCTTCAAAGTTAGAAATCCGGCCATTTTCTAAAGCTATCTCCTCCGCCATTTACAATGGAAGCTGGCAACTGACCACGGATTCTTGAACTAGGGCACAATGTCTAAATCGATCGGGCCGGATTTTTTGATATTTGACCCAGTTTGTGTCACGTGACTTTGAACTTGGCACAAACGTCAGTTGCGACGAGTCGACAACGACAGTCTCGTACGGGGCTAATTTATTACATACTTACTTGTGCGCCCAACACAGCAGACACTCAGGCCATGCTACATGTGTAGCAATAGGCCGCATCTCGTGCATGTGATACGGCCTAATAATAGTGACAGTGGCATTGTTCTCGACAGTTAGCTTGTGCCGGTGTGTTGCAGAACGTAGACTGCTCGACCTACTGAAGCGAGTTCAGAATCGGCAGTACGACGATCAACGCGGCACTTCGTTGACAGCCTTCAAAGAGATGCCGGCCTTCTTGCGAGATTCAAATGACGACAATGTCAAGCAGCTGATTGCCGACGGAGATTTCAGCGAAAAGTGTGCACTCGACGAGAGCCGAATTGAACTCTGTCGGCAACAGAGTACTAGCATAGACTCTGATCTTCAGTCGTCTCTGTCGCCGGCACATTGCTTGCAGCAGAATGCAACATTCAGTGATGAGGACGATATACCATCTCATGAAAATGCGGAACGGTATTTTTCATGTGGTGGTCGTGCCCTACCGTCTCCGGATTTCAGTGATCCAAAGCTGATGGAGCGGAGTGTGCGTGACATTGGCATGGAGTCACCGACATGCGGCACTCGTGGATGGACTCTTGTCGGCAAAGTCGCCGATAGTCCTCGTGCATCTTCGGCAAAGAAAGTCGATAATGATTCGGTTTTTGCCGTTCCGACAATGCCGCCGTTGCGTATCTACCGCCGGCGAGTTTCCATGCCGGTGTTAGAAATGGATAGTCAGGCTGCAGCAAGTGATAGTTTATCTGAGTGTATGGCCGCACAGTCCGCCGACCGCGGTCACCAGCCGTTGTCCGTAGATACTTCTGAAGGACAGAATCAATCGTCTGATTCAATAACCACTCCGAGTCCAACCACACACGACCTTGTGCTGGACGGCGGTGACGGTGCGGTTGTGGAGCCTGTCACAGTCTGTTCTGCCTTGGCACCAATTGTTGACTCCGAAGACAGTGGTGAAGAGTTTGGAATTGTCTGAGAAAATACACATAGGGTGACAGTGACGTAATTTCAGCATTCATGTCTATGCCAGCTGTTCTGGCCGCCTTGATGTATGGCAAGGAAATGTAGACATTTGGCAGCACTTGAAGTTACAAGCCAGCACAACAAGCTAAACGTAATGATTCACCAGTTGACTTCACACAGTATGACATCATGCTCTACAACATGCGAGATCGTATCATGACCATAGATTTTCTGGTCATGTCCTCTTCAACCACCGTCATCCAGTTCAAACCATAAATCGTGATGAACATCATAGTGCCCTTTCATAATCTTGAAAGTTTCTATAAGATCAGATCAGATCTTACTCTTCGTCTTTCTAGTCAAATTAGTCCTGGATATTGCAATCTCTCGTCGTACTTAGTGTGCTATGCCTTGTACCAGCTTTGTAGCTCTTCGCTGCACCAGTTAGATATCTTTAATCAGATGTGGGGACCAAATCGGACTGCAGTATTCTAAGTGAGGTTTAATCTGTCTACAAAATTTCGTTTAATCATTCCAAGTACTTTATTACCTTGTTTGCCAGCAGCATTTTAACTGCCATGTATCAAGTTGTGTCAATATCGGACTGTTGCATCTACAGTATACTATGCATATGTCGAGAATCTCATGGTAATTAGCATTTAGCACATACAGTCGCCGTTTTAGTTCAAAGTGTTTAGAATTTTATATACGTTATTGCTCGTTTAACAGTTTGGGTGGCCGTGAACCTTGTTGAGATCTTGTACAGTGCGTTTTTATAACAATTTAGTTTTATAACTAACAATGCTCTTGTTTGTTACCAAACATTATTTCATTTTTAGAGACAAACATGGCTGCCCGATTTTATCATATAACTAGTTGGTTGCAGTTTATCTTGGGACAATATAGGCTCAAAGAGCGCGTGCAAAATCCCTCCCTTCCCTTAGAAGTAGGCCCGCTTAAATGCAGCTAGGGGTCTGGAGGAGCGTTGTAAGGAGGGTGGAGAGGGGACGAAGGAGGAACAGCGTCGACCCCTGGCCTCCGGCCCCCAAACCATAATCCACCACTGAATATTGGATTCAGTTTTTGGCAGTGTTCACGTGTTCGGCTATAACTCCGCTGAAAGTGAACCAATTTGGATGAAATCTGGCGCACTCTAAGTACAATGTTGGAGGCTGACCCTAGCAGATTTTGGACACGATCCACACAGTAGCGACATCTGGAGAGCCATTCCAGCCCTTCCCCTCTGTCAGGTAAGCAACGCATGATTTCACAGATCTTACGTCGGCCAACTTTCACGACATTTGAACGTAACACGTTGATCGGTGTGGTGATGAAAGTTTTTTCACAATAATTTTGCAAATTGGACCAAAGGGGATGGTTCTCTAAAAACGCAAAATTTTATCAATTAATGTCTTGCAATGGTTAGTTAGTTGGAGTTTAACATCCCCTGTCAGCATAAATATTATATCAGAGACAAAAGACAACTATTGCACCGCAAGACTAAACTAAATCAAATACAACAAAATACCAGAATAAATCTTAACTAAGCAATACAGATAACACAATAAACGTGTTGCAATGATTACAAATCGCCGTAAATTCATTTCTGCTGTTGGAATCAATTCAAAGTCATTCCTCTGGCCTTTATACTCCGTACAAATCCTTTCCACCATAGGCCTTTTCCTTACCTATCGGACTGACTCCACGGACTACCTGACCATTTCTGGCTTTACTTCGCTCAACGGCTTGATTTGTTTACATAGTGTGTTAGACAAAGCCGGCTCTCAGTCGGTTTTCAAACGCACTTAAAATCCTCGCATTTTCATTCATTCTTCATACAAGAAATCTCCCAAATTTTCTGCGACGTCTGACACCTGCTGACAACACGGCAGATAACGCCGACATCGCTCAGTTGCAGGCGACTATTCAGTCACGTGACATTAGGCCTCGTCGGGCCCACACTGGGCATGTACCGGTCTACCGGTAGTTTCTATTTGTTTCAAGTCAGGAAGCAACATCAAGCCAATAATTGACTTTAAACCCCATACATTCTGCTCAAGATTTCGGTAGTTACACTAGATCCAGTCTGGTGGTTTGAGTTACATTTGAGCAGTGTCTGAGGAAAAGGACAAAGACAAGGACTTCTCGTATGGAGCCGATTCTCACCCTCTCAATAAACCAGTATTTTGATGACCAATTAGTACTGTGTCTATTCACAACATGTGTAATTTCACGGATTTAATGTTGGAAGGCGAAAAACGACCAAATAATCAGGAGAAGTGAAGAAGTTATGTGAAGCATGTAAAAACACAGGCCTAATACAAGCAACAATGTTCCCGCAATCAGTAAACATTTGCCAGTATGCAATATCCAAGACAGACAAGCAAATAACGTATGCTATGCACGTATATGCATAAACAACTATCTAAAAACCACAAAGTGACTTAATATCAACAGTATTAATTACAACTTTATAATGTTGTAGTAATCAGTATCAACTGAGGTGGTACTGCAGTAGTAAACTACAGTTACCACTATATCAGTGACTAATAACATTAAAACAAAAGTTTTTAATATGTATCAATGAAGCGGTGGATTCACGGAACAAAGGCATACAGCAGGAACTGCTCCGAAAACGTACCACTTTACAGTACCATGCCTACATGACATTATAAGACCGCAGTCATGGACAGGGCTTCCACTCAACTTCATAAGTGAAATTTCCAGACTTTCCCTGGTATAGTGGGAAATATTAAGTCTCGCATGACTGTTTTACCTAATCTTTGTCAACTGTGGAAAAGCTGATTAGGATGTGGTCTGGGAATGTCAGTAACCCAGACATGACGGCCTCTTCATCGAGAACTCTTAAAAACCTCTTCAACTCGTGACTTTCTGTACAGTGGACACTGACAGCCTAAAAATTATAGACAACCATTTATACAATAACGACAAGTAGAACGTGACGAGTTGTGCAGTTCTGGATATGCTACTGATTCTTGTAACAGCCTGGAGTAGCAACAAATGGTTCACAAATACTTGAAATATGCTGCTATGTGATTAAGCACAATAGCACAACAAGGTGACTGTTAATTCTATCTACTGTCCGACTTTCGTAATCAGCTCGTCGCATATTGCAGTCAATTCCAGATTCTCCTTTGTCTACAAATGCCACATGCAATAGTAGACGATACACAAGTGTTCATATAAACGTTCAACATGTATAGTATAGACAGCTCACAAACTGTTTAAAAACGGTTCTAGTTGATGGACATTCTTCTGCTACGTTTGTGACTAGATGTGGGATGAAATTTTCAATGAAAATAAAATTCATCGCAATTTTCAAGGCCCAGTTTTTGAAATTTTTATTAAATTTTCTGATACTGCATGTAAGTGGCATAATACTGAAATAACATAATAAACAGTTAGCAGGAAAAATAGATATTTTTCCGAGACGCCATGAAATTTCAATGAAAGTTTTAGTGAGATTTTACATGAAATTTTCATGCTAGTAACAATTCGTATGATGAAATTTTTACATAATTAAGTCTGGCCTGTTGCAAAGCAGGTGCTTAAAATCGGGACTGCTGCATGGGTCACTCGAGGTCATTGACTGAAAATACTACTTATAAGAAAGGCACACATGAAATCCTACGAGTTGTAGGCAGTAAGTAACTTCATCTGATCTAAGGTCAGCAATTATCATATCACTGAACTGTACAACTGTTTTGGCAGTAATCCAAGCCAAAAATGATCATCAGTCAACTTTTCATATAGCATTCCTTCTAATTAGGATTATGGGTCTTTCAAGATCACCGTAGACGCCACCAGTTAGCAGGGCAGTTATGATGGTCATATGGTACAGAGACCAAGTTATTATTCGGCTTAAAGCTAGGCTTCAGCCGAATATTAAAATTACTTTACAGCACATTTTGGCGGTATTCACACATTCGGCTATAACTCTGGGTACATTGTCGCAGGCTGGCCCAAGCAGATTTTGGACATGATCCGCGTAGTAGTGATAGTTGGGAGAGTGTCAATCAGTGTCTCAATGAAAACTTCTGTAACAGAATTCGGAAAATTTTACGGCAAGGGGTCGTGTCTCCAAAAAAACACAAAAATTTATCAATTTTCTAACATTTTGCGACTTCAGGCCGCCAGAACTCTGCAATGATTACAGATCACCGAAAATTCGCTGCCAAAATAACCCTCTACGGGATTTCTAGTTTCCACTTCACTTCTACCATCGGAATCAATTCAAAGTCATTGCCCTGGCCTGTACACTCTGTACAAGAAACCTCCCCAAATTTTCTGCAGTGTCCAACGTGGGTTGACAACACTGCAGATAAATTTGACATCACTCAGTCACAGGCAGCCAATCACCATCGACTATTGAGTCATGTGACACTAAGCCTCGTCGAATGCAGGAAGTAAACAGCTTGTACATGATAGCCAAGCACTTCGAGCTGAATATTGTACTGTGGGCATTCCACACAATACAGCCATACAGTTACAACTTTGTCTCGATTTCAGATGGTTTTGTATCATATATGTGCAAAGACAATGTTTCCACAACTCCCAAGCCTATGATCAGGTGTATTTCATACAAACATCAATATCTGAGTTCACCAGGCTACAATCAGGGCAAAAAAACTGCAGGAATCACCAGTCGTGCTGGCACAATGACAGCATTAACAAACACAATTATTGGACTAACATGCTCACGTGCAGTAAAAATACAACATAACTTTGGTTTTGATAGAAAGAAAGGATTGTTAACTTGCCTTCTGTTCAACTGTTTGTTCCAGGCTCTGAGCTTGCATTTCGGCTTTGCGAACGGCAGCTTGAAGGCGCACCACTTCAGACTCGTTGTTTCGTTTCACTTTGGCAATCTCCTCGTTTGCTCTGTATATCCACATGCCACGTGCAAGCTGTAGCCAGCCAGACTGTGTGGCATTCCATGCCATTTTAAAATTCTACCAATTTAATTATGTCACTGACAAAACTTAGCAAACATACAATGTTTGAATGCCAGCAGCAAGGCGAGTGATCCGAGGTAACACAGGTGACCTGTCAAGAATGTCATCACACTGTATTGTACAAGAAATACCAGAAAGAATAAAAATTAGCCTTGTACAAGGACTGACAGTCGACTCTTCACAACAGATGTGCTAACTTCAAAGTCATGCGACACAGAAACTATTAAATATTAAAAATCCGGCCCGATCAAATTTAGATATTATGCCCTAGCTTAATAATCCATGGCCAGCTGCCATTTTAAATGGCGGAGGAGATAGCTTTTGAAAACGGCCAGATTTCCAACTGAAGGGCTCGTGATGTTGACCTTGGATCGGGTCATACTGCATACAGTAGCTCATCACTTTTTGTGGACGGACGGACGTACATACGTACGTACATACATACGGACATTTGAGACCGGCTTTATTAGGTAGACTCTGTCGAAGAGTAGACCTAAAAACCAGAAACTGCCAAGTAATAAGAAAGTGTGACATGTTCCAAGGCACTGACAGGACAAAAGTGTTGGAACAATCGACAGAGGTAATTAGAGTACAAAATGTAAATTCTGCAGTGAAAAAACAAGATACTTAGATCTAAAAATTTGAACAAACAAGAAATGCCCAAAAATTATCAAACGAACTCGTTCAGCTTGTCCTCTGCCTGTTTCTTCAGAACCATTAGTTTCTCGTCCATTGCCTTCAACTTCGTCTGATAGTCCGCCACACATTTCTTGAGTATATCCTCATTCTACGCGGCAAATATGAACAACACAAATCGTGCTGGAATGCCTCGGACATTTTACATACGGCTTAGCAGTAGTCAGGTGTACAAGTCTGCTACAGCATTTAACTAACAGTCTGTTCATCATTTCAGTAAACTGACAGTTAAGATTAGTGCTAATTAAGATCTATGTAACAAAGCATCACAACGTTCCATAATCAGAAGACGGACTTCGACGCCACACCACAGCGTCAACATGGGATGACTTCACCACCTTGATGGCGTGCTGTGACCTTGACCCTTGACCTCCAGATCTAATCAGTTCATCATTAGGAGCTAGTGAATATTTCCTGCAAGTTTCATCGAGATTGATCAAGTCATTCCTGAGATATCGTGGTAACAAGATCTGTTCAGACGGACGACTGTGCCCATTGTCGGGTGGCGACAGTATAAAAATACCTTTTTCAATCCTTCAACTACCGACTTTGTCTTCTCATATCGTCGATGAAGGTCAGCAAACGCTGTTTCCACTGACTGTAAATCTTCTAACGCCTGCATAAAGAATTAGTGAGATTACTGCACTGTTATCTTATTCAAAACACAGCATCAGTTACCAGCATCAGGAAAGTGGCGAAAAGGGCAGACAGACCCCCCTAAGCGAGTCCGCCGACAGACGAAGAAAGGTTGAAGCAGTGGATATTTCCTCTGGCTGTGGAGTTAGTGCTCCTGAGGACCATTCAGCACTCGGACACTACTGGTTGGGTGACCAATTGTCAAAACCCGCTCCAAAGTTTCTCTTATGGGGCACCTGGCCAATCTAGAGTACTACGTGGAAAGAGGGACAGTCATACACAGACTTATGTTCATTGTTACCTCGTTCATATAGAAAGCGTCAACAAACAGTATAGGTAACATCATAGGTGAACAATTCACATGTTGAACCGCAGAAGACCATTCGTCATACTGAATGCAATTTTAGGCAAACGCTAGAATTGACGACAACAGTTACAACTTCATTTCAACCAGCACTTATTCACTGGAGCATTTTGTGACGTGGTTTTGAAATCTTGTGAAAATTTGCAGCTATAATTTTCACAATTCTTAACATCGCATGCAATATTAATATTATATGAGGTATTATTAGCAAACTAAAGTATTTTAATCTCTCTCTGCCACTGGCTAAGATTACACAAAAGTGGTAGAAGAAATACAACAATACGTCTTATAATGGGTTCGATTCTGTTTTCCAATAAATTGACACGTTGCTATAAGATACACAAAGGGTAAGGGCAATAACTACAAACCTGGTCACGTTCTTTAACAAGTTCTGCTAATGAACCCTTAGATTCTTTCTTCGACGACTCTTGTTCCACTATAAATAAAAATACGAAGAATGGTTAAATACTGCAAATTCAGCCAGCAAAACAACTAACCAGTCTTCATAATAACAGGGTTCCCACTCTAATGGTTACAAACATTTCCAGGACCCCAGAAGCATTTTTCCAGGACCCTGTCGCACGCCAGCGATGTTTAAAAATAAAGACAAACAACTACGGGGTCTGGCACAGCGCCCCGGCCGCCAGCGATTTTTCGTATATACAGATCAAATCCGAGCTGATTTTCGCAAATTTTGACACCTGCATCATTGTGTCCGCCTCCCACATCATAGCCTAGAAAATTCCAGGACTTTCCAGGATCAATCTATTTTCCAGGACTTTCCAGAGCCTGGAAATTTTACAAAAAAAAATCCAGGACTTTCCAGGAGGCGTGGTACGGTAACCCTGTAAATAATGCGACAATTGCTACTAAGCATTAACAGCATGTTTACTGGAACGTCCTACTGCAACATTCGAAAATAAACTGGAAGTAACCGTAATAAATCAAAATTAAATACTAAAACACAATAATAATAATAATAATAGAAATTTAACACAATACAGCATAAGCAAACAGCTGCTTTTACCACAAGACCTTTGACTGGCCATTTGCAGTAAAAGACATATTAAAACTTTTGTGAACACATGCGAATGATAGCAGGCAGACAGGAAAATAAATATCGTAATGTTAGACAACGACACACAAACATACACAAGTATGTAACGATCAGTAATAAACCACCAATGACACGAAAACAGGCCACAAATTAATTAGCACTTAGTGAAGGGCAGTTTGCAAGTAATTTCAAAATACTGGTTGGTGAATTATAAATTATAATTTAACATTGTTTTTTGGAATTCCGGGGAAACAAAGTTCACAAAAGTGTTAGATTCCCTGCCCAGGACGCCAGTGAACCACCATGCAAAATTTGACGCTGCAAGTTTTATCCTCGGCGGAGAAATCCATAACCATACACACACACACAAAATTAAACAAACAGTAAACAATATATCCACACCTTGCCTACAGCGTGTGAATAATGAGGTTAGATCAATACACAGTCTGTTGTTCAAGGTTTGGTTTGGTATGGTAAGTTGCTGTATCTCAGTAAGTCTGCCTGCAATGGTGCACAGTTCCATGTGCTCCACTCTCAAACCTAGGCCCACCTGAGTGACTTCATTAATGACATCAGAAACTGCTACATTATCAGTGTAGATCAAAAGCAGATAAATTTATGCTGTGTGTCACCGTGTAAACCACATATTCTTGAGTTAAACAACAACAATAGGCTCAATAATCCCGCATTTTTATCTACAGGTTTGGTCATTTTCAGGTACGATACTGATGTAACAGATTTTTCATAATCAGTGAGATTTTAGTTTTGGGAAATAAAAAAGACTATGTTCATGACAATGTGAACTGGTGGGTACTGACTACAAATGTCATCACACAAGCCATACCATAGATAGTTGGAATCACATTACGTACCATGGTATCATGCACACAATGATAACCCGGTATTTTATCATACAACAATATCATGACTACTGCAGGTTCACGGGTACTGCCCAACACTAGTGGCATTAGCTGATTAATGGATTTAACAAAACAGTTCTTTCTCTTTGACAGAGTTAAGGTTCAACGTCCCACCCGGCACAAAATAGGTCACTTCAGAGACGGTTCTTTTTAGCCAAGTACTGAAAAACTAAAACAAACACAACAACATGCATCCATAACGATATACTACAACATAATATGAACCCAAAAAACTAAAGCCAGGTTCGGTCGCCTCCTACTATCTCCGGCCTGGAAACGGAGAGGGCCTATTCTGGTTTCGCTGCTTCATAAATTAATCACATACTTACTTACTACAGCCCCGGGACCCACAGAGGGCTAGTTCTTTCTCTCACGACACCATACTATTATGAATACTGTCACAGGTGGCATTCAAAAATGCATGCAAACACGCATAACAGCAGGTCTGATGAGACATACTGTTGTCAGCTGACTCAGGAAACCGTATCAGGTTCAAGTCTGCAATTTGTACCATTGAATATTAACCCAACATTTGATATAAAGTAAACAGCATCCTGAGTACTGCAAGCAGATAATAAATCGATTTTAAAACGTTTAAGTGCAATCAACTCTACACTACTATTCTCACATTACAGCAGCATTATATGCACAGCATAACAAGCAACTATGAACACTTACCAATGAGCTTCTGTATGGTACTCTCGTATTCAGCCATAACGCCCCTAAACAAAACAATATTCAAACTGTAATGCCAGTCAATTACAATTAAAACAAGCACTTTCGCACAAGGTGCCATACTCCTAGGGCAGCATAGGAAAAGTGTTCATGTCTCTTTTCTGGGACAACAAAGCCCATGCGTGGATATGCTACGTAACGCCAGTGCAAAATCAGACCAACATGTTACATTCCCAGCCGATACCACTGCCACTAGGCCAATACCCTTTTCCATCCCACTAAGTGTAGTAGGGTGAGTTGGCCCGATGGGCTGGTTACATACCAAGATGGTATAGATGCAAATGGTCACCATTTCAGTACTATCCAGGCATGACGTAGAGTAACTGAACTATACATAGCCATAATTAATTGAGAATTTGTGTTAAATTATGGAACATATGAATACGGATTTTCTAGTAGATACAAGAGTTATACACTCGGCACCTAATCTTACTGGATTTGAATTTTTGCCATACATTTTCTTCAGTTGTTACATGTTTGAAATGTTGAGCTAGTTGATGTACATTCGCAGCATGTACAATTTATATATCGTACAGTATCACAAATGCCAAATCAGCTAGAATGTGGCACTTACAAGAGTACCAACAACCATGCCGGGAAATCCCAGCGTCCAGCGGCAAGCACACGAGGGAAAGTGATGTGGAAAACCCCAGTTTCACTAGCATTGCTTCTGCAGCGAGGCATTACAGCAGGGAAAACCCAGAGTGGCTTACATAAGCAGCAGCAGTGGCAATATCGCACTGTGTCTGAAAACCAACACAGATGTTGCGACCTTGAACTCTGACCCCCAAAACAAATAGCTTTCCAGAACTCATCAAGGAATATTTGTTTGTCAAGTTTGGTGATCCTAGGTGGATCGACTTTTTGAGATACTGTCTGGAAGGACAAAACATACAGCAGTGAAAGCCCGACCCATGGGACTGCCATTGGTGTAGATAACTAGTAATCTTTTGCCAACAACGTCAGACTTAGTTGCCGTGAGTACAGATGTCACAATAAAACGCTCAGTTTCTGTTTAACTGGTAATTTTTTTCTGGAATGACTGTGCTTCAGGACAGTGCAGGTGGTCCAAAACTGAAGCTTTGGGGATAGCCAGAGCAGATTAAAAAACCCCGGAGGCTTTTCCTGTGATCTAACAAACAAACAAACAACATCAAAGTACAAAACGAAACTCAAAATACTAACCGCAACCATTGAAAACGACCCGCCCGCCTCATTCACAGTAAGACAAGCCTAGTAATCAGAACACATGACTTCGACAGCCCAGTGTCGACGTGGATGTCGTCGACACCACGTTTGAACCAAGGTGTGACCTTGACGTTGACCAGTCCAACACCTCATAAACTACTTGAGCAATCTTGATGAACTTACGGGGAATAACCACTGG
>Ga0209780_1002828_pt1 | contig 12607 bp, 7 predicted proteins | sample WorMetexBAHAMAS2_FD_187384 | JGI IMG/M metagenome (GOLD analysis project Ga0209780, IMG submission 187384) | Marine gutless worms symbiont microbial communities from Max Planck institute for Marine Microbiology, Germany - Inanidrilus exumae... | ecosystem: Host-associated > Annelida > Digestive... | reverse complement strand
ACTTGGCTAGCTATCGTCTAATTGGTTAAACGAAGTAGGTTCTCTTTTTTAGTATTTTGAAGTACGTACGTGCCATATCGTCGTAAAAAGTTGACGTTTGCTATCTCATCTCCTGATGAGTTCTTGTCATCAACAGTGACACATTGACTGCTGAAAGAACAACCCATTTTCCATTATTTAAAAAATAAACAATTGGCTTTGTTAAACCTTTTTGCTCCCTTACTTCAGTTCAAATGTTAGGAGCGCACGAAAGGGAGCCGATGAAGCTGAACCCCCTCCCCCGAAATGCAGAGTCGAATGATTTTTGCAAGAATACTTTAGCAAACGTCCGGGAAAATAAGGCAAATTTGCTGCTTGCGTCTGACATTGGAAAGCAAACAGGCTTTCGACGTACGAGACGGAGTTCCACCCTTCCCAAACTGGTGCAGACCGTGGGGTCGTTTTCCCATTACCCGGCTGCACCAGAAATGTTCAGACTGCGGCCTGTCTGTCAGCTGGAGACACCCTCAACTGTGCCCAAGATCGGGCCGTGTGGAGAATGAACGCGTACGGCCTTCTCGGCCTTGCGTTGACGACGACGACGCAGTGTGCCGATTCATTAGATAACGGGTTATTGTACTAAACGCATCTGTAAGAAACGGTGTATATAGGCTACCACACATTTACCGAAAGCCAGTGGCGTAACTACGAACTCGGGGGCCCCTAGGCACAATAACTGCTTCACTGGGACCGATGCCCCCTAATTTCCTAATATCCAGCTAGGGGGCCTTGTGAGCATGGTTGTATTTAATGGTTTATAGGGGACCCCAGCCCCCAGAGGCCACGGCCAAGAGTTGACGGCATCAGAGTTCTAGTCGAAACATTTTAGGAACCGTGGATATTAGAGCAATTGCTAAGCAATAATTAGGCCTATATTTTTTGCCGGACACCCGGGGGGCGTGGCTCGGTGTCCCCTGGACTTTGCCTACCCTGCCTACCCTATTGTTACGCCCCTACCGACAGCACGCTACGCCTAAACGTATACCGTTATAATAGCTATCGCATGCGAGATACGTTTACGAATTTAAAATAATTTCTCCTGGGAGTCGTACAGCCCATTTTACCACGCGCGGAGTTTCGATTGGCCTCATTACAGATACTATGTGTTGCACGATTTACGCGGAAAAAAACATAGTAATTTCTTTTAGCGACCCGTGCAGTCGTGAGTGGACGTTACCGCAGTCGTGTCTGCGTCTTGATAATTATTATTATTCGACGTGCATCGATGAACCGACCTTCGTTCCGTTGTCGCATACAGACATAGGCGTAGCCAGGATTTAAGTCCTGGGGTGGCACTGGGGTCTTCCCTTCTTCCCTTCCCTTCCTCTTTCCTCTTTCTCTCCCCTCTCTCCCCTCCCCTTTCCCTTCTAAAGGGGGTTCGGGGGTGTCACCTCCCGGGAAAAGTTTTGAAATCGTAGATGCCTGTGGGTGAGGTTTAGAGCATTTTGGGCACTAAAATGTTTGTTTTGCAAAGCCAGTTTCGTGCTAAGCAAAACAAATTTTTTGACAGGAGTTGACCTAAATAAACTGCACTGACTCGAAAGTCGACAATAACCGTGCACTGCACACACATAAACGCTAACAGTAAAAAATAGCCACCTGCGCTTTACAACGCAGCCGCCGAAGCTGGGCTGGAGTACGTAAATGAATAAATAAAGGTAAAATAATATCAATATTCAATAATAAAATTTAAATGCGTAGTAGGGATCTGGGGGTGGGGGTGCACCCCCTGGCTACGCCCATGCGTACAGATCGCGCTGTTCGGTAGCCCGCTGTGACGTCTGTTGTTGTATGATCAAATTGGATTCGGCTACGATCGAGACGAGAGAAAGGCGACGACGGGCACTATATGGAGAGCGGAATTATGTACGCCGGGGTTCAATAACAGCTGTTGATTTGATTGACGGCAATAGACGGCGGCTGTTGCCAGCTCAGTTACAGTGTCATGATGTCGGCGGAATTGTCACACAAACGAGTTCAGTTAACCCTTTCACCTCCGCACGTCGTCCACGCGCATGCATGCCCCTCTGTTCACTAAGCATTGGTACTGCCCAAGGGTGGTGACGTTCTGAAGCTGGGAGGGTAACCGCGGGCCTCGCAGAACATAATAACAGCCTAGGTTATCACTAGCGTCACCTGCGGGTTGTCTGCTCGGAAACCGGAGATAAGCATCTGCCGTACGGCCCTTGGGACTATCTTTACTTATGGCACGATTATATTTTCGTCCCGTTTGTTTATTGTCTGTCTGTTTCAGTGGCGTCGCCAGGATTCAGTGCCAGGAGGGACACATGCAAAAGTTGCTTGGTTTTACAGGAGGCAACTGTCGATATATAGTCGCTGTCAGACTTTGTATAGCTCGAAGTGCACTGAAAAAAATGTTGTAAGTCGAAGGGGGCACGTGCTCTGGGCAGTGCCCCATAGCTGGCAACGCCAGTGATCTGTTTATTAGCAGGATAACTCAAAAGTTATTAGTGAATCTTAGTAAAAGTTGGAGAATGGATATATAATGCACCAGAGAGGAGTTGATTAAATTTCGGAAGTGGTCTGCGGCATGGTTATTCTGGATATTCTGGACGTCGTAATCTTACGAGTCGATCACCAATAGACAATTCCAAATTGAATCATTACGTTAGTAAAGCTTACTGTAGCGCCAGATCGGCGAGCTGACTGTATGGGTGCTGCTAAATGTTTTCATTCCTTGCCCTATTCAACACGGCGGCCAGAACAACTAGCATAGATAAAATGTCGAAATTACGTCACTGGCAATCTACCTATAGGCCCACGTGTAAGAAATAACATTTGCAATCAGTACATTTATTCCGTTTACCGAAAACCATAAAAGTCGGCTGATGGTTGTCGAAACTGGCGCATTTTTGAAACACAATGTAGAGTCGACATCGAACAAGAAAGTACGAAGATCCGTCTTCGTAATACTCGGACGGAAATGTACGCTGGCCGCGTCGCGTGCTGCCCCCTCGTGAGTCACAATGAACATGCGCCGCGCGCTCTATTAAAGTTACAAAACGAGACAGAAAAACGGACCGTCGGACGGACGGACGCCAGACCGTTACATTACGCTTACCGTTTTATACTCGTCCAGCGTACTAATACGAAATTATGCAATTGCGATACTGGCGCTGTTACATTTGTCGCGCATCCTCTGACTTTACGAAACGTAACAGCCACTCAGTGTACCTAATTCTCGTTACCGTATGACGGTGCATGACTGTTGTCAGTGCCAGTTGTAAACTAAAGGGTCAATATTAACTGGATAGCGCCGGCGTTTCTCTGTGTTTTTAATGAACAAGCTGCGCCGACAATGACAACTTGTCCTGGACTCAATTTGACTGACTTGTCGTTCGCACGGCGTCATCAAATGACATCAGGCAATATGAATTGCCCCTCGTATAAACCTCAACGTACGTAAGTAAGTAAGTAAGTAAGAATAGGCCTATTTCTAAGGCGCAAATGGGCAAACAGTCACAATGCATGACGGTGATCGGGCTCATTATATACAGTCCATACATACGACCTCACTAAAAACCCTCACTTGAGGTCGCGCCGACCACTTTAGTAACATCTTTTCCTCCATGACCGTGGACTTGGCAGTGATCAACCCATCTACCAAATTTGACGTCTCTGTTACCACAGTGCCATCGATTAAGAAGATATGAAAGACGACGAAAATATCGAAAATGGGGCGGTTTTGGGTATTTGGGGGTAATTGAAGGTCACTGAGAATAGCACTATTCGATGGAGCACATGCGAGTTCCTATTAGCCTTCCATAATAACACCACTATGTCCCTATCTTGCAGCGTTTCTGACATATGGCGACATAAGCTTATTGGTCTAAAGTCGCCGATTTTTACCTAGTTCAGCTGCATTTGGCGTCCCCGTTGAGGGTGACCCCGCTAGAATTTTAACTAGATCTTTGGTGTGGTAAAACTGCATTCTCTGCGCCTGTGTTCAGCTTTGTATGTAACGAGCACACATTTAGCCGTTTTGTCACAAAACCAGCTTGTGACGGACAGACAGGCGGACGGACAGACACGCAACCGCAGCATTATGCGGCGCTCGCTTCGCGCGGTAAAAATACCACAGTGACTAACTTTGACCCAAATTAATGCTCCTCTAGTAGGTTTGTATTCGGTTTAACTGAAACATTATCGGATCGAGCTACAGTAATAATCGGCAAATTAAAACCAATTTTCATACTACAGGCATGCATGTATTAAATAATATCACAAAAAGAACTTTATTGCGAAATTATGGATAATATTAGACCATAATTGGGCGCGAAATGGTCAGCTCGAAGCCAGAAGGGCAAAATATTGGAAGCTTCGCCCCGGGATTCTGTCTGGGACACATTTTTTCACCTCTTGAGAGAAAGACTCGTCCTCGTCCTTTATCTCCACTTCCGGTGATAGTTTCCGATTTGTGCATTTAGTCTATTCTCACGGACGGCATCACGGTGAAACTAGAAATGCGTGGCAAAGCCCAGCGTGTAGTCCGCCCGGCGCAAATGCGCCTGCAAAACTCGGGTTACTCGACCAAAGTTAATTAATTTTTTTACTACACGTAGAGGGGTCATCGGCGGTGTTAACGCGCGTAGTCTTGTTGCGATTCTCCTATCCGTTGTGAAATGCTGGCTCACAACATGAAGGTGGGGTATGCCAATTTTAGCCAATTCGCGCCAAAAATCGATTACCATAGCGATCGCGAAAAAGAAGGTCGGAGTCGGATTGATTACGTCCACCCCTATAAGTACCTATCCTGAAAATTTGGTGAAGGACGGTCCAGTATATTCTAAACCATTCTTAGCCGTTCCTATAGAATACTGGACTGGGACGGCGGCATGGCGTAGTGGTAGCGTTGTTGGTCTAGATCAACGAAGTTAACCTACGCTGAGCCCGGTTAGTACTGGGATGGGTGACCGTGTCCGGGTTCGACTCCCGGAGGCGGCACTTTATAATCATCTTTATTCACCAAACATTTCAGTATGTAACCAGCCACCCAGGTCGACTCAGCCTTATACCCTCCATGCGACGGTAAAATGAGTACCAGCCAAAGGGCGGTGATGCTCTGCGGCTGGGGAGTAAAGGCAGGCATGGTGTAATTTGCAGGTAAAACTGTGTGATCCATGTCTAAGCGCATTAGAGGCGCTTTGCGTTATGCGCTATACAAATCGACGTATACTTTACTTTACAGACAAACAGACGGATACCGGGCCACTGTAGCTAACACTGCGCTCTGCATTATGTGTTGTATGTGCGTCACCCGGTAAAAATTATAGGATTGCTAACTTTCACCAACGACAGTTGTAATAGTATCCTATTTAAAAACTTTTGGTTCACATTTCGCGTTATTTGCCCAATAATTAGCATGTCAATTGCGGGACATACAAAGTGCCTGCGATTGCGAGACGTAGGCCTATACGGCGTGTGTATTGAATGCACGGTAATGGTTGTAAACAGGATCAGAAGGCGCGAACACACGGCATTGTAGGTGTATGTTCGTCTGTTATCGATATAGATCACGCCCGATATGCTTCACACGTCTAGTTATATGCGGTGCGTCGTAAAAGAAACTAACATCATTTAAACCATTTTTTCAGCGTTGTGTCAATTACAGTGTCTTGAGATGCAAACGGCATGTAGACTGAATCGTATAGAAATTAGACGAAGGAAGTGGTGATGGCCCTTGTTAAACGAATAAGACTGAAAATTCAGCTTACAAAAGAACTAAAACCGATTATCGTGAGAAATTCGAAAAGGATCTGAGAAAGTAAAGCTTGGTATCGACAGTTAACGGGTTGGGACCGTTCATGTTGGGAAGGATTTGCGAAATTTGTGAAAATTGTAGCAAAAACTGACGTTGCCACGACAGATCTTTTACCAACACACGTAGTGCTAGTCGAGGCCGTGACGTTGAGTTGATATATCGGCGCGGCAAAGTTTTTTTATGGTGTCACTGTGAAGCAGTCAAAAAAGTCGATTTCAAGGTCTTGTTACACGTGGACGAAACTAAAGTTGTTGAAGTGAGAAATGCATTTTCAGCATGTAATGGATGACAACGATATTTCATCGGAATTTCACCAACATGGACTTGTTCAATTGCCATCATAAACAAATGTGTATATACAACGGATAAAACAATGTCAGTCGTCTTTATTGTCCGGTTGATATGTACGCTGGCCGCGTCGCATGCTGCCCCCGTTAAGTCACATTAAGTAAAAACGACGACAGGACAGGCAGACAGACGGACAGACGGATGGACGCCAGATCGTTACATTACGCTTTCTGTTAAATTGACGAGATGCAAGACTGAACGTCACAACCAACACGCTAAGCGTCGATGTATAAATCGTCATATTTCTCTTGACTGCAGTACGGGCAATTATGTCTCCAGTTAAAATAGAGCTAAACTTGTTCACGTAGCTGTTGATGCAGTGTCGAACCTAGTCTTTCGGGAGCCAGTTGACGGGGATCAGATGGGTTATTCCATCCGTGCTACAGTTGATAAACCCTCGCTCGTGTAACTTCTGGCCCTCCACAGGGAAAGATTGGCGTAACCCCCGTTGCTGCAGCTTTATACAGGCCTTAGCGTATAGCAGAATAATCGTTTTCAAAGACCTCAAAATACAGGAAAATCGTTGATCGACCGGGGCTCCGTTTCAGACCCCGCTGAGGGAGCTTACAGCGTTCCCCCAGATCCCTTTGCTCGTGGGAAGGGGGTTTGCTGCCCCTCCCGACGAACTGCACCCCGCCATCGGACAGCAACACTCTCTTGACCCTCTTGCTCTTTTACTAGAAATGGCACACACTACTTAATACCGATCATTTAGTGGTCCAGGTAGACCAATCCGTCCGTTATGCGTGTCTGTGTGTCCGGGCAGTAGCTTTTGAAGTAGCCCATAATGACCTTCATTCGGGCATTTGGCATGCCGGTTCACCTTGAACCTGTCCAGCTGAAGGTCGAAGGTCAAAGTCAGGTCATAGTTGACGCATAAATGAGTGCAATGTTGCTAATAGTGTGGGGGTTTTTAACAGTGCTCGAATTACCTGAGGGACGGGGGATTTCCCCCACTGCGGTTGTGGACTCCCACGTAATACACGGCGTCGAAGTCTCGGCGCTTTCGGCGCCTCGGTGACGTCCCCCCACCGCTTTTTTTCTTTATAGTTCGACCGTTGGTTTACAAGACTGTTTGTGGCACCGTGTTTACGGCCAAAACGACAACGATATGACTTGAGTAGCGACAGTAACACGGAGCGCTGACAGACATCATCGGCAGACAGACGGCCGTAGATCTATTCATCGAGCAAGTCATTCGTAATAGCTGACAGAAAACGCAATACGGACAGCTGCGCGCCATGGGCGCTGCTGGTTAATTTATGACGAATTTTATCATAGACAGCACGTGCTGTAGATCTATTTCACTTGTCGTTTGCATTAGACCCGCCGAATACCCGTCTGTACGCAACAGTGATGCGACAAAGACTCGATACTTGGAAGGTTTTCGATTTCGAATCGGACTGTTTTCTGTGCATGCATGCCTCCGCGGATGTTCTGTCAAAATGAGAGCGTTTTAATCGCTAAAAACAAGTTTTTGTATGTATTTCATGGTTTTAGCTGTTTAGCGCGTGATGTCAAACATACGCTGCACTGAATGCCGTTTATTTTTGGTGTCACGCTGTATATGATTAGCCGGGATTAGCGGTACAACATTTTCGAAGGTTAGTTGTGGTTGTTGTGTTCGGGATAGAGGAGAGAAACAACTGTTTCAGTGGTAGTTCCGCCTCCACTTCTTCTTGCACTACTTATTTTTTTACATTAGATGTAAAATTGTTGAATAGAAATAAGTACGTTCAAAAAGTAAAAACGTGAAAAATTATAAAAGCATATGCAATGTTCAACTCTTGCGCTTAATGCGGAGCATACCTGAGTACAAAAAAAACTACAACTACGCTGCATGAGTATGCATCTAAAAGCTCGCATGTGATTCAGAGAATATAGGCCAACTGTTGTTTAAGATAGTCGGATCACAAAAGACAAATACTATTATTCCATTGGTGTCATTTCGAAAAGTGCTTGTCAAATAATTTTTCAGTATCCGCATGTAACGACTTTTTGAAAATAAAATCGCGAAAACAAACGTAAACTATGACGTAATAAAACGTATAAATGTTTTACACATCTGAAATTCAATATGCATTGCAGTTTCAAAGAGTACAGCAACTCAAGGTCACCAGGCCCAAAACTAACATTTGTAGTCAACTTTATTCACCACGTTAATTGGCAGCAAACAAGAAAAGAATAAATACAATAAATATTAAGAAAAAAAGAAAAAACAAACAAATAATGTCTAAATTGCCACATGTTACACACTCTCAACATGAGCGAACAGTTGACATAATACGTTGTCAGACTAAACGTACATGTATTTGGCCATTAACATCTGCCTTGTCCCAGAACTGCCATTACATTCTTCTGAAATCAGATTGCAGCATCCAAACAAGATGCAGTAGGAGACGGCAGACTTTGCTGCCGGTTCCGCCACCTGGCGAACTGGACGAAACATACGCGTCTTTTTCGATTCTGGCCCGTTCGCACCATTTTGTGAAAAATGACGAATGTCCACAAAACCTAAAGCACATTGCATTCCCGTCAGAGCCACGAACGTAATACGATGTGCACAAGATTTGGTGAAATTTGGACGCTTTTGACGCTTTTGAGACATGAGACTATGAGACTAAACAGACGAACAAACAGACAGACAGACAGACAGACATAAATACATGCTAATCACAATACTTCGCAACCCTATAAGGGAGGCAAGTAACGATGTGTAAAAACATGGAAAGTTTAGTTTGCGTGTGCGCATTCGAGCCAGTAACGATGAAGGCTACTATCAGGCTACCGATATACAGCAAAGAAAAGTCACGCTTGTCAGCCACGTGTGGACGGAGTTCAGTATTCGCTAATGCGCCATGCAATTCTAGATATCGTCTTGCCGCATACAGCTGCAGCGCCCACACCGCACCACCTGCGCCGTTCATTACTCATAATTTCGCACGACACGACAAACAAATCTACGAGAACTGACACCATTTGGTGCGAGGGTGTACCGGGGGTGGGGGCAAATGTGTCCCCCCACACAGTTAACACCTTCGCACTCATACACGACAACCGTCGCAGCGGGATATCGGCGCCATGGCTCCGCGCGCGCTCCCGTCCCGAGCAACTGAAATCAATTTATTATGAGTTTGTTGTAAGTATGTAGGTCAGTAATTCATCCAGTTGATTTAGTGTGCGCTTACGTGTCTCAAGGATGTGAGTCTTTTTTGTGAATGAGTCCGTGAAATTAGTGAGAAAACTGTTTTTAACGTCCCAGTCGATATGTCGGACAAATTGCGACAATGGTCACTGTCGTGCCGGAATAAACGGCCCGGGCTCCCAATCTTGCCAACCTGTTCTAAAATGTTTCACAGACCTATGAAATGTGGTAAGATTACGTAGGCCTAAGCGTTTGTTAATTTTGTCAACAGCACCTGAAAATGTCACAGTTCTGCTTTCAGAAATGCGGAAATGGTTTTCGCTTTCAATATGTACAGCAGGAATATTGTGACAAAAATGTTTTCAATCTAACAGTCACGTTGTGAAATGAAAATAACACCAAGTCCTCGAATCTGCTATCTTTTTCCATGCAAAGTTCACATGATAGGCCTATCTCACACAAGCTGGCCTGCTTCAAATAGAGCCGATTGTTGTGAAATCAAATATTATCGGCGAATTTGGCGTTTTAAGGCACACTGCACACTTTATATCGCCGCAAAAAAAATCGGGGTGCTAAGCTGCACGGGAAATAGAGCAACGAGAAATTTCTATAGGTGAATCTATATATAAAGTTGCCGTGTTCGTCCGTGTGTCTGTCTTCCGGATTTCTCAAAAACGTGCGGACCGATTTCCACGAAACCTTTCATGGTTTATAGGGGTTGTAGGCAGACGTGAACATAAAGACATCCAGAAAGTTTCGACCCTTAATGTGTAAAAATTGCGAAAACGTTGCAAAATGGCCGATTTCGAGAAAGTCCCCACGGGCAACGCACGCTGGCCTGCGCAATTGCTGACGTGCGCAATGGCCTGCGGTTCCAGTTCGCGAGCTCGCCCAAACGCTAGCCGGTGGTACGACAGCGGCACGGGCCAATCGCGCGCGGGCCTGGGGCGTGGCCCGTAGCCTTCTGATGCCGCTAACATTGTTACTGCAGATGGCGACAAACTGGTACTGCAGTATCATCCTGATGCTGTCAGCGATCCACTGTGGTTCGGTCGTCGCACCTGATGCCTCTACCGATAAGAACAGCAGACAAACCAACGATAACATCGCACACATCGACGCTCTGCAAGGTACGCATAGTGATTAGCCTTCGTGATTCCACACGGCATATGATGATAGGACTGGTGCTGCTGATTTCATTACTGGCCCGCCTACACATAGCGATGCTCTCTGGCGCCTATCGTCGTCTGTCATCGTCTGTAACACTCCACGGCGGCGCATATGCAACGTAACTTACCAGGGGCAGCATGCGGCGGGCCAGTCGTGTTACGTCCCGTTAGGGTGACACCTTGTTTAACATGCTTTTATGTTTGTTTTGTGTACATTATGCACCTATTTCATGATGAAGATGATGATGTTATAGGCCTATTCACTCACCTACACGTTTAAAGTGACTTTTGAATATGACGTTACAATTTTTCGGTGAATTATTACTGTCCCGCCTACACATAGTATCGGGGGGTGGGGGGGTAGACTAGTAACGGTCGGTGACGTCTGTCGTCGTTTGTCGTCTGTAAAACGGCGCATATGCAACGTAACTCGCCAGGGGGCCGCACGCGGCGGGCCAGTCGTGTTACGTCCCGTTAGGGCGACATCTTGTTTTTCAGCACATCAGGACGAGAGGCCGTGACATCACGTGCCTCAAAACATGTCAATGTTGATAGTAGACATCACGGGCTTATCAGATTTGAACGTGGTTAGCCATTTCATGCTAATATATGCACGAATTCGCAGAAACAATCGCTGTGGATGGAGGGGATAAGTATAATAGCCACATATCGCTAGCGGCGTTATGCGCTATCGCTGTCAATTATTTCCGTTACTAAACATGCTCCCTTACGTTGAATAAAATTATAGATAGGTTGAAGTGACGTCACATTAGCCTACGATCTCTATGTTGTAGGGCAAGTTGTCGTACTTTGAAAAGTTAACTGGTAAAGATTCGTCACGTTATTTAAAGAAAATTGAATCAGTAGGTTTAAGAAAAGCTTACTGCTAGCGCCATCTCGGCGATCTGACTGTAAGTGCTGCGAAATGTTCAGATTTCCTTGCCCTACGACATGGCGGCCAGAACAGCTGGCATAGAAAATGTCAAAATGACGTCACTGTCAACCTTTCTATAGCATCTCTTTCGTTCTTTTATGGGTGTCTGCCTCATGCCGTATGCGTCTGGTTGTCTCTTTCAGTTAAATTCGACCAAATCACACAGTTTGCAATAAGCCCCAATTAAGCATATTAGTTTAATAACTTTTTGAAATGATAAGCTTTATTCACCACATATTGTAGTAAAATATACAAATACACAATTGAAAATAACTTAACTAAGAAAAAAGAAAAAAGAAAAGAAACACACACAAACACACACAAACAAATGGCATGTACTTAACTAACAACATTATCTACATATAGAAAGTTAGCAAGTTGGTGCGTTGGCTCTCTGATTTAATAAATTTATCACGCCGGTTCGTTGGCTATCTAACGGCTAGGGAGAATGAAATTGAGTTGCTCACAACAAAATTCTATAATTTGCATATTGTTAGTGTTAAAAAGTTTCATCATAAATCGGTTTGCCACAAAATCGAAAGAGTTCAGCTGAGATTTGTTGAAATGAATACGCTTTGTTAAAATAATAGAAAAAAACTAATGCATCTGAATATAATCCGTGCGTACGAGATTTACTGGTTACGCACGCCGACGGCAGTTGTGTGGGTTCAGCGGCTTTTATCCAATCCAATGTGAACAACGGGCGCAGGAGTTCCTCTATATGCCCGTATCACCAACAGTATCATATACTAATTTAGAGCACCTCCGGTTCCAGTTAATAATTCGGCATAAAAATTATATACAACATCTTGATTAAGCCAGTTGTGAGGGTCCTCTCCTCTCCCTATTATTATCCTATACTGATTTAGGACTAAGTCTATACTTTGGTAGCGTTTCAAAATTTGCTTAGGAGGAGGAGCCCTCGTGGGAAATCTTTGGATACCCCTGTCTTGACTACTTACACTAAAATTATGGTAGCTCTATCTATGCGTTGCTATACTACAATCAATGACACAGTCTGTGGTATAATATACGAATTATAATAACATGTAGCAAAATATTGACAGCGAGAATAGAGCTATATACAAAGCAATAGAAATCAGATCACTACAGAAACGGACACGACCAGCGCCAGTTTCCTCACAATGCTAATATAACTATCGAGTCTCTTCAAACTTTAGATATTAGCC
>Ga0209780_1002827_pt1 | contig 12611 bp, 7 predicted proteins | sample WorMetexBAHAMAS2_FD_187384 | JGI IMG/M metagenome (GOLD analysis project Ga0209780, IMG submission 187384) | Marine gutless worms symbiont microbial communities from Max Planck institute for Marine Microbiology, Germany - Inanidrilus exumae... | ecosystem: Host-associated > Annelida > Digestive... | reverse complement strand
GCCGTCGACAGGTCAGTAGGACACGCACGTACGCCACGTTCCACTGTTGTTCACACCTAGACGTGCACGTGTCGTCATCGGCGCTGGCCAGCATATCGCCGAGCGTGACAGAGACAAATTTCAGAGTTGTTTGCATTTAAATGATTATGCCACTTTATAAGCATTTTGCTCGCTTACTGGAAGTGATCTGCAACTGCATGGCGGGCCAGTACGGTTACGTCCCATTAGGGCAACACCTTGTTTCATCAGTATCTGGCAGTATTTAGCAGTACACAACAGTGCAAGTATTTGCATAAAAACGTAAACGATAACAGTGAAAGGAAGATCCTTAATAGTCATACGAGAAATTTAAAAGTTCGACTGTGGATGATTTTTTTCTGGGCATTTGTTTACTGCACTCTCCATTTGAAGATTTCATCAGAGGCCATTGGCAGTCTACTGGGTAACCCGGGTGAACCCGGGAAATGAGTATTGAAATGGTACATAGGCATGTGTTGAAAGTTTAGAAATGGAGCCATTGCGTGATTTGCAGTTATTACAGCAATGATTTTAATGCACTTGTTTCATATATGACCGATTGATTTCTGTCTTAATAAAAGTGATATTTTGCTAGAATTGTTTGCATTGGATTGTATGAGTGCAGTTTGCTAATGTTTGTTGCAGGCATCAACATTTCAGATGGCCATTTTGTTGCAATACAACCACGGAGATAGCTTCTCTGTACAACTGCTGCAAGAAAATACGCAGATTGACATGGTACGTGACAGTGCAGAGCAGATCTCGTGAAAGCTTCATGCTAAGCATGCTCACATGCTCATAATGGCATGTTTGCATGTTAACGTGACTGCACACTCTGCCAGAATACTCCCATTCCATTTCCAGGCCAGACGGCGTAGGAGGCGACTAAACCTGGCATTAGTTTTTTGTGTCGATTTTGTCATATGTATTGTTTAGTTAAGGATGTATGCTTGTTTTTAGTATTTGATGTAGTTTTGTCTTGCGATGTGATAGTTGTCTCCCCCTGTGGTAAGCACTAGCGTAATAATTTAAATGAGCCTCTTGGTCCCTTTCCCTTTTTTGGTTGGCTGCTGAACAAAAAGGCGGCCAGCGTTTAGGTTAATATATCGCTGGCCTTCCTTAACTGGGTAGGGACAAGTGATAGCTCTCCATTCCTTACCTTTTTTTTATTACAGTCATTTCCAGAGTTGCTTTTTGCAGAACTGAAAGCAAGTATTTAGCAACAAGACTATGGAAATGTGGACTGCAAGGCCTGCTGTGCTGTGTGTGTTCAGGACATTCTTCAGCAGGTGCTGCAGATACTGCTGAAGACAAAGCTGTTAGTTAGCGAAGGCATCAGTGAGACGGACATCCCGTCCGTTTTACCCGACTCTGCCATCATCTCACTCTTCACTGCCTACAAAAAGTCAGTCATCTCTTCAGAAAGATGACTTGTCTGTTTGCTGATGATGCTTTGTTATGTAGCGGCAGTGGAAAAAGTACTACTGCTAATTAATGTTGGATTGACCTTTGATTGCATTTGTCATGTTCTAACTTGTTTAACAAGCTTTTGGATGTCTCTTTAACATCCTAATTTTTCAGTAAGCACAGTTTCACATTCAAGTGAAACTTGGTGAAAATTGCGTATCTGTCTCAAACTAATACACAACATACCACAGGAAAAATTGGCAAAAATATGCAACTGCTGTAATTTGTTTAATGCAGTGGTTCTAAAGGTGACATGTTGCAGTATTGCACTAAAATGTGGCTTTAAATTCACTTGATGAGTATATTTTTTTTATTCGGCAATGGAAGAGCAGAATTCAAGTTCTCTACTGCTGAAAGTGTCATCGTGAAACGTTTAATGCAGAATACATGAAATTCGTCAAAAGAAACATGAAATGGTAGATGAATAACATGTTGATTGATTGAAGTTGCACAATTTTGTAATAGAAGTAAGCAAGTCCAAGTATAAAGCAACATTTAAATGATCATTCTCATAGGTTAGTTAGTTAGTTAGTTAGTTAGTTAGGCCAGCTATTCTCATAGGTGCCTCTGACAAGTAGGCTCAAACAAAACATACATCTTCAGTTTCCGAGTACTGGCCTGGAGTAATATCATCAAAAATAATAGGATGTAGGGAGTTGGATATTTCTGGATGCGGTGCGGAATCTCATGTGTAGTGGACTTATTAATTCAGAACAAAAAATCACAACTGAAGTGTACACTGTCTGCCATTTTTATGCTAATATTTTGTTTTTATTTGACAGCAAAAAGCTACGAGTGAACATCAACGTGCCAATGAAAGCTGAAGTTCGCCAGGAACAGGAAGAAACACACAAGACTATAGAGGAAGACCGAAAACTCGTCATTCAGGTGTGTACTGCTTCGATTCTCAACTAAGTAACTTTATTGAAATCATTTAGCCATAAGGCTATATTGGTTACGTTACCTATGAAATAAAAATACTGCTAATACTCATGCAAACACAAAGACAGTTATAGAATATAAGTGAAAATTACATGAAAACAGAGGCACTAATATGTACATCTTATAGACACATAAAATGGCGCTATTACGAACATAAAGAGTTGTCACTGACAGTACTTTAAGGAGTAGTTTAGGAAGAAGCAGTAGTCGGCCAGAGGCGTGTTTCTTTGCAGTGTAGATCTTTTGTAATGTTGTACTTGTACTCGCAATGCAGTGACGGAAACCTCAGTAACATGAGGCAACCAACCATACTTGAAATTATAGGGACACAGGAGACGGAAGATTTGCCATCATTAGTTCCATTCAGTGCTTTAACACTGTTGGTTCAGTGGTAGGAAGGACATCTTTTCTGAAAAACTGCTCCAATATCCCCGTAGGTTGTCTGTTGGGGAACTGACCCTACCTGTATTCGCTCAAGGAGAAGATTTCGTCATTGGACCATAACGCTGTTCTCGAGTGACCTCGGCTTATAGCTTGTCACCAAAGATTTGCGATGGGGTGTTGATGTTGATGTTGATGTCGAGGCAGATATAATTGGTCCATTTGGTGCGAGACCGACTGGGTTGATGGTTCCAAGATGGATCAGATGGTTGTCCGACAGTTAGTTAAGTAGTTAGTTGGAGTTTAATGTCCCTTTTCAGTACAAATATGGCTATACCAGAGCCGAGGTTGTCCGATAGAGAGCCTGGTTTGGTACAGGAGACTGGTTAACCAGAAGTTGAAAATAACAGTGATCCCTCAGAACCCAGAGGTCAACCAGCTAACCCTGGGTTATTTAGAAATAGCTGCTAAACGAGGGATGTAGCATGTGTTTGCAATGGTGGGAGCAGGCGGCGATTGTTCGGATTATGAAGATGCGGAAGAGTCTGAAACATCAGCAGCTGCTGGGTGAGGTGCTGAATCAACTGTCGCAGCGATTTAAGCCCAAAGTGCCCGTCATCAAGGTGACTGATGTCATTATTTATTGCTCTTGTTGTTTCATTATTACTGGCCCGCCTACACATAGTGCCTAGTAATGGTTGCAGGCGTCTGTCATTTGTCGTCTGTAACACTTCGTGGTGGGCCTGCAGGTGGGTGCAGTGCACTCGCACAGGCCAGGCGATGACGTCATGCCGCCTCCAGTTTAATTAGGCTGGAGGCGGCATGACGTCATCGCCAGGCCTGGCCCATGGTGCAGCCGTGGAGCTATAATTATAGCTCCACGGGCGGCACGGTGGGCCATTCGTGTTATGGCCCATTAGGGCGTCACCTTGTTTTTGCTTACATGATGCCCCCATAGTCTGTAATGGTGTCATTAGTGATGTTACAGTGATGACATTAAACTTTTTCCCTGCTTACTTATCAGTTCACATATTTCTAAATATGCCATTTGCGACAGATTCTGAAACATGCGGCTTTTTATTAGGTTATTTACTTCAGAAAGAATTCTGTTGTTAGATTGTTGTTACCCTAAAATCTCGTATAATGTGCACTCATGTATAGTGCACAGGCCAGTTGCACCTTTAATCAGCGAATTTTATTGGTTTAAAGTTGTTTTCTATGAGTTTTAATATTACATTTTAATGTTAATTTAATTTGTTGTTAAGTAAATTTTATCTTTACAGTTAGCTGTTGCGTTATACACTACATTGTACCATAATGTGATAAATTGTTCAGTAATTTTGCTTATGAACATATGAAAGACTTTATAACGTATACAAGTGATAAATTACAAACCTAAGTGTAATGTAAAAGTGCTGAACCAACTTGGGCTAAACCTGTGAGTCATAACTGTTATGGTGATGTTGTCATCAGAACATAATGCTATACTGTAGTGTCAATTAATCCCTATGTCAAGCTATATACGGTAGTGTCAACTAAACCATCAAACATGCGCTACACATTTTCGTGAAAAATTAGCACATTTAACAATTAACAGGTGCAGGCTTTCAGTTACCAAACTAAGCTTCACCGTATGTACTTTGCCAATATTGTGACAACAATTCAGTCGTTGTCTCAGCTCACAACAAGTTATTGTTCAACTATACTTACCGTGAATGTCGTTTTTGCTTCTCAGATTTAAATTTGTCGTTTTTTTTACCTGCGCCACACTATGCTAGTGTGGTGCTTGCTGTCATCATGTCTGTCACAAGTCGGTGTTGTACTAAGATGGCTAAACCTTCGATCACGCAAACAATGCCGTACGATAGCCCAGGGACTCTAGTTTTCTGATGCAAAAAATCTAGGCAAAATTCCAATGGGGTCACCCCAAACGGGGGCGCCGAATAGAGGTTGGGTAGGTTCAAACGGCGAGTTTTGACCATATCTCTGGAACGTCTGATCATCTCAGGCATGAGTTGTAAACTTCTGATGGTCGTCAGACAATTGTTGGTCACACCCACCATCGAGATCTGTATTCAGCAGCTAGTCTGAGTAAAAGAAATGGTTTGATTACCATATGATACGGAATATTCATCATGCACTAAGCCTCTGTGTCACGTGGTCTGTCAGCAGCATCTGAGACTCTTGTTTGTTAATGCCTTCATACTTTGCACATCAGTTATAAGTGTTCTCTTCGTTAATTTTCTGCTTCAGTACTTTGCAGTAGACTCAGCTGGTTAACTTGCTGCTTTTTAGCATTTATTTGGCATTTTATTTTTGTGTCATTGTTGCTGTTATATGGCACGTTTGCCTGTCCATTTGTTGGTTGTGTACCCCGGTGGGGCCGGAGTATCCCCTTTCTGCCTTAGCTACTCCCTTGTCCATTCACTTCCTCATCATTTGCTTTTTTACTTTTTCCCTTTTTCCTTTTCTCGTTTGCTTTAACTATTTTCTTCTGTTGTCCATCCCTTCCCTTTCTACCAGAATCGTCCCACTCCATTTCCAGGCAGATGGTTGTAGGAGGCGACCAAACCTGGGTTTAGTTTGTTTTGTTCATTTTGTGTTACCTGTATTGCTTAGTTGAGATTTATTCTGGTGTTTTGTTGTATTTGGTTTAATTTAGTCTTGCAGTGCGATAGTTGTCTCCCCCTGTTGTAGGCGCTAGTGTAATAATTTAAATGAGCCTCTCGATCCCTTTCCCTTTTGGGTGGCTGCTGAACAAAAAGGCGGTCAGGGTTGAGGTTAATATATCACTGGCCTTCCTTCACAGGGTAGGGATTGCTTTCTCTTGTGTCTTTGATATGGCCATATTTGTGCTGAAAGGGGACGTTGAACTCCAACTAACCAACTGTTGGCTATGTTTTCCAGTTTCTGTCCAACATGACTGTCACTGATTTACGGTTGGACGAGCTATAATTCGGCCTCAGTGCTGGGTGGCTTACTGCAAAAGGTAAAGACTGACCAGTAAGACGCTGCTTGTGGTTTTGTAGAAATGCATCGACATTCTGATCGAGAAGGAATACCTGGAGAGAGTGGACGGCGAAAAAGACACCTACAATTACCTGGCTTAATTATGATTTCACAATTATTCACCGACAGTCCAGGTAAAGTTTGAGTGTTGGTGTGAAACACGTATCCTCTTCTTGAAAATGACGCAATTTTGTGCATTTGCTGTAAGGTGCGGGTTTTCCTGTAGCGTTGCTGCAGCATGGATGCCCTTCACTGGGCCACTAATGATTCATTTGAGAATGAAACCCGGCTTTAAGTAATCTATATATAATAACTGAATTGTGAATCTGTCACGCCAGTGAATTACGTGGATGCTTGGCTTATGTGGACGGACGGGCGGCTGGCTCTGACCGGCTGTGGGCCGGAATAGAGGGCTCGGGCGGCAGTGGGCAAGCCAAAATCGTGATGTCATGCCAGCGGCGTGGCTTACGAGGGCGGACGGACGGGTGGGCGGGTACAAGCAGTCCCGCTGCAGAGCGGCGTGACAGCTCGGGTTTATTTATTTAGTGAAGCTGACTTGCCTATATTGAGAGTCATTTGTGCCATATTTCATTTTGTACTCAAAATGTAGATTGTGTGCAGTGCATTCTGTACGAAACATGTGAATGAAATGGATGAGTAGACTAGCATTGCATAGTTACTGCTAGGGATTTTTTGCACTATAATATAAAACTTAGTGAAAACATAATGAAATAATTAAAGTAGAATACTGAAATACGTGAGTGATTGCTGCTGCTGCCGGTCTGTTTATGGATATAGATTCACTGGTGACATTTCTCGTTGTTCGTCTCGACTCCATCTTCGAGATGTCTCTTCATCTTGTTCTGATATGCGGTCGTCGTTCCTGCACCTGACAGACACCCGCAGCATGTGCTGTCACATTGGCAGCATGTTTATGATTCTGATGGTGTTAACATGGTGATGACTGACTGCCAGTCCAAATGTACAGATATAACTGAGATTCGCCGTTGAAGCGGTTTACGAACACTGGTGAACGTTTCAGCATTTCTGCAGCATTTTTGCAGTTATGTTGGTCGTACTTATATTCTGTGCTCTGCTTGTCCTGTAGGAACGGCCTTGCCTGAAACCAGTCTTTGCCCATTCTCGACCGTACACATACCTTCGTGGCAGTTGTTGACTGTATAGAGTGACAGTGCTACGTAATAATGATTGTCAGGTGTCATGCGCTAGCTGCCTTACTGTTGGCGTCACGTCATGTTTTTCTGCGGCATTGCAGTGAACATTTATAAATATGTAATTGTGTATTGTTCGCAGAGTGTAAAGATTACGCTGATGTGGTCTGTGTTGTATGAAGATGGAGGTAGGTCGAACTAGATAGACGAGACATCCAAGGAACATTTGCGGGTCTTAGTGGTCTGATGGTAACATGCTTGACTGCAGTGTGAGTGATCCTGGGATCAAATCGCACTGTGGATAGCTGTGTTTATTGCAGTAGCCACTGTGATTGAACACTGGCTGCACACCCTTACTGCATAGTCGACTCAGCCTTCCAACGTCTGTGGAATGGTACAATGAGTGTCAGCTTTCGGGTTGTGTAATAATAATAATAATAAAATGACGGTTTTGAGTGTGGACGATGGCATTGCCCAAACTTTACTTTGTCTTGGCCATGTCGTGATAAGTCTACATTCATCAAATGAACCATGTGAACTGTTGCAATGCTATGCCCTGATGAGAGCACTATAAACATTTACATTGGTAGTATGATTAGGCCACATTGCAGCATTAGCTGGCAGTAGTGCTACCTATAGTGGCCTATTGCTTCACACAGAGTAGCATGGTCGGCCTGTCAGTCTGTGTGTTGGTCACATTCGTGAGTCCTACAAAAATGGCTGCACCAATCGAGATGCCGTTTGGGGGACTGAGTCTGGTGGAACTTTGAGACTATGTATAGTATAAATGGCGCTATATAAATACTTTTCCTTTCCTTTTCCTGTCTCCTATACATGTACCCAAATGGGTGGTATCGAGCAGGATGTGAGAAGTCTTGTTCTGCCAGGTCTGAAAAGACAGAAAAGGAAATTAAGGGGAAACATTGGGTGAAAAGCATGTAGCGTGTACACCAACACTTGTCCCCAAGGTACTCACATACAGCACATTTAACAAGGATCATACAGTTTTGCCTGCCACCCAAGTGGAATGAGCCTTACCTGCATTTACTTCCCAGTTGCCAAGCACTTTGGGGAATAGAAGGCTGAGTTGGCCGTGTGGTTCATTACATACCGGTCACATGTCTCAGTGCTAACTGGCTTGAAGTAGAGTAGCTTTGTTGACGTGTGAAACACCACTACCACTAGGCGAAACTGCCACTAAAGTGCATGTGTAAGTGAGAGAGACTGTGTGTTGACATAGACTCTTCTACTCCCAAGCAGAGATCGTATCTAGCTGGACAGCGGCTGAGAGCTGGCACCGACAGTTTTCCAACAGTTACCTTCACACGAGAAACGTTAATTTTTTCGAGTGTGAAGCACATAGTGTTCCTCTGTAAAGTTGGATTTTTACTGTTTTGCTCACGACACTACGACAGATATGTAACAGTTGTAATGTTGAAGAATCAGAAAAGCACTGGTGATGTGTAAAGGGTGTGTGTGTTGTAATACTACTATCTGACGGCAACCATATGCTCTCAGTGCAGTGAATCTGAATGTGTAATTCTGTATCCACTGTTCAGAAACTGTTAGCAATTCGTGGAACAAATAGTGCAGTCTTATAGATGTCCCTCCAAGACCTAGAATTGGAAGTGCATGGTGTTGGAGAGATAAGGTGTTGGATGCGTCTTATTGCTGTATTCCAGTAGATTTGGATCTGTAGTTCATCAGATTGTAAATCTCCAGCGTGATTTCTTTGCTTTGTTGCTACCAAATGTCAATTTCCATTTGAAGTTTGAACACTTAAAATATTTTAAAGCACCAACAGCAGGATCCATCTAACACCAAGGCAGTTGTTATGTCATTGCTTGGCTGCTATTGTACTTGTATACATAATGCACATATTCACGAGGATATGATATTGGTCGACATTGTTTACTTATTTAACTGTGGTTATGAAATTTTTTTATTTTATTAATTTTGATAGGAAAGTGCCGAAATTGCCACTCTTCCATTTTTGCTATAACATAAATTACGTTGATCATTGTTGTGTAAATTGGAAATGTTTGCTTTTGTAATTGATGTGACATACTGTTTTTTGTTTTTAACACCATCAAAATTTGTGTCCTAGTGAGCTTGTTTGACAGGCTTCTGTTTTGACACTTGCGTGTAATAAAATTAGAAAAGATAGATGGTTTCTTGTTTTGTTGTATAATTTCGGCTCTTTCGCTTGGACGTCTGGAATGGAAATGCAGAAGTGGTATGGAAGCTTGCTGCTGAGCGTGCTGTTTGTGTGAATGATATGAATTAATGTGGCTAGGAATTATACTGTCGTCTCAATGATCATTGGTTTGTCGACTACTGCTTCAGTTTCTAGAGAGAATTGCAATTATCGCTAATAGGAAGTCGACAATGCGCTTTCCATCGAGCCATAGATGAACCCTGTGCGTTACCGGTACCCCTAAGACACCTAAAGGGTTGCTCAAAATGAGAATTTTTACATTTGGCGTTGCCTTTCATTTCTTCGTTGCAGGTAATCGTAGACAGTTCAAATTTAATACGTGGGTTGAACGTAGCAAGTCTCAGCCTACAGATGACAAAACGTCCCGAAATGGGTGTGGCCACGTCACGTGACCCATTTTAAATTTTTAGTCCCCCCAAAGATATCTCTGGAACGGCTTAAGCTAGAGACTTGAAATTTGGTGTGCATGTTGATCATAGCAAGTCCCAGCGTACCTACGACAAATTGTTTCTGAAAGGGGCGTGCTCACTATCACGTGACCTCTTTAATTTTTGGAAAATAATGTCTTTGGTGATAATATCTCCAAAACGGTACAAGATAGCCTCATAGTTTCTATTAAATTCGAATAGGAAGTTGTATGCGCTCTATCGAATGATTATGTTGCCGGTGACCTTGGGTGATCCCTAAGCACGTTAAACCACCTCAGTTTCTACATTTTGCACTGCCTTATGCATCTTCGTAATTGGCGATCGCAAAGATTACAAATTTGATGTAAAAGTTGAATGTGCAAGTCAGCCTACGGACGACAAACCGTTTCCGATAGGGGCGTGGTCAGGTCATGTGACCCATTACAAAATCTTGGGGCTGCTAAACCTAACCTAAAGTCATCAGATTCTGTACACAAGTAGGCTATATCAATTCTAACAGCAGGATGAAATATCACCAATAAAAGGGGCGTGGTTGGGTCTCGTGACTGTTTAAAAATTTTGCCATTTGTCATGATGCAGCGCGTCACGCGGGTTTGTCAGTGACAACTGAACTACTTGTTTTTTATTAGCATTTAACATCATGACATACAGGGTGGGCCCAAAAAGTGATACCTCTCGTACGATGTAATATATGTACGAGAGGTATCACTTTTTTGGCCCACCCTGTATATGATTCTCATTAGGCCTACATACAAACGTTGCGAAAAAATGTGAAAAATCACTTAAGAATAAAAAAACATTAAGAAATGTTTTTATTGAAAAAAAGAGAATGTTTTACAACTATGCTCAAAACTGACCTAAAGGTCACGGAACAGAGGTCAGGTCACAGATCGAGGTCAGGTCTAACGGCGGCTCGAGATTGTCCGTCTACGATGATCGACGGTGCTGACGGTGTTGCAGGCGCAGGCGGTGTTGCTTACTGTCCCTTCTGTTGTTCTCCCCGCGAAAGCGAGGGAGTAATGTTTTTTTCGGCGTTGGTTTGTGTGTCTGTCTGTCTGTCTGTGACCACGATAACTAAAACGATTGCGGACGGATTTGTACCAAATTTTACGGGAAGGTTCCTAGAGGGAAAAGGAAGACCAAGTTCGTGTTTCGTTACGATTGGTAGAGCGATGTGTAAGTAACGGTCAAAAAACTCCGTAAACCGGCGATTGTTTACATTTTACACTTCTATAATAGTAGGTGTGGCAAGTGTTGCCAAGTGCTGGCGACAAAAACCGCCAGATTTCGCTTTCGCGGGGAGTTGTACTGTCTCAGAGTACTTTCCATCTAGTTATCGCTGTGGTTCCGCTGTAGTAGTCAACAGCGGCTGCGTTTCGTCGCCACGCCGTCCACTCTGCCGCTGTTGCTGCTGCTGCCGGCCGGGTGTAAGGGCTCGTAATGTCGTCTGCTCAGTGCCGACCGGCGTCACCAGCTGGCGCCTGTTCACTATCAGCCCGTAGAAACAGTTGAACACGAGGAAGGCGAGAATTAACGTCGCCAAGACGACGTACTGAGTCGGCAGGCGAAACGACACGGACCACACGCACTCATCGGACGAGTTCGACCCTGCACGCCAGCGTCAACGATATACGTGTTACTACACCAAGGACTCGGGTACCGCAGACAGACCCGCGCAGCGCGCTGCCTCACGCCCATCATGTTGCACACAAAGGTGGACGCTCAGTGTGATAAACTGGCTACCGACGACCGTCACCAGTTGTCGTAAGTTGACAAGGAAAGGAAAGGAAGGAAGAGTATTTATATAGCGCCTTTTATACACTATTATGTCAAAGCGCTCGGGCATAGATCACACAGTTTTACCTGCAAATACACCATGCCTGCCTTTCCTTCGTATGCGTTCACCAGATGGCGCCACCTCTAACAGAGGTAAGAGACATCTAATTACAGGTTACTACTCATCTATCGACCCCGAAGGGATGAAAGGCTGAGTTGGCCTGGTTGGTTGACCCATAGCGGACGTTTAACCAACATAAGTGGTCATGCCCCCGTCAGATACAGGTCGAGCGCAGGACAGGGCAAGTTCGCCGGCCAAAGACCGACGTTCTACCACTGAGCCATGCAACGAACCACTTGTGACGGTCAACGTGCAGTTGCGAAATTTTTTTAAATCCAGAGTTTGGAACAAAGTTCCAGTGAGAAGTACCCTTATTTTTGGAAGTACCCGGATTACCGTTCAGCACAGTGTAGGATAAGTCCAGGGTAGCCCCTGTGCCAAGAACGAGCTGGATCCGTTCAACTGTTTTGACAGAACTCCGACTTGTGACGGACCCAGGGCCACAGCTAATACCGCGCTAGGACAGCATCGCGCGGTAAAAATGTTCTACCCCACGTGTAAACTCCCGCGTCGTTCTCCATTGTAATTCATCCGACTCCGCCAAATTTGGCGGCGACATAGAGCAATAAGCATTCTTTAACAGTGAACACTATTTTTTCGATCATCATCATCATCATATTCGTTTATTTGAAGCATGACAGAACGCATGCCATAACAAGAGAAATGTAAACGAAATGTACACGTCACATAAAAAATGTCATCGATAGTCTCCTGAACTGTTGTTCCATAAGTAAGTTTAATTAGAAGATTACATATAACACTGTAAGAGCAGAGAGCTGTATCTAGGCCTAGTGTGCGTTTTTATACAACATGTGAGTGATGAAGGTTTTGTCTGACAGGTGTGTAGTATGATCAGGTAATTGCAATAGATGAGTTCGGTTTCGCAGATTGTATCTTTGTGATGCGCTAGATGGTGGCGGAAGGAGGGAATGTAGTACGTGATTTGATAGACGAACAGCCTTGTTAAATAGTTCGTCGTCGGCGTCATCGCATAGTTCATCAAAAGATGGTAGGTCGGACGCGCAATACCCGTTGCGGCGGGCACGGTCGATCACCGAGTCGATACGTTGGCGATCAGA
>Ga0209780_1002826_pt1 | contig 12612 bp, 6 predicted proteins | sample WorMetexBAHAMAS2_FD_187384 | JGI IMG/M metagenome (GOLD analysis project Ga0209780, IMG submission 187384) | Marine gutless worms symbiont microbial communities from Max Planck institute for Marine Microbiology, Germany - Inanidrilus exumae... | ecosystem: Host-associated > Annelida > Digestive... | reverse complement strand
CTGTCTGTAACGTTGGTGCGCCCTACTCAGCCGGTTGAAATTTTCCGCAGTTTTTTCACCATACGATACCTTGGCCATCCGTTGACATCCACGGAAAATTTTACGGAGATCGTCCCAGGGGAACCCCTCCGTCCGGGGATTTAAACGCAAGGGGGCAGTGATATATATCGATTTCTGACATTTGGAATGCGATAACTCCGAAACGGTGCTAGATAGGAGGTAAGTTAGCATTCATCACTAATAGGAAGTCGTATATGAGCTTTCGATTGGTACCAAAATCGGTGACCTTGAATGACATCAACGGCGAAGTGGCCCTTATTTAGCGTTATTTTACGGAATTTGGTAGTTTCCGACGTCGAACGTCCGACTTGCTTACAGCACTTGATCGTCATTGCCACAGAAGGCGACAATGCACACCGTAGGGGGTAGGTTCAGGGTGCATGCGAGTATATAGGTCGTTTATGGACATTTAGTGGCTGTAGATGCCGTATGTTCCCATTCTTTTTCTATTTCTTTCTCTTTTTTTATCCTTCCCTCTCTGCCTACATAACCATTTCCTCCCCATCACCGCTGCTACCCCCCCACTAAACGTTTATGTTCGCACATGGACAGATCGTATATAAAATAGTTCAGCTATTGATTATTTACTAAAATTAACTAATTGTTTATTCGGTATGCGTTCCGCCTTCGCGAAGGTATGAGCTCTCTAGGTGCAGTCTAGTTATTGCTGATGTTTGTTGTTTCATTGTCACTTGAAAAGCCCTTACTCTTATGACCTTGAACTTTGACCTTTGATATTGAAGTTGATCTAGTTAAGACGACCCAGCGGGCCAATATCTATATCAAAGGTCATTTTATTCCAAAGTTATTTTTCGGACATAAACATACAAACACAACAGACGGATTGCTCTACAAGGCCACTAAAGTGATCGGTAACAAGTTTGTCTGTCCTAATAATCGGATGGAAATGTACGCTGGCCGCGTAGCGTGTTGCCCCCTGGTGAGTTGCGATGAGTATGCGCCGCGTGCCCTATTAAGGTTAGAAAAAAGACGAGACAAGACGGACAGACAGACCGACGGACGACGGACGGACGCCAGACCGTTACATTACGCTTACCGCTAGACGCGGCCAGCGTAACAAGGTGTCGCCCTGACGGGACGTAACACTACTGGCCCGCCGCGTGCTGCCTCCTGGTGAGTTGCGTTGTGCCGTGGAGTTTTACAGACGCCGACAGATGACAGACGACGACAGACACCAGCGACCGTTACTAGTCTGCCCTTTACACTATGTGTAGGCGGGCCAGTAATAAGCCATTGCATTCATATGTAGGTACGTGCCGTTGTCTAACGGTTCACTGATCATTAACAACGTACGCGCCGAGGACGCTGCTGTCTACAAGTGCGTCGGATACACAACCTCAGGACCAGTTCAGACGTTTGCTGTGCAACTTATCCTTGCTTGTAGGTTCATCTATATTTATTCTACGTCTCAGTGGTCTAGTGGTAACACGCCTGGCTGCGATGGAGAGATTGTAGGATCGACTCCCATGGTGGACATTTGTGTTTATCACAACATCCACTTTGATATACAGTCTTGAGCACGGGCTCCACATGCACGGGCAATGCCTCAGCCGTTCTGCCTCCGAGGAACGGTAAAATGACTGCCAGCTTTCTGGCTGAGTAATAATAATAAATGGTGATGGTGGGTGTGGATGGTAGCAGTCTACTGGCATACTCATACATTCCAAGTCGATTGGTTTAGTCTCGGAATGGTGCTATCATACTTCTACGCTTCTTTACTACTAGTTCCAATCAGTGGCCGTTCTTCCAGGTCAGCCTTGGTCAGCCGATTGTCTATACATCTGCGAAATGACCTATTTTGTGTCGGGTGGGACGTAAAACCTTCATCAAGCAATCAAGTCGTCTGGTTCCCGTCGTTCCTTCTACACCTGTTTGAAGGTTTCCCACTTACCGAAGAGAACTTCTGGGAATATTGGCGTTTATACCATGAAGAGTGAATCGGTGCAAAATGTCAGAGTGATGACGATGTGGTTTAATTAGTCCGTTATGCATATGCATTATATTAACGTAAATGATCCTGGTTTGGTTGGTCACGTGTTAGATTTAGATGAGCTGACAAGTAGAACGTTCGACCCTGCTCCGTCTCATCCACAGGTAGTACCTCTCAACGGCCACCTGCAGATACGATGTAGACTGCCCGCTGGACTTCCCGAACCCACTCTCAGGTGACTCACCTCTTACTGCTTTCTAATCACAGTTATATATGATTAATATTTTCAGATGAAAATGATTCTTTAACGTCTGTTGTTTTTTGTTTTTTGTTTTCGCTGTTGATCAAGCCCCACGGAGACGCTAAAAGAGCTTAGCATGAGCTTAAGTCACATATACTTACATTATTATTATTATTAGTCCACATCGCAACAGCTGCTAGATGCGGCCTATTGCTACAGACAGAGTAGCGTGATCGGTGTGTCTGTGTGTATGTATGTCTGTCTGTCTGATGGTCACGTTCGAGAGCCCTGCAAAAACGGCTCAACCGATCGAGATGCCGATTGCAGGGTAGACTCGGGTGGGCCTTAGTAACCATGTATTAAATGGAGATTCAGATCACCCTACACGAAGGAGCAATTTTGAGGGTTGTATTAGATGTTTCCTCATCTAATTCATGGTTCCTTAGGCCCACATTGTAAGTTGCTGCTGCGTACACTGGAGCAAAAATAATAACGGCATCAGCGCGACTGCTGCAACCCACTGCATTGCTACCGACTGGCTGGTGTCACATTAACTTTCGCCCGTGAAAAATCTGCTCCCCTGCGATGCGGCCTCTTGTCTAAATTCTTTGACCACTTGTTATTGTTGTTATTTTGCTGTTTTCGTTGTTGTCGGTTTTGTTGCTGTAAGGTCAAATGGACCTGTGCTGTGGTATTTTAATGCAGCTAGCTAACATACGAGTATGGTATGATAAGTTCCTTAATGGCAGCTGCTTTGATAAAATATTTACTTTGTGTGGGGGGTCTGGTCTGCACTGCCATCATTGAGAAGACTGTTGCGATGCGACGGATGAATTCACGCACTTGCATCACGTTATTGAGTTGCACTAGAATAGATAGTCTTTGCGGGTCACGTGCCGTCTCCCGACCGATTACTCAACAGTCTGTCGGCCTGGCGCCCATCGTAGAATATCTATTTATCGTATTAAATGACGCGACGGCCGGGCGGCCGGTGTCGGCGATTAGTTGACGCAGATGCGACAGAGTCTATTGAACTGTCTCCTAGTACAGGATGCAGCAAAATAAAATAACACCCTAGGTAAACTTCGATATCTTTAGGGATTGATAGCATCTTTTTCCGTGAGCGGCTTAAAGCTTTCGAGCTTACGAGAAAGGATTTCTGCCACATTATCTTTGAGCGTCAATTAGATGTATAGTCGAATTCATTTTTATGGTTTACTTCGCGGTTTAAATATTTAATGCGTTTGTTCAACTAAACAAACCGTATTTAGGACATAATAAATGCATTTGCCATTTCGTCGATACATATTGAACATTTTTATAAATAAACTCAGATAATAGAAGAGCTCAGCTGTCGCGGAGAAATGGCGTTATGCCAAAAAATCGCCCCAAACCGCGAATTTGCCTGACGGACGATCGCCAGGAAATCGTAGGAATCCGAATGCGCTTTGGTATCCAGAATATCTTTGGCCTAGAAGTGTACGATCGCATGCAAAAATTATCGTCGTGTGCTTCCGTTAATGCATGGTGCAATTTCGTAACAGACAGCTGAGATCACATGGGCGTTCTTGCCGTAGACGGCATGACGCGGCCAAAAACTCGACTCAGGTGTTTTGATTTGAAATTTTATTTTAAAATATAGGATACTTGTTGCAAAATAGGTTATACGAGTTTTCCCGATGGAGTATTTATTTGTTTTATTTCGCTGCACCTTATAGAATGGCCGGTCTATCGGTTGAGCGACTCCCGGCTGTGATCGATCGATGGATAATATCACTTCATTGATAGGCTTATAGCAGTGGTTCTCGCATGGAAGAGACCGACTTTGCCACGCACCTCTTCTCCACTGAAACAACGCTATAGTTCGTGTTACAGAGACTAGATTGATTGACGTTGCCCTGCAATTTCATCAGTTCATCAATTCAACATCAGGGTCTCGACTGTTTGTTTACATTTTATACCAATCTAATTCAGCTAGCTTTAGAAGATTTACTCTTTTGTAGATGAGGTTACTCATCTGCGCGGCAGTACTAGTAGCGCAATACACAGTGTACGAGGGTTAGGAGGCAACAGCAGAGGCCAAGACACGCACTCGAATACCTAAACAAATTTCGATACTGTTTCAGATATACCTGTATCCAGGGAGTTGTTATGCCCAATTTGGTTTGAATCGATTCAGCCCTTACGGCTCCGAAAAAAAACCGTTTTCGTGTGGATTTTTCTTTGTCAACATATCCGTCTATCTCTCCCAGTTAGCGCTGTCGACTGCTAATGAAATGAGCTTATTACCTTTGCTAGGGGTTGGCAGGGGTAATGTTTTATCCATGTCTGTTCGTTTGTTAGCATAGTAACTGAAACAAAAGGTTACGCGCGGATTTTTATGATATTTAGGACAAGGTATATTTTGGTTCTGAGAAGAGTTTATTATAATCTGGAAGTGATCCTGAACACATTCTGAATACCAGTCAGTCGTGAGTGCTGCCAAACTGTGACTGCTGGACTTCGCGTAGAACGCAGACAATGTCTGCGGCTGTACTGGTACAACAGTCAATGCAATATTAACATACATGTACTTGTACCACACACCGTTGGCGGTGGCGCAACGGGTAGAGCGTTGGACTTGCGATCAACAGATCGTTTGTTCAAATCCTACTCGTGGCAAAGCTGCGTAACAACCTTGGGCAAGTTGTTCACGCCTATGTGCTTCTGTCACCAAGCAGTATAACTTGGTACCGGCCAACTGGCGGTGATGTTCTGCGGCTGGGAAGGTAACCGCAGGCCTGGCAGAAAATAATGGTAGCCTGCCGCCGGCTGGATGACTTTATAGTCACCTGCGGTCTGACTGCCTGTACACCGGGATCAGCTTCGGGCCCAACGCTCGGTAACAAGTAGGCCTATAGGAAGACGTTACCTTTTACCACACACGTGCTGCTCGTCGGTAACGACACTGTGCCTATTTCGATGTGTCGTGGCGGAGGTATGCGTTCTACTAAGTGTCAGTAATTGTATTTAGAACAAACAAGAAGCCAGCACTCACAAGACTGCAAAGACCCGAGCCGGCAATGTTCTTGTGACTCGTGACCTTGACATGTGACCTTTTGACCCCAAAATAAACGGGTTTCCGGGATTCATTTGGCAACATTTCTACGTAAAGTTTGGTTCTTGAAACAGACAGACAGACAGACAAGCGGAGGTAAAAACCCAACCCCGCGGTGGCGGTCAGCCTGTGTGATAAGCCGGTGTATGCGTGCGTGCTTGAAGGTGGACGAATGAATACAACGTGGCGATCAGCAGTGATCCGTCATACCGCGTTCACATCGTCAACGACACGCTTGTGCTGCACAACGTCATCCAGGCCGACACCGGAAACTACACGTGTCACGTGACCAACATGGCCGCCACGCGCTCAAAAACTGTCTCCATCGTCGTCTCCAGTAAGCTGTTGAAAAAGCTACATGTATATAATAATTAGACGCTATAGTTTCGAAGTTATTTTAACACGCGAAGTGTTTCGTGTGTGCTGTGTGCTCCGAACAAACTGCCATAAATTTATTTGGTCGTTCTTTCATATGAGTACGATACGATACGATACTATACGATATACGTGCGCTCAAAAGCTGACAAAATGGCCAGCTTAGTCTAGCGCGCGGCACAGAAACAAAAAAATTAAGGAAAAAACTAAGAACAAAAACCGATTAACTATTAGGTAGTCTGACATGATTTATTTACCAGGTTGGTACACTGCATATTACGTCCGCCACAGTGCCACTTGTAGAGGGGTTCTGTTTGACCGCTGTTTGTCTGTTTGTTTATTAGCAGGATAATTAAAAAAAACTCATGAACGGATTTTCATGAAATTTGTAGAATGGGTAGATGAGTTGTTTAGATTTTGGAAGTAATCCGAAACATAATATTCTGGATATCGGCGTTCGTAAGTTTACCAGTCGGTCAACAGTGCATAACGATTACAGATGCTACAAAATTTTCGGTGAGACCGCTGCTTTCACTTTCGTTTTCTAACTGTAAGTAAGTTACACATTTGCGGTGCATTAACGGCGCTGTGCCGATATACAGTATGGCGCGACGAAGGTGTGCACTCTGTTGATTGCCGTCTAGTTCAGCCCGCTCGGCCTGCCCCTGGCACGCCGAAGGCTATGTATAAGATGTGCCGACGTAACTTTCTTTTTGTTTAGTAGTCTCCTTGGAGACTATTGTCTCAGAATGTACTGGGGACCGATCTCTAGGTACAGATTTTCAGGATAGGTACACATATGTGTAGGCATAATCGTTTGACTTCCTTTATCGCGATCGCTCAACGGATGTTGCTATGATAACTGATTTTGGCGCCAATCGGCGAAGACCTTCATTCTCTGCACTGGCATTCCACAAGGGCTGTGAGGATCGCAACACGGATGCGTGGTTTAACACCGCCGATGACCCTTCTACGTCTGACAAAAATTCGGTGAACTTCCATACAGTAACGAGTAACCCCTGAGTTTAGCAGGCGCGTTTGCGCCGGGCGGGATATACGTTGGGCATTGCCACGCATTTCTAGTTGCTAATCTTGCGTGTACATTATTATTAAGTGGTTGTATAGCTTGGAGGTAGATTGATGCGAGCAGTGTGTTGCTGCTGCTGTACGGTTGATGATGGTGAGGTGAACTGTGCTGTGTTGCTGTGTAGTGGCGCCAAAGATCAGTCGTCCGCCGCTGAGTAGTCACGTGACCGAGGGACAGGACGCCATGTTTGACTGTCAGCTAAGCGCCACGCCATGGCCGGTCACCGTCGTCACGTGGACATTCAACGATCAACCAATCAGCGTCAGTAAATGACCGCTCACTTACTCATTTACTGGAGCTTTGAGCCTGCCATCCGTCAATCAATCAATCAATCAAACAGTTTTAAAGTGGTCCAAGTAATACAAATTACGTCAGGATCCGCTAACGGTAATAAATGTAACCGCGAGTTGTGCAGAATAATGTCAGGAAGGGTCGGAGGGAGATTGGGAACTAGAAAGCGTGGCAAAGCCCAACGTGTAGCCCGCCGGGCATGCGCAAAGGCGACTGTGCATTTCTTACTTACCCACAGACTGGCTATGCTACTGCCATCTAACGAATGACCTTTAAAAACCAGCGCACAGCGTATTTTAGCTTACATGCCGTCACCACCCATGAAAATGCGTCACAAGCTGTCAGGGGTTAAGTGTGTACGAGTAATAGTTGTTTGTCGTTGTTTGATCACGAAATAACTTTTAAACCTCAACATATTTAGAGTTTAAGTGACCCACCTCCACCTCCTTCTAAATTCAGTTGTTATGTTCATTCTTGGCTCTACGTTGAATATGAATTATCAAGTTCTTTTATAGTTGTAGTAATTTTAAGAACAGCAATTTTAAAAGAAAGCAGATGACTTGTGACTAACGACATGTTTTCTGTTGACACGCTCTAACGTCGCTCGTCTTGTACTGAAAACGTTTATGTTGAGTTTTTGTTTATTACGCGTCTGTAGCGGAAGCATAATGTAACGATCCGGCGTCCGTCCGTCTGTCTGTTCTGTTGGCATATACTCATCGTGACTCACCAGTGGGCAGCATGCGACGCGACCAGCGTACATTTTGGCCCGATAATGATGATAACCGACATACTTGTTTGAACTTGAATGACCCTCAACCTTCGAATTTCGCAGATGTCTCCACTTGTTGGTGGACATCCGCGAACTGTTTTCAACATCCAAACGACCCGGATGAAGGTGAATGCGTCGGAATTTTTGCTCAACCATCCTTATGAGAAAGCTAGAGTGTCGGAGCTACAAGCTGCAGAGGAACATCGTTCGATGCTGCAGTGTTTAGCAGATACATTATGTACATATTTGATGAGTGTGACAGACAGACAGACAGAATTACGGTAGCACTTGACAACAATTTGCATAGTGACGACAGACGGAAATTCTTGCTGTGTGTGCCGTGGCTGACGATGCACGTAGGTCTAACTGCTGCCGCGGTTTACTTTCTACTAAAATAGACCTGGGCGGTAAACGGGCGTTCAGTTTATTGAGCCCATCGCCGCATGTGGGCCCGGGGCAATCCCCCCCTCATCCCTTCACTTCCTCACCTCGTGTCATTCTCGGCGAAATCCGCTCTAGATCAACGCATTGGCTGCAGCTTCTCTCGCCAGACTGAAGACCAATTGAATGTATCGACTATCGATCAGAGCTGGTGGGACGCGCCACTGACTCACACACGGCTGGCCGAGATGACTGGGTAGAGCTGACATCGACGGACCACGGGCACTGGCTGCGTCATGGTGGTCTGCTCACGACCGCCGGCCGCCGGCTGTCGGCACTCTCATGGCGAGCTAGACGAGTTTACGATCTACCACCGATGATATCTTGCGACTTCTTCATGGCGTGTTCGTTGCATCTCGTCCGCGGCCGCTGCAGCCAGGAAGCTGCGCTGTACGCTGCACAGCCGCGCACGTGTCTCCGTTTCCTGTATATAATGGCGTCGAACATGAACCACGTTCTCTCTCATACGCGTGGACTGCTAGCGATGACAGCTATAGGTGCGGTTAACGACTGACATCACAGATGGCTCGCTGTCCACGTCACGTGGTTTAACTAAACAGCTCATTGCCTGCCCGCAACAAGTACCGATCTAATGAAACACAGACACCGGCCAGCCCACTGCACACGGTATATATACTTGACAGAAGCGAAGCGTACGACAGAATTGCGTCATTTATCGATAATTGTTAGCACTCTAACACAGGGTCATCTTTTATAGAGTTACCTGATTGCGTAATCTAAAGTGTTATTGCGCCTACAGCTATAGATGCTGCTGTCTGTTATATAACGTCCATGCGGTAAGGCTGGCAGTGTCTCCAAATGCGAAAATTTCGGGGGTGGGCAAAAACTCGCCAACCGTTCTCAGCCGTTTCTGGGCCAAAGTTCATCAAATTTGGGACATGTAAGGAAGTCCCTGTAGATTGACAAATTTCTTTCCTGTTGTTGATATCGTGTTCCGTTGCAGAGATATGTTCGGTCAAAATTCAAAGTCGGTCCCAAAATAACGGTTCTTTGCCCCCAGCCCTTGGGGGGTAAATGTCCGGGGAGTTCGGACTAAATCTGTTTAAATAGCAGTCATAAGTGAATTGTGTCCAAGTTTGGTTGAGATCCGTTCAGTGACCTCAGAGATCAGTCGTCGAAAAAAAGAAAGAAGAAAAAAACCAACGACAGTGGTGAAATGTAAGCCCTTCGGCGTCGCGATGCTGTGCGGGCTAATAAGACCTAATACAGCAAACTACAGAATGAAAACTAGATAATGTCGTTTAACCGAAGATCAATGACGTCTTTAATCGTATGATTGTACGTGTTGCGTAGCTGTTGTAGCAGCAATATTGTCCAAACACATTTTTACTAAGGTTTGCAGTAAGAAATTGTCAGAGGAAACACGTTTCTTCCTATATATATGACACTACGTTGATGAACGATAAAGAATAATTTTATACTGTTGAAAGAGTATAATTGCGGTGCGTGCCCTAATACAGTTAGATGTTAAGAGGAAGTGCATTGAAGTGCATAGGTGGCGGCGTGGCGTAACGGTAGCGTTGTTGGTCTAGATCAACGAAGTTAACATACGCTGAGCCCGGTTAGTACTGGGATGGGTGACCGTCTCCGGGTTCGACTTCCGGAGGCGGCACTTTATTTCGGTATGTAACCAACCACCCAAGTCGACTCAGCCTTCTACCCTCCGTGGGACGGTAAAATGAGTACTAGCCAAAGGGCGGTAATGTTCTGCGGCTGGGGAGTAAAGGCAGGCATGGTGTAATTAGCAGGTAAAACTGTGTGATCCATGTCTGAACGCATTAGAGGTAGTTACGACGATGCGCTATACAAATCGACGTATACTTTACTTTACTTTACTTTACATTGATGGAGGTAGCGTGTAGTGGTCGGGCTGGAGGCACCGCGTCGTGGGAGGTAAGGCGGCCGGTGTACAGAGTGGCTGATCGTTCTCTGAGTCAGTGGCGGTGAGTTTGACTTGGTTCAGTCCGTCGTCGAAGTTTGTTTGCTGTCGTGTTTGTACGTCATCGCTTCGTCGTTTCACACTGCGCTGCCCGCCCCGCACCACGCACCATCACACACCTCGGCCGCCCTCTCCAGACGTGGTGATGACTGCCGGAGTCAGACCGGAACTCGGCGAGACTGCGCATGCGCGTGTCATTGCCCGCCGCCGCCCGCCACGAAGCGTGTGGTATCACCGGGAGTGAGCGTGTTTACGAGCAGTCTCCGCAGCCGTGGTCTCGCCGTTCTCCTCCGGTTCTAACGATGACTAGAATGCTGGCAGTTAACGAGTCAATTCCCGACCTGACAACCTGGTGGCCGCGCCCGATCTTGTGCAGTTTCGATAGTTGGCACAACAACTTTTCTGTTGCGATTGAAATCATGCACGTCGTGTGGGAAAACTTCGCGAACGTCGGCTGACTGAGCTCGGAGAATGTACTTGAGCAAAAGTGTAAATACAAGAAATGTCACGCTTATGCTGAAACTAGAGCGGACGACCGTAATAAAGATTCCTTGTCTTCGGATGACTGAATCGGTCAACATAATGCCACTTCTTCTTCTGTTCGACGACAACAGTTGTAAGTTGTAACGAGAAGAAGCCAGCACTCACAAGAGTGCAAAAACCCACGCCGAAACAGTTTTTTTTTGTGCCTCGTGACCTTGACTTTTCACCTTTTGACCTCAAAATAAGCGGTTTTCCGCGACTCTTGGTGGTCCATGTCTGTGTCAAGTTTGTTGATTCTGGATGCATCGTTTTCTGTGTGGAAAACGGGGTTTTAAATTAGATCGATGCCGTGGTCACCACAAACCTCGTACACCAAATTAATTCTATGTATGCTGCCATTCTTGCGTGTAAGTCTAGATTTATCGATGGCCGGTGATACGTGTGGACGGCGTGACCTTGTGATATTGGCGTATGGCGCTTAGAGCAAGCCTAATGGGAGCAGATTTCCATGAAGTTTGACGGTCGACATCGTCATCATCATCATCTATATAATAATAAAGTTGCCGGCTCTGTCTGTCTGCGTGTCTGTGTTCCGGATTTCGGAAAAACGTGCGGACCGATTTCCATGAAACGTTTCATGGTTTATAGGGGTCATACGTAGACTTGAACGGAAAAAATTCCGGAAAATTGCGACCCTTAATGTGTTAACATTCAGAAAACGGTGCAAAATGCCGATTTCGAGAAAGTCATGCGGTTGATAAACGGCACGGGGGCCACCACACTGGCGGCACGGGCAACGTATCTAACGTAACGTAACGCTGGCGACACGGCCGCTGGCGATACGGCCGAGGGCCTTGTCGCCAGCGCGCTGGCGAATTTTATGAATCAAATGTTTACGAATTTATCGTAAACTGCGCGACCGGGTGCTTTTTTACGAGCGCCGCAGACGCTCGTATCGACGCTGTATTATTAAAGCAATTAGCGGCTTACCGGGCCTTCGGCCGGGTAAGCCGCTAATTGCTTTAATAACACAGTTGACAGAACGCAACCATGACAGTGAGTAAGCAACTAATAAATGTCTTTGAAAGTAGTCTGTTTAGGAAGTTACTGCAGTCAGTCTTGACAGTGAGTGACAGAGAGTGACGACGAAGAAATTTGTGCAAAACATGGTGAGGGTTGTTGAGTATGTTCGCGATGAGGTTGTCGTCCATGTCAGCAACCAGTTGAGATGGCGTGGGATCGTCTGTGGTGTGCAAACCTAGCCGGATAGCACGTCGTACAGATGCTTCGAGACGTTGTAAAACGCCACCATGCCGGTGATGCCTACAACAGTCTGGAGAGGACTCAGAGGTCTTGTAGACGTGCCTCAGTGAGTCGTCGCTCAAGCTGTGATGGCGAAACAGTTTCAGGGCGTGCAGCGACTGCGCGCACTTGCTGACAGTGACGTGGCCTATTGTGTGTAAGGTTTGACAGGCTCATGACATTGATTTCGAACTTTGACCTCTTGATCTCGAAATGGCACAATAAGTTAAAGTTTTAAAGGGAAATCTTTGTACCAAATTTGAGCGTTTTGTGACCTTCAATTGTTGACTGACAAGCCGGTCAGACGTACGGAGGGCGTGTCTCACACGTGTCACGTGACTGGGTCAGTGACGTCATACTTCACGGCAACGTCGATGACGATGCAATTTGTCGTCGACCGTGCCTGATGAATGAAGCACAGGGAAGACAAATACGATCACGAGTAGTGTAGCAGGCCAGGCCGGACTGCTTGCGTGGTCAGTTGATTAGTGACCGTGGTCACTGGTCACCGAGATGACCAAGATGACCCACGAAGCCGCCGTCGCAGCCGCG
>Ga0209780_1002825_pt1 | contig 12614 bp, 5 predicted proteins | sample WorMetexBAHAMAS2_FD_187384 | JGI IMG/M metagenome (GOLD analysis project Ga0209780, IMG submission 187384) | Marine gutless worms symbiont microbial communities from Max Planck institute for Marine Microbiology, Germany - Inanidrilus exumae... | ecosystem: Host-associated > Annelida > Digestive... | reverse complement strand
TGTGGAGTATGCAGTTAGTTGTCACTTAGTGGGTTTTTTGCAGTCCATTGTTCATCATGCATCAGGCACATTGCAAATCACTTGCACTGTCTGCAGATAGCAAAGATGACATGATGTCACCAGTACAGACAGAATTTTATGAATTTTTTAGTTTTTGAAACCATTTTCAGTTGCCTCTGTGAGACTCACAGTTTGATATTTCATGTTACATAATGCAGTTGACAAAGGTGAACGATCGTATGTCGGAGTACACATTGAACGCACAAAATGCAACCCTACTGCATATGGTTCAACGACATCGCGACATTTTACAGGACTATTCGCACGAGTTTCAGAAAACAAAGAACAACATCCTTGCTGTAAAAGAACGCGAGGAACTGCTTGGAGCCGTGTACCGTGACAACAGGCAATCATTGTTTCTTTTAAATTTTGAGAATGCTTATGGAAGATTTCACATATTCTAAAAACACGTCTCCGAAATGACCTATAATGTGTCGAGTGGGACGTTAAACCCTACAATACCAATACATCTAAAAACACGTTCTTGACTTGGTTGCAGTCTGTACTGACTCTTTTACTTGCTTTATTTCTTATTCATTCTAGGCTTAAAACTCACTCTTCCGCTTTCCTTTCCAACATACTGCCACTGCTGCTGCTACTACTACCAGTGATGTAGTCCTTGAGGCAGATGCCTCGCCTTGAGGCTGTCTCAAGGCAGAAAATTTTGATGCCTTGGCCTCATGTCAGCTGCCTCGGTATTTTATTGGCTTGCCTCGGCCTCAGAAAAACTGCTCATTTCGGTCTCGACCTCACTGCCTTGGCCTCGTCTTGGTTGATAGAGTTAATGAGTAAGCCATATAAAACCCAGATTTTGGTTATGGGTTAGCCTAGATTGAAACCCTTGATAAGTGATGTTGGGTTACTGTGAACTCTATATTTTGGTTAATGGGTAAGCCACGTAAAACCCGGAGTAATGGCTATGCGTCAGCCAAGACAAACCCCCATAACTTGACCATTTGCTGCCTTGCTTTGCCTTGTCTCAACCAGTAAGCTTACTGCCTCGGCCTTGCCTCGCCTCACATCTCAGCTGCCTCGACTTGCCTTGTCTCACTGAAAGTCCTTACTGCCTCTCCTCGGCCTCAGAAAAAATGCCTCGACTACATCACTGACTACTACTACTACTATTTACTGGCCGTTTTTTCAGGCGAATCTGAGTTATTGAGTTCCCCTTTGGTTTTCTTCATTCACTGGTTACAGGAAAGAACCTTTGGGGATGATTGACACAGGCATCAAATCAACAGTGTCATAGCAGTGAGGGACATTCAGAACACTGACTCTAGCAAATGAACATCGTCCACTAGCCTCCTTCTTTCTTCAACCACCACTTGACTCATGAGCTTTCCGACTACAGTACCTTTACAGATTTACCGTCATAGATTATGACTTGGCAGCATGAATTATGTATGTTTGAGTTTAAGTAGGTGAGCACTTTGACACAGATTTTCCTCCACAGTATACTTGGGAGTTTTGTGTTATTATTACAAATTGAAGTAAAGTAGAGAGCCTTATTTGTATTATTACTGGCATAGTGTGGGGGGGGGCAGACTAGTAACGCTCGCTTGTGTGTCGTCAGCGTCTTTAACACTCCATGGCGCAGTGTAACTCACCAGGGGCAGCACGCGGCGGGCCAGTAATGTTACGTCCCGTCGTGGTGACACCTTATTTGTATAGCACTTTATTATGAGCTTCTCATCTCTAAGGTGCTCAAGTGTGGCACGTGTTAACAAGGGATCACATGGCTATACCTGCCACCTATGCATTTACCCACAACTGGAATGAGCCGTACCTGCCTTTACTTCCAGCCGCAGAATTTTACAGCCCTCTGGCCAGCACTGATTTCCAATCCCACTGAGGATAGGAGGCTGAGTCGACAGGGCTGGCTGATTACATACTGAGACGGTATATCCGCTAAACAAAGTAGACACCCATATCAATACTAACTGGGCTGGATGTGAGGTAACTGCATTGATATTGCCCAATGCCGTTATTAGTATGCCAAGCCGCCACAACTACATAGTTTTTTCTACATTTACAACTGTCTATCTTTGCTGACTCCCGTCGGTGCTTGTATTCTGTTGCTTTGACAACAGCAAGGGTGTCTGGCCCATGAAAACACTTGCGAAGAAAATCCCAGAGCTTTGCTGTTGGGACACATGGAGTAATTTGGAGTATTTCTAGAAAATTAGACTACTGAAATGAGAACCGACTGTAGTTATCTTCTTCTGCTTTATTGTGTCATTTGCACGAATGTTTGTTTGACATATTTATTTAGCTTATTGTGTCAACTGATTAGCAAATGGGATTTCTGTTGCAGTTCACATAAAACGTCTTCACAAGTTGACTTATACTTGAAGGAACATGAGCACCTAACAAAGTAATATGCATATTGCTTGATTTCGCTTTTATAAACAGTATTTTTTGTATGTGGAGGAACTTGACTTTGAGGGGTGCAGTTGCTATAAGCAGTATAGAGTAGTATTACACAGCTCAAAACTTACCAGTTTAAATGATAGAGATTTGAGTCTGTTTTTGTCATGTTTCATAGAACATTAAAACTGTGACACTGGTCAATAAATTGCCGGGTGTTATTTAAATGTGCTCCAAGAAATAGACCGAGTTAATGCAGTCATTTTGTGAGAAAATGACAATAATTTTGGATTGTGAAAGGTTGTTAAACATACAGGCAGGCCAAAGGTAACGTGGAAAATTAAATATGTGAGAAGTTTGCATTTAAATAAGAATGATGTAGCCTATTGAATTGCAATTGTAAAAGCTAATCATACTGATTGTGCTGTCTGTCTGCAATTGACTAATTTTTTGATGAATTTGGTACTACCCCCTCAGGTTACCCGAAGGCCAAGAGCCATAAAATCAGTTTGCTGCTGCTGTTGTTTATTTAAATATGACAGATTGACACATTAAAGGTATTTGTTTGTTTGCAGTTCTGACAGGCTGGTTGATGAACAGATCAGGTATGTTTCGTCTTTCTAACACTCATTTCATTAATTCACATTAGTTTATTTTTTAATTGCCGATTTTTAATGGCGTTTTTTATTCGTCATAGGCTCAGTAGATTTGTACTGTTTGTTGCAGCATTGCTATGGCGACCAAGGAAAACATGCAGTCACAGCGGAGTGCGCTGTATGCTATCACACATCGCATGCAGTTCTTAGCGAGTATCCTTTGCTTGTATCATCTTACAAAGTGTAACAGATCTCTACTGTCATTTGATACATTAGTCCTGCGGAGCACAGGAGAAGTGCTTATCTGTAATATGCTAGGAGGATAGAATATTAATTCTTGAGTGATTACGGGCCTATTTCTACAACAGACGATACTGGTCCCCTAGTTCTGTGATGCGGAGGAAGACTACAAGATCTGTACTGTAGCAATAAAGAATGACAATAAGAAATATACTGAATTTAATAAAACATTTTGACGCTTACTTAACTATAACATCTTGTTACAAATACACATAACAACATTTGACGTGAACTATTTTCTCCGCAAAGTTATCCTGGTGTGGTCTGGTTTGTTTGCACAATTTGTTTTTCACACCACATGAATATTCAACAGACCGTCTTACTGGCAGATGTTTGGCACGCACTTGTAAACAAACACCCACAAGAAGTAGGTCATCGCAGGCCGTGCACAAATGGCCCGCAGTGGGCCTGTCGGTATTACGGATGAATTTGATGAGAAATCCACTGATTCCATTGCCGGAGTTGTGTCCAGCTACCCTGCTGAACTGTTAACTAGCACTACTAATGTCACAAGTTGAGTGATATCTGTGACACTGGAGCTGCAGTTGCGGGTCTGCTAGTAGGAACAGACAGTGCTTGCATGGCTCCCATGTATCTAACCATGAGCAGGACAGTAGCAGTTGGGTAGCTGGACCTAACTGAAGTATGACCCTCAAGTAGCAGTGACTTGATATGGTAGCTGAACACATCAGTGTGTTCCAAGTGTACTGTTAATGCTTACGTTTTGATTGGGCAGTATCAGGCGCCTCTGCTTGCATTTAATGTTGTAAAAATATTCTTTGCATTCACTCCCAGCTTAAAACCTACCTTTTTCACAAATCCTACTCCCCGTAGTTTTACTTCTTCATCCCTGACTGCCTCCATGAACTATTGCCTGGACCGTTTCTTCTTCTGAGCGACTCGGTTTTTTACTTTTTCCTTATTTTTTTTGTTTCTGAGCTGTGCGCTAGATTAAGCTGGCCATCTCGTCAGCTTTTGAGCACACGTTAATCTACCGTATCGTATCTTGTCATGGTTATAATTTGTCTGATGACTGGGCTGTTATTGTTATTAGAGCATAGTATACGTGTATGTCATGGTAAAATGCTACTTGTTCATTTTTCCTTACATTGTCTTGAACAACAGATCGGTTTCCTGTGATAAATTCACTGATAGTCCGAATTAATGTACGGAAACGCCGTGACTCGCTGATATTAGGAGGAGTAATTGCCGTCTGCCTTATTCTGTTAATCTGGTACATGATGCATTAGCGACACCTAAACCGTCTCTCCATTCGCTCAGATGTATTGCATATACTTGTGTTACGTTTATTTGTAGATAATTGTACATACAGACCATCAATCTTTTGTTGCATGTTAGCAATTGCAGGTGTGCTTGTGGCATGAGCAGCGTCTGTAAAAGTTTTACCTGAGTCTGTAATGTTTCAGCAGCAGCATTGGTTCGGTGTTAAACCAGTTTAGTGATAAATAGGGTCAAATTATGTGAGACACTTGTATGTTTACTGGAATCGCATAGGTAGCATACACAGTGGCATTGCTTTCCACACAAATCAGTTGGCAGAGCCAAACAGGATGAGGTTGATGGGTCATTTTTCCTATTCTAGGTTAGAATAAGTGCTTTGATTTCCATTTTGTTATTTGGTACTGTTGGTTGGGCGAAAGGAAGTGCATCCAGCCTGTAAAAATTTGGGGGAACGTGATCCAACATGGAGTGGGTCCCCGCCTGGAGTAATTCCAGAAAAGAAAGCTAGTTAAACAAAAAACTGACAATCAGATTAATCATTAAAATATTTGACAATTAAAATTTTATTAACTAGTTATTAGGTCGACTTCTTCGAGTCGACCTAATAAAGTGGGTCTCAAATGTCCGTCCGCCCAGCCATACGTCCGTCCGTCCACAGAAAGTTTCTTTGATTTCAATGAAATTTGGTATGTAGGTAGAGATCGACGAGTGATGCATGCGGGTATGCAGTATGACCCGATCCAAGGTCAAGGTCACGAGCCCTTGAAAGTCAGACACTCGGCCATTTTCGAAGGCCATCTCCTCCCCCATTTATAATGGGGGCTGGCAAGTGACCACAGATTCTTACATTATGGGACAATACCTAAAGCTTATCGGGGTCGGATTTTTTATTTTTTGTCCTATTTTTGTGTCGCGTGATTTTGAAGTTGGCAGTAAGTAGGAGTCGACCGCCAGTCTCATACGGAGCTAATTTTTTATGCTTGTGAACACTCTTTTAAAAGTGTCAGGTACATGCATTGTACTCTTTGTTACAGAGATTGTAAATAAGAAATTACTTTAAATGCATTACAGTTTCGCCATTCAAAGTGATTCTTTCTTTAATTGTTAAGCGTTTGGCACCCAACAGTGTCGTCGGCAAAGAATTATGTTTTTAAGTTATCCCGTTCATTCTTCCATTTGTCCGGTCAGATATTACCGTGATATCTCATGAATGGCTTGAACAAATTTGATAAAACTGACGGAATATTCACTTGCCCCTACTGATGAGTGATGACCCCATTAGATTCTGGAGATCAAAGGTCAAGGTCACATCAGGCCTAAGTATTTGGTGATGAAGGCATCCATGTTGCCGCTGGAGCATCGACGTCGATCTTCCAGTTAAAATTAGCGATTAATTGTCACTTTTGAAAAGAGATATATAAAAATTGTTACCAAATAAGTAACGATTAACTGTAATAGCATTCAGTGACGCTACAGCCTGAATATTTGTGCCTGTACTATTGATGCTTTCGATACACGTATGTGTGTGTGTGATCGTTTCTTCTTATGGATAGTTCTTCTGTACGTTAAGTCAAAGTTCTAATTTTGTTGGTCGTAATTGTTCATTTTTGAAGGTACTTTTTATGCTGGTTGTGGAACCTGTGTTGAGAAAATGCAAGTGTGATTTATTTTTAATCTTTTGTGAATGTCTGCTGGTTTTGAACATGATGTCGAGTTTAAGTGCATGTGTGACAGAAACAAAATATTACTGATATATTTGACTTGCATGCATTAATGGATATATTCCGTTAGCACTTACTTATGATGTATTTCACACGCTGTGCAGTAGCGCCAGCCATCTGTTAACAGAAACTGCTCTTTCAAGTTTCAGTGGGAAGGTGCAAATTTTAACCTCCAACAGAAATGACATTGCTCAATCATTTCACAGAATTTTTTAGAGTCGATGACGTCTGTGAGAGAAACCGATATACTAAGTTTGGTGCAACTCCATGTGTGGGTAGCTTCTGGAGAAGTGAGTTAAATATAACAATATTTGTTGTTTATTTTACCAGAGGTTACTGTCACACCTTAGTTCAAGTATGTAGTGATGTATACATGTAGGTGCTGTGGTGTTGAAATCCATTTTATAGTTTTAAATTTTAATTCTTTGCTATATTTCTGGAAAGGGTAAAACTAGATATATCTACTTTTGTACACTGATGGACCATGGCAAGTACTAGCCAGCAACTGATAAATGACTTCAGAATGGATGTGGTCAGCATCACGTGACGCCCTCTTTAAATTCTGGTATCTCCATGTATCCTTTTATTTTTGCTGTGAGACGATAACAACAGGCCCAACTCTGGAAATAAAGCAATGCATGTATATGTTGAAAAGACTGCTGTTTATACACAGGATACGTTAACGGCAAGATATAGCGAGTAACATATTGAAATCAAAAATCATATATTGATTTCTAAGGTCGTTCACCAAACCTCAACAATTATTCGTCGATTAGCGCAATAAGGCAGTAGTATTGAGGTGTGGTTCGTTACGAGATTGAGTTCTGTATTTACGAGAAATCAGATAAAACTAGATGTATGGCAAAGCCTCGCATGAGCCCGCCCGGCATTCTGTTATTCTAGACTGGAAGCTCGTGCCACTACATAACATGTGCCAAAGTTTGTCTCATGTCTGTTATATAACGTCCGTGCAGTAAGGCTGGCTGTCTCCCAGTGCAAAAATTTAGGGGATGGGCAAAAGCTCGCCAACCATTTTTAGCCGTTTCTGGAGCAAAGTTTACCTAATTTGGGGGCATATAGGGATCCCTGTAGATCGTTGATATCATGTTCTGTTGCAGAGATATGTTCGGTCAAAGTTCAAAGATGTCCCAAAAAGCGTTGTTTTGCCCCCAGCCCATGGGGGTTAATGCCAGGGGAGTTTGGACCAAATTTTTCAAATAGCAGTCTTAAGTGAATATTTGTCCAAGTTTGGTTGAGATCCGTTCAGAAACCTCACAGTTTAGGCGTCGAAAAGAAAGAAAGAAGAAACCACACCAGTTAAAATATAAGCCCTTCGGCATCGCGATGCCGTGCTGGCTAATAAAACAGTGACACTAAGTATAGCAGCAAAGTTAACAGCCAATAGCGTCTAGCCATGCTCTGTGCCGAGCGACCTTGCCTGTACGTGAGACCATGCATCCAATCATGGAGTGCTGGGCTACAGGCTAGCTAGGTGCCGGTGTCGCATAACACTGACTGTCGGCCGCCTGACTATACAGTACATGAGGTCTGCATGCTTACAGAAACGAGAAATGCAAAGGCCCTAGCATTTTTAAAAGGTGAAATTAGCAGCACATTGACAGTTAAGCAATATGCTGGTGGATAATATCACCTTTTATGATTTTTGCTGTTTTAATATGTTACTTGCTACATCCCATCATTAACTTAGGTATAAACAGTTTTTACGTATTATTGTAATAATGTTATTTTGTTTTCTCATGGTGTGAAAGAATGAGCTAGTGAGTAGTGACTGACTAAAATGTTGTAACTCAACAGGAATGATAACAGTCGAATGTCGTCTCTGACTAAGACGTTTGGAGCTTGACGTAAATAGTAGCCTTTGTGTTATAGTGTCTATTTGTTGCTTTCCCAAATAACCAGTAATTGATGTTGTGAAACGTGACATTTTACTTGGCCACAAGTTATTGCTAACTGCTATACACATTTACAAATTCACAAAAGATAAGTAGTTTCCAAAACCCATACTAGAAGATGTCATGCATTACTAGCTTCAGTAGACTTTTGCCGATGCACATGTAGATATTAACAGAATTTCCAGCATTACTGTGCCTAACTAACTGTAGTCTGGTTGCAGAGTTCAGTAAATGCCACCACATGCTGAATTGCTGATGCCAAACTTTTGTGTTCTCTGACAGAGCAGCGCGCTCCGATGTTTCCAATCCTGTTTATATATTTGGTATGATTATGGCCACATGTGGTTCTGGTATATAAAACAGTGCATAAGGCGAACGCCATAGACATCCATGCTTTACTGTGACATCATATAACTTGCAATATCGGTAGTCTTGTAATGTAAGCAGAGTTGTAATCTTAGACTGAGCCAGTGTTGGACTTACTGGGGTGGTTGGGGGGTTCGACCCCTAGTTCATGTATTCAACCCCCTATTTTGTCATCTATGTTGACCTTGGGGGCAGCGGACCCCCCGCCCCTAGTTCCTTTAGCTTAATTCCCACACTGGACTGAGCTATATTAAAAAGGCAGTATCCTTTTTGCTGTGCATAAGAAGCATACTCACTAGTAGCGTTTAAAGATTGAAGTAAAGAATGTGGACATTATCTTTTTGCCATAGTAAAATGATTCAATTTTTATGTCTGGGATCTTACCCAAATTTTTCAGTACTAAGCCAAAAGTTTGGCTGGGACGAACATCTCTGAAATGACCTATTTTGTTTTGAGTGGGACGTAATAACTTAATCAATCTCACCCAAATTTTGTAATACCGGTACCATAAGCATGAGACTAATGTTCACTAATGTTGCTAGATTTTGGTAAATAGATCACCTGTTTTGGTCACTGTTGCTGTGTTAAATATTCAAACTGAATGCCGAAATTATTTAGGGTAAAGCGAAGTTTTTCACCATTAGTATGAGAAGAAGAAGAGATTCATATGGACAGTAATGTTCATTGCATGGAAGCTCATCACCCTTACAGTGCTTTGGTATCAGGAGGGCAGTAAACATTATGCTTATCTTACAATGTGAATTGTTTCAGCTACCTATGTGCATTATTTTGCTTCTACTTAGATATTGTTTGCATTTAATTCGGTATAAGAATTCATGTTGTGTGATCTGTAGCAATCTGTTACAACTGCATGTACTTGTTGCAGTCTGTTACAACTACATGTACTATTAGCTGTATAATTATTGTTGTCATTGAGATATATTATTTCTGTATATAGTTAGTTACTGTTGCATATATGTGTATTACGATTTTATGAGGAAAAGCAACACAATGAAAGAGAAAGGTTCCACGTATTGCAGACAGTGGTGGAAGCAGAGCAGAATTGGGGAAGGTTGAATTGAAACAAGGATTAAACTATAATTAGTTATGGTATGGGTGCCGTTTAATATTAACGTGGATAAACGTGGTAGCAATTGCTAAGTTTACTGATATCGTCATAAACTGCCTTAGAGAACTTCAGTAGCCATTGTTGGTAATGAGTTGACCAGTAAGCTAACTTGCACGTACTCTTTGTGCTGACAGTCGCTGTTACACTGGCAGTCTACCACCTTCCTAACCTGCACACACAAAGCTAATTGGCCACTGAATCAACGAAAATGCCACATACTTCACAAGGTATTGCATTGACTAGTTTAAAGCGTGGTGCAATCTTTAGTGATGACTTCATGTAGCCCGCCCGGCTGCCTCTGGCATGATGAAGGGCCATTATGCTCTGCTGATGTTGCTTTCATCTTTTTAATGGTCCACTTGGGCACTTGGAGACCAATTACCTTAGAATGTACTGGACCGATCGTCGCCAAATTTTCAGGATATGTACAGAATGGGTGGGCATGATCAATCCGACTTTTTCACGATCCCTCACCGTACGTTGATATAATAACCGATTTTGGCGCAAATCGGCGAAAATTAGCATACCCCACCTTTCATTCTGTGCGCTGGCATTCCACAACGGATGGGAGGATCGCAACATGGATGCGCGCATTAACTGTCGATGACCCCTCTTCGTCTGACGAAAATTTAGTAAACTTTGGTACAGTAACTCCTGAGTTTTGCATGTGTGTTTGCGCGGGGCGAGTTACACGCTTGGCTTTGCCACGCATTTCTAGTAGGCCTACAGTGGCACGTTTTATCTGACATTGACCAGTAGCTCAATCTTTTGCGCCACCTTATATATTCTTATCTTCATTTCTGTGCTACGCGTAGTACCACGCGTAGCCAACTGCCTGGGTTGCTCCAGTAAGTCAGCTGGATATGCAAAGGATGTCACACTTGTGGACATACTTAACTTCTGTCATACTAGTACATATCGGAGTCCTGGTAATTGTGTACAATGCATAATGATGTATGCATGTATTCCTGTCAGTGTACAACTCTAGAAACTGCTATTGTCTGCAGTTAATTCTACCATTGTACCAACTTGTATGACCAGTTATAATTTCTAAAAAAAAAGAAATCTTACGCAAATTATACTTTTTCAGTCAAATAATTTACTTAATTACAACTTACTCATTCAATTTGAATCTACTATTATTGTTATATTTTTATTTTCAGTTATCTTACTCCAAGAATTAATCCCTATATTAAATTTTATAATATAGTTCTACCTATAAAGGCGCAATATGACCTGAATTGTGTTGAAACGCCGTTAAACCCCAACCAGCTACCATTATACACACAAACAAGTCAATGTAATGAGGCAACTGTGGAGAATATTTCAAAAATCACCAGGAGGGCCAGCCCATCACGCTACTGAAACAACACGTACCATAAGATTGTAAACACTATTGTACAGCAAAACAGACAATTAGATAAAAATGAAATGACAGAGTGAGACGCGAAGATCAGTTGGAGTGCAAAATACAGGATTAAACAAAACTACGAATCTTGTAAAATACAACTATTGCGTGTAAAAATATGATTAATTGTAGAAAAACAAGTCTTGTCTGCTTTACTGCAGATAATAACAGTTAAATGAAACATTTTAAACGGTACGTGGTACATACAGTTAATTAGAAATCGCAAACGTTGAGCCCACAGCACTGCCTGCAGTGTCAAATCAAACATTGACGTTAACCAGACGTCGACATGGTAGATCTGTAGACAGTAAACTACAACATTCTAGCGTCTAGGCTGGAATATCGGAGTCTACTCCAAAGGCCTACGGTACAGAAAATGGTGATTATTAACGACTACAAACACAGACGTTGATTAGCAGTTTCGTGAGTTGCTGTTCACGTCGGAACTTTCTGAAGACCAGATGAAGGTCTCGAGTCGACGTTAACCGTCTGGACACCGAGGTCTGACACTATAAAGACGATGACTGCCATCATCTATAGGTCAGCAAATATTAATTGCTCCACCGTTTTACTTTATACCGTATCCGCAGCTGATGCAACGATGCCCTTAAACGATGGCCGCAGCAGAAGGCAAAAGGACGTAAGACGTCGTAAATAGTACTAAGGTACGTACGTTACACTGCGTTCCATTAAAAGGTCGCCAGTGAGCTCCAATGTTTCCGTTCTGTCAATTTATGGCGTAACTTACGCAGTCGGTGCGATAATGGTTACGTCTTGTTCTGATAAATATGGTGAATAACAGTTAGGCCCTAATACTACCTCCGCAGCTCCAATCTTGTTTGGAAATCAAAGGTTCATGTTGCATGATGAAGCATTTTGGAGCAGAAGCACACAATATCACAAATAGTGGCGGCCAAAAATATATGAATAAAAATGTGCGTAAAATTGGAAGCAGCTTCGGCTGTCAAACTCCAGATCCCTTAATCCACCATCTACTTTGTAAAATCATAGAGCCGTTACTGGTTAGTAATTATGGCAACTAGAAAAGTAGAAGGCCCTCACTCGAGGTCGCACCGGCCATTTTCCCCCTATGACCGTGAACTTTGACCTATGGCCTGACCATTGACTTTAATCTAGACAATGTCGAAGTTAACAAGCGTCAGAGGTCAAACTTTCTTGTATGAACACAAACAAACACACACCGGACTGATTTTACAACCTGGACCACTCCACTAAAGTGGTCGGTAAATAGATCTTGTATGACTATCAACGGTACGATCCGATGAAGCGTCGAGTGAGAAAGCGTCATCTTCACATTTGCATTTGTTGTACGTTGTTGTAGACGGTGACTTTGGACTCGGCCACCATCTCATGCCGGTCAAACAGCAGAGCACCCTCCGCTGACATCGCACAGTCGTCGTCGTATGGCGGCGATGTTGCGATGATCCCCAACTCCCATCTCGCCGATCCGCCGCCGTCGTCCGGCCGATCTTGCCGCCAACCGTCCGACGG
>Ga0209780_1002824_pt1 | contig 12615 bp, 10 predicted proteins | sample WorMetexBAHAMAS2_FD_187384 | JGI IMG/M metagenome (GOLD analysis project Ga0209780, IMG submission 187384) | Marine gutless worms symbiont microbial communities from Max Planck institute for Marine Microbiology, Germany - Inanidrilus exumae... | ecosystem: Host-associated > Annelida > Digestive... | reverse complement strand
TGTACACAATACACGAAGTAATTAGCAGTGAAAAAAGGACTAAAACAGTTACAGAACTACATCGTACCAACACGACGCAATAGCACACACTAAGATAAAACTAACGGTACCAAAATTACAAAGGAATTATTAGCTGACATTCACTACTGTATGATTAGGGGTTACCGGTACTAGCATTGGAGAGTCAGTGTATAGTTGCCGCATCAGGTTGTGGATTGGAAAAGGATGATATTCGGCATGCAAGTTTTCCTGGTTGACGTTAATGTTTATGTCTTCGCCCCTCGACAATGTCTGTGAAGGCATTATGTTTTTAGTCTCTCCCGTACTTCCATCCGTCCGTCCATTTATTACGCCGATTCTTCGACATCCTAATAAAGTTGGTTTCAACTGTCCGTTCGTGCGTACGTACGTCCATCCACAAAAAGTTTTTTTGATTTCAGTGAAATTCAGCATGTAGGTAGAGGTCGACGAATGATGCACTACGTTATGCAGTATGACCCGATCCAAGGTCAAGGTCAGGAGCCATTCTCCTCCGCCATTTACAGTGGGAGCTGGCAACTTACCACTTATTCTTAAACTAGGGCATAATATCTAAATTTGATCAGGCCGGATTTTTGATATTCGGCTTAGTTTTTTGTGTCACGTGACTTTGAAGTTGGCACAAACGTTAGTTACGAAGAGTCGACCGTTAGTCCCCGTACAAGGCTAATTTTGCGTTTATCCGGACTGATCTTGTTACCACAATATTTCACGAACGGCTTAAGCAATTTTGATAAAACTGACAGGGAATATTCTCTTCGTCTATACTAATGGCCTGATTGGATTCTGTAGGTCAAAGGTCAAGATATCTGCAGTCCAAGGAGGTGGAGAAGCATCCACGTTGATGCTGGGACATCGAAGTCTGTCTTTTGGTTTAGTTTCTTGCATTTCTAGGAACTGTTGTTTGGTGATGGGAAGAGCATTTGATGCATAAGACTTACTTCAATTACCCCAAAGGTTCTGTTTTTAAGGACTCGATCCAGCCAGGAGTAACTCTGGTACAGAATGCCGGTTAATCAACAACTGAATGTGGTAATAGTAACAGTAGGCCTGGCACCTTCTTGTTTACCTTTAGGTGCCATCTGCTCCCAGATTCGGGTGATACGTCCGATGTACACTTGCTTGTCGTCAGCATACCCATGTCCCATGAGTCTGCGTCTAGCAGTGACCTCATAAAGCACAAACAATACAGAGTGTAGGTTTGTTGTGAAGTGGACGTGAAGCCTTTTCTGGAGTGAAATGTGAAGATCGTTATTTCTGTACCACCCAGTAGTGTTGGTGAAGGAGCTATCCATCTGCCTTGTCCATCCGTTCATTCTGTTCCAGTACTTTAGCGCCTCTGAAGTTACGACCATATGGCGCTATACAAATGTGTATATTATTATTATTATTATTATTACTAAACCTAGAGATCGGCTGGGAAGAACGTCTCTGGAATGAGCTATTTTGTGTCAGGTAGGACGTAAAACCTTGACTCAATCTATCAATCAGTCATTCATTCTTCCGTTTGTTGGTCAGATCTTGTTACCACAATATCTCATGAACAGCTTAATCAGTTTAGATGAAATTTACAGGGAGTAGCCACTAGCCTCTACGGATGACCTGGTTAGGTTCTGGAGGACAAAGGTCAAGGTCACCACATGTTGTGAATGTTGCGAAGGCATCCACATGGGTGCGAAATCCATCTTGTAGTTTTGTGGCTGCAGGATGGTAAGGCATTTGGTGATGAATACCTTGCTGAGCTTGATCTGATCGAAGTCGTCGAAAGGTACAAAGACAATTATGAGAGTGACGTGGAGGATCCAGAGCAGTCATGTGCTGGGTCCAGCAGCGTGTCAGATGAGGATGTTCGTGGTGATAAAGACTCGGACAGGTTTGTTGCACCAGCATGCAGGCTGTCTGTGCATTGTGTCTGATTGCTCTGTGTTGCTGTGCTTCGTTACTTCTTGGTACCAACGTGAATGATATGCCATTCTTAAAGATGATATGCAATTATTTTTTGGTTGTTAAAGTGAATTGCCCATAGTATGTCTTTCATATAAGCAAATCTATTTGATTATTAATGAACATAAACAAAATTAGGAAATTTTAGAAAAAGTGCACACCCAATGATTTGTTTACTTTTGCAAGTGATGACGTCATACCAGGAAAACAAGGGAACAGGCTATTGGAGTGTTGAGTGAGACATTACACAACACATAGGCATAAAGACGTAGAAATAGGTTCTAAAAACATAAATTAGTAAAATAAATAACTTCTTGTCTAATCTCAATAACGCATAACAATGCAAACAAAACAAGCGTATCCTGGTATGACGTCACACATGACGGAAATAGCCGAAGAATAACTATACCAAAAAGGCCAATAAACTTGTACTTTTTAGCATTTTACGGCGTAATTTATCAAAATTTGTTACACAGACTGGTTTATATTGCAGTAAGCAGCTAGAAACTGATTTTAATCAATTTGGTTAAAAAAATCGTTGCATATCACCTTTAAAAATATGGGTAACTTCACCCCCAATGCTTGTGTGAAGTATTGTGATCAGCGTCGTTGTTTGTTTGTTTGTTTGTCTGTCCCACTTGCATATCTCAGAAACCATATGTCCCAATTTCACCAAATGATCTGTTCATGTTACCAGTGGCCATGGCTCAGTCCTCCTCTGACGGCAGTATGATATGTATTTCTACACCGTGAGTCAATAAAACCGGACCCCTATGACTTTCTGGCAAGGCTTTATCAAAAAAGCACAGCTGTCAGTAATTTTTGACCGAGACAATTGTGCTTCATCAATTCATCAAGTAACAAGTTTTAATGCTGTTGAGAACCACCTGCAGTTTCCATGACAACGGAAGCAGACATGTGGGCTGACTTTGAACAGTCAATTGTCGACAAAGTGATATAGACTGGTGGAGATACGGTACTTGCCATCATCCTGTGTCTGTCGGTCTGTCTGTCCGTCACAAGTCCATATTCTACTAAGATGACTAAACATAGGATCACACGAACAATGCCATACAATAGCCCAGGGTCTTTAGTTTTCCAATGCCATAAGTCTCGGCGAAATTCCAATGGGGTCACCCCAAGGGGGTGCCAAATAGAGGTGGGGTAGGTTCAGACGGAGATTTTAGACATCTCTGGAATGGCTGATCGTCTCATTCGCTATCAACTTAGTTCGCCTGTGAGTGTCATAAACTTCTGATGGTCGTCGGACAACCGTTGATTACACCCACCGTCGAGATCAGTATTCAGCGGCTAGACTGTGTAGAAGAAATGGTATGATTATAATATGATGTGATACGGAATATTTAGCATGCGATGAGCCTCTGCATCGCGCGGGTCTGTCAGTGGCAGCGGAGACTTTTGTCATTGTAACATGTTCAGCAGCTGTTGTTACTGTTGCTGTTGCTGTTCTTGTTGTTTGGTGGATACAAGCATTAGTGAGTCAGCATAAAGTGGCGACATCCCTTTCCTTTAGGATGAGATATAGTGTTGGTTGATTGGGAGGGAATCCAGCCCAGAAAAAAGTTAGCATTCTCCCATGTTTCCAAAGGTTCTGTTTTGGGGGAACTGGACCAGACTGGGATGACTCGAGAAAAGAAGGTTGCATTGACAAAAACTAAAAGTAGCAGTGATAGTTTTACTGTTATATGAACGTACGTGAACTGTAATGCTGACTGTTGAGTTAAGCCAATACTTTTGTTGATCTGCTTTACACATACGTGTCCAGCACATACTCAGGTGATCGGCGGAATAACAAGAAGACAACAAAGCAGAACCAGTGAGTTGTAGTGTTCTGTTGTCTTGTGGTTTTCTGCCGTCTGATCACCTTGTCAGAAGCTGCCATTTGAAATGAGTGTGCCCTCTGGAGAAAGTTGTGGTCAATGTGCCTGATAAAGCAAAGAAAGTTGGTGTTTGAACACATCTGGTTACTTTATCTTTCGCTAAAACCTTAGTCTAAGACCAAAGCTTAATCTGAACGGCTAAAACCTGGTTTTAGACCAAGTTCAGATTAAGGGAAAGATTAAGTGATTTGGTTTTAGACCAAAGTCTTAACTCTAAGAGATTAGTGATAATTGCCCTCCTAAATACATTACGACGGTTTGGTTTAAGACCGGATTGCTCAGATTAAGTTCGGTTTTAGACCATACTTTGGTTTTAAACTTTGGTTTAAGCAGTATGTTTGGTTTTAGACTTTGGTCTTAGACCGAAGTTTAGCATCATTTCACGTTTTGCATTAATTAGGTCTTAAACTGGACTTTTGGTCTTAGACTAAGGTTTTGGACTTTGGTTTTAGCGAAAGATAAAGTGGCCCATCGCCTGTCATATCTTTGTGGAAACAAAGACTTCAAATTTGGTAGATACATGTAGGTTGATTGTAGTAAGTACTAGCCGCAGATGACAAATCATCCCTGAAAGCGCCTGGTGAGGTCATTTGAACCATTTAAATTTTGGTGGGCATCAACCATATCTCTGGAATGGCTGAAGCTATTGTGGTCAAATTTTGTATGCATGTAGATTATGTCGAATCCCAGCATACTGATGACAAATATGCTGCTTGATACACAGGAGTACTAGTGCATACATGGTATATTACTCCCGAGAGGGAAGTGTTCAGAGTCACGTGACCTCTTTAAATATTCGGGGCAAGATAGAGACATGGTTGCAATGGAAGTTCAGTAGGAAATCGTATGTGGCCTATGGCCCGTTTCGACGATGGCCCGTTTGCAATTTCGACACAATCATATCTCAACAGCTGAAGCAACAGATGTCAAATTTTGTATGCGGGTAGCATATATTACGTGCTAGCCTTGTGATGACAGACTACCCCCTAATGGGCGTGGTCAGGGTCACTTGACCTGTTTTTTAAAATGTGCTTAATCATATCTTTGGAATTGGTGCAGCTAGGCAATTCAAATTTCGTGTGCTGATTGACACACAGGAGTACTGGGCATGCACGATAGATTACCCCCAACAGGGATGTGTTTAGAGTCACGTGACCTCTTTATATTTCTGGAAATAAGTGATAATATCTCGTTAACGGTGCAAGATAGAGGCATATCCTCAAATGATTTTGATGGTCACTAGCTGTTTTAAACTTTTTTACCTCCCATGTTTCATGAAACATAGCACGAACTTATTAATGTAGCACGTCATGCTGCCCGTCATGCTGCCCCTCTGTGGTTGCGCAACTTCTTGTAATCGTACTAATTCAAAGGAGAATAGAGCTCAGAGAAATGTCGATTGGAACCAGTCGATAAGCCACGCTGGATTTTCCCCTGCTATAATACCTCATTGCACAAGCCGTGCTAGCAACACCGGGTATTCCATGCTCCACTTCCCCACATCCGCTAGCTGGCTGCATACGTACGCCATGCTGGGTTTTCCCCGGCATGGGTTTTTGCACTCGAGTTACCAGCTTCTTGTAGTTGACAGCTGCAACAATTGCTCGCTGTTGTTGATGTCGATGCTGTTGACTGTAGAAACTCAAAACGACGTGAGAAGAGTGAGAAGAACAAGAAACGAGGTTTGAAGAAGGACTCTCAGTTGAAACAGCCGACTCTCACGTGAGTTTTTGCTCCAGCAGCATGATGCACACATACAACGACACTGGTTGTATGTGGAATTGTAGTGTTGTTCATATGTCAGAGTATCTGCCGTCTAATTATAGCACGTATTAAGTTATTAAGTTGAGGTTGTATGAGAATTGCACTGGATTAATTCATGTGCATGCGCTATGCAGGTGTAATGTGGCATTTTAATGTTGCATTGTAATGTTATAAAATAATAATAATAGTAATAATAATAATAATAATACGCCAGTTTATAGCGTGCCACTTCGGTGAATTCTGAGATGTGGAGGACGTTACATGACATGACTAAGGTTTTCATAAAAAAACAGTGTTGAACAGATGTCTTTAGTCTTGACTTGAAGGCACCTTGCGATGGACTGGACTGGATATTGACTGGTAGGGAGTTCCACACAGTTGGTGAGGTGAAGCAGAAGGATCGTCTGGCAAAGTCTGATTGGATGTAGGGAATGGTAAGCAGTGGGCGAGTAGACGAGCGGTGATTGAGCAGTGTTGCATTGTATGATGTAGTGTAATGATACGTTGTGTAGCTCACTGACGACCAAGTTGACGAGCAGGAAGACTGTTCTGGCCAACAAGATGACAGCTGCGTGGGTTGATAGCATGCCAATCACCATCAGTGATGACGACGACGACGATGATAATGAAGTTTCGGCACCAGACAACCAACCTAGCAACGACACACGCCCAGCTGCCGAACCAGCAGAGCCTAGCAATGACACACACCCAGCTGCTGAATCAGCCGAGCCGAGCAATGACACACACCCAGCTTCCGAATCAGCCGAGCCTAGCAAGGTCAAATGCCCAGCTTTCGAATCAGCCACGCCTATCAATACAACACACCCAGCTGCTGAATCAGCCGCGTGTGATGCCGATCAGCCATCCAGTCTGACTTCTGATGCTGTGCCACAGACCAGTGATGCTGCAAAGACTTTGGTTGCAGCAGAATTCAGTTCTGGAACATCTCCCGACGAACTGCATACTGTAGAACACTCCTATGCAATGGACACCACACCGACAGCGGAAAACCCAACGAGTGACAATGGTGAAACATCTTCAGTGGGAATGCTGCCTGATGATACGGTAAATGATGAATTGCCCGCTCGTGTGTCGGAGAACACAGATGACTTGAAGCATGTTGACAGGCCCACAGCGGAGTCCGTGGATGTAGGGATGACGACATCCGCTGCAGAAGTTCCAGCTGCGGAGTTGATTGACATTGGCACAAAAAGTCATGATGCAGAGAGCATTCCAGTCATGGATGGAGGCCCGCACGTCAGTCCGTCGTCAGAAATGAAGAATGAAGATGGCAAGACTGAATCCAGCACAGTTGAAGGAGACCCAGTGTTTACTAGTGGTATGTCCTTTTATTGTTTTAGCAGTTATTGTTTTGAGACATTGTGCAATAGATCTAGTGACCAGTTAGATCCTTAGTTACAGCCATAACCGATAACAGAACAAGGCTGAAACTGGGCAATTTGGTTAAAGAAAAGGCAGTGTCTGGATTGAAATCAGTATAACGAAGTTTTAATGCCATTTATAATTACTGCTTCTGGCAGTTCGGTCTTTCACAGATGTGCCATCACATTCTAACATATGTATAGTTGCCTGTTAGTATCATGTTTTCTTATTCTTGACCACACTTGCTAAGCGTAGTCGGGTGAAATTTGCTGATGGGATGTTCTGAAGTGGACTGCCCTGTAGCTTTACAGACGTTTCCCAGTTAACCATATTTCCCGGACAGATGTTTCCTGGATATGACATTTCTCGGATAACCACTTTCTTGGACAGACGTTTCCCGGAAAAGTTGTACGAAGGAATTTTGATGTGCATAATGTATGTGAATACGAGCTCTATAGTCACACGTTATGTAGGTATACGGAGCATCTACTGATGTGTATTTGTAGGCCTACGATAAGTAAACGAGGACTCATGACTGTATCGTGTCAAGCGTGTAATAATAAACTGATAGATAAATGCAACACAAACTAGCACAATAATAAAAGACAACTAATTATGCAAACTTAAAAAATAATCAGCAGCATATAATCATACGTGCACAAGACAGTTCATCATCATCAAAAGTTCATCGTCACTACATTTCATTATCACTGAATAGTTCATCACTCCACAGTGCGTCGTCAGTCAACAGTGCACGTGAAATTCAAGAAAATTTAGTTGTTAATCCAAAGAGATAACCACTGAAAATGTTTACTGATTAATCGTGAAATTAATATTTAATATGGGCAGCCCTAGTAGAAACAAATTGTAAGATAATTTTTTCATTGCACACCGCACAGTTTGTCGTCGCTCAAGGGTGTGCACAAATTGTCCGGGAAACATATTGTCTGGGATATAATCAACAAGTCATTGCACACAAAAAAACATTGGAATTGTCTTGTCTGGGAAAGTGGTTATCCGGGAAACGTCTTGTCTGGGAAACATTCATCTGCAAAATGTCTGTCCAGGAAATTAATAGTTGGGGAAACGTAATTAACGTATGTAAACCGACCTGTATGGGCTCGGGGCAGTAATGCACTCTTGATTCATTTGTTGATTTTGGCACCATACAATTTGCTTGTTTGTTTGTTTGATTGTGTACTTAACTTTCTTGTTTACTTTCTTACTTCCTTATACTTCCTTCTTTACTTATTTTGCTTTCTGATTTATTTACTTCCTGACTTAACTACTTCTTCCAGAATAGACCTGTTCCGTTTCCAGGCCGGAGGTCATAGGTGGTGACAAAACTTGGCTTTAGTTTTTTGTCTTAAATTTTGTGTTCTAGTATATTTTGTTATGGATGCATCTTTACTTTTTTGTGTTTGATTTAGTTTTTTATTACTAAGCCAGTGTCACAATATCAAGAGATTGGCTGGGAAGAACGTCTCGGAAATGACTTATTTTGTGTCGGGTGGGACGTAAAAACCTTAATCAATCAATTCTGAAGGACCAGCACCAGCTACTTCTTGTCAGCTGGTCAGTGTGAAATCATCTTCACTGTCATTCATGTCAACCAGCTGTTACTGTTGTACAGTTCAGCTGTATAAATAGCATTCAGGGCCATTTGCTGTTAGTTATACCCTTGACTCATAAATAATTCTAACAAGGAAACGTCATAGATCCTGGTAGTGTATGCATCGCTGGCGACTGAATGACGTTGAGTCTTATTCCAGCATTTTTAGGTTGACTCCTCCGAGTCGACCTAATAACGTGTCTAAAATGTCCGTCTGTCCACAAAAAGTTGCTTCGATTTCAATGAAATTTGGTATGTAGATAGAGGTCGACGAGTGATGCAAGACTGTATGCAGTATGACCCGATTCAAGGTCAAGGTCACGAGCCCCTGAAAGTCGGAAATTAGGACATTTTCAATGGCTACCTCCTCCCCCATTTACAATGGGAGCTGGCAAATGACCACGGATTCTTAAATTGGCGGGCAATACCTAAAGCTTGTCGGGGCCAGATTTTAAATTTTTGTCCCAGTTTTTGTGTCACATGACTTTGAAGTTGGCAGTTAGTAGGAGTCGACCGTCAGTCCCATATGGGGCTAATTTATTAGATTTGGTATTTGTAAATTTGCAATACATTAATTAAAATTTGCACACAGCCTTTGAAAGCTAATGTCTATGGAAAGATCAGTGCTTGCACTGCCGTGTTGCATATTCGCTGTGGTTAGCTTTATTTGGACACTGGCAGCCACGGCCGCTGATCCGCAAACCGAGATGTGCAAGTAAAAATCGTCGAGGTACTGGTTATTCATCGATCACTGCCACAGCACGATTAATGGTTATCTTTATGCTGAAATGCTAAAACAGCCAGCAGTTTTCAGCAGTATGTTATTGCACGCCACGACTAATTTGATGCAAGAACTGTCGGTTGTTGGACAAATAAGTTTTTATTGCAGTTTTTTGGGAGATGATCTAGCTAATTTTAGCATTGTGGTTTAGAGAGGCAGTGATCTTGCATTGCCCAAATATACCCAAAATCGGTTTACCGTGTTTATATACGTATATATACAGGTAAGCCGATTTTGGGTATAAAGTCGTAGTATGTTTGCACTAATAGTTACATTAATGCATTGGTGACAATTGCTGATCCAGCACCATATTGCATGCATTCACGTTAAACTAACAGTAATTATTGCATTAACACATTAACTCGTGTTGATAACGGCTACATGTGGTACGTTAGTGACGGCAAACATAGGCAAAGCACAACCATCGCCGCCATCACACATGTAATTTACATTTGGTTACATATTTAGAACAAAAACATTCACTGTTTGGTACAGATGTGATGCACAAATTTAAATGCACAGGTGTTATTTCGTCGGTTAAAACTTTGAACGGTTAATTAACTACTTGTAATTTTTGCAGCCCTAGTATTCGCTGTGCAAGGTGTCACATGTTTTACAATAGTATCACGTTAAGTGTTCTGCATGTGGGATACTTGATTGATTTCCTGTCAGTAGTGAAATGACTTGAAATGCACTCATTTTAAAGTCCTGTGTCATGCCGTGCTGAGCTGTAAACTTGTATGATACTTGTATGGAGGTCGAAGGTCAAGCATGTATAGATTTGTATGATAGCAGCATAGTTGTGCAACTCATATATATATTCACTTGAAGTGTGCATGTTTATGTGTTAAAATGTATATTGTATTTTCTTTTGTGCTAAACGTGGTCGGTTGAAATTTGCTAATTATGCCTTCGCTACCCAACAGTTTCGGCGAAGCTTTATGGTTTTATGGGGTCCTAATGTCCTTGTCTGCATTCATTCGTCCGGTCAGATATTGGGCGAGGTCACAAATTAGATCAGCCTTTTGCTGAGCATTTCGCTGAGCGAAATCGTTAATCTGAACACCCAAATTCGATGTCAGCAGGTAGTTTGGATTTGCGAATCGCTCAGTCTTTAGCTGAGTGATTCTCTGAGCAAAAGAACTCTATGACGAGGTCACGAACTTGCTGGTCTGTAAGCCACAATGCTAGCCAGTCACTTTCTGTCGTTGCACACCCAATACGCAACAACGTCGGCCTCCTACGCACTTGTTGCGGCCAGATACCAACTGCAATCGCAGCAGCTGTTATCATCGCCATATTTGTTTATTTGTTTACTTTTTGCTAATCCAAAAATTGAACTCGATTTTCAGTCAGATTCCTAATCCTCTAAAGATTAATATTGCTTAACTTTCGCTGAGACCGAATTGTTCGGATTAACTATGGACTAAGTGGTTTTGCTCAGTCCGAAACGACTAGAAATACCGCTCAGCAGTCCGCAGTCCAAATTGGAATATTGAGGTCACTTTTTGGATTAGCGATCGCTGAGAACGAAGTTTTCACTCAGTGATTCGCTCAGCGAAAGGCTGATCTAATTTGTGACCTCGCCCATTGTTACTACGATATCTCATGAATGGCTTGAACAATATTGATAAAACTGACAGGGAATATTCACTTTCCCCTACTGATGACCTGGTTAGATTTTGGAGGTCAAAGGTCAAGGTGACATCAGGCCTAAGTATGTGGTAGTGAAGGAATCCGTGTCTATGCTGGCGTGTCGAAGCCCGTCTTATAGTTTACTGTTTTGAAATCAATGCGGGACGCTGTTGACAGGATTGGCACGAGTATATTGTATTTTTCTTTTGTGCTTTGCACGCTAAACATGAATGAATGAATGAATATTTATTTGCACAGTAACTAAAATGAATTTACGCAATACAGCATACATGCAGGACAACAAGGCTACATTAGCAGCACTAACAGGTGCCCTATATAATAAACTAAATAGAACGTCATTACACATTAAAAACTCACTAAAACCGAAATGTGGTCGGTTGAAATTTGCTAATTATGCTTTCGCAACCCGAGCGTGTCATCTCGGCGAAGGCTTGATGGTTTCAGAGTGTCCTATTGTCCTTGTCTGCATTAGTTTGTCCGGTTAGATATTGTTACCACGATATCTCGTGAACGGCTTGAACAATCTAGATAAAACTAACGGAGAATATTCACTAGCCCCTACTGACAACTTGATTAGTTTCTGGAGGTCAGGGTCTCAGTAGGCCGTCGAGGTGGTAAATGCATCCACGTTGACGCTGGGGTGTCGAAATCGATGATGGGTTGGCGAAGTCCATCTTCTAGTTTTGTGGTTTGTTTGATAGGTTGTTTTAATAGCAGAACGTGCACTAACAAAGCTAACTTGGTGACCTATTGGCAGCTCAAACATGCATTTTGTATTTGTGTTTCGTACAGAACCGCAAGCTTTATCAGAGGTTGACCCTGGTAATGGAGAGCAGTCAACTGATGTGGTGCCACCAGCTTTGGCAGTGGCTGTCGGTGACAACCAGGAGGAGTCATCAGATATGATAACAATCACTGGTATGCTTCGGAGAATTAAATATAATGTTATAACTGTTATGAACATGACGTGAATTATTTGCTGTGTATCTCGTATACTGTATTTGGATGCTTAGGACACTTAGTTTGAGATGACTGAATGCATTGCCAGTAGCATTTTGTTCCATACAGTCTGCTGATAGCCAGGAAGGTAAGATTAAGGTGTTGTATTCTGACAAGCGGTTGTGCAGTGGTGCAACAGGTAGAGAGTTTGACTTGCGATCAATGGGTCGTGGGTTCAAATCCTACTCGGGGTAAAGCTACATAACAACCTTGGGCAAGTTATTCATACCTATGTGCATCTGTTACCAAGCAATATAACTTGGTACCGGCCAAGGGGCGGTGATGCTCTGCGGCTGGGAAGGTACCGCACGCCTGGCGGAAAGTAATGGCAGCCTACCGCCAGGTAAAGGTAAAGGTCGGATTCTTCTATAGCGCTACTTACAGCGGCAATGCCGTCAATGCCGCGACCGCGGCAATGCCACGACCAGCCGCGCTGTACAATCGTAGGAAGTGGCAGTTGATTGGCAAGAGCCAATGGTGCTGCAGCGCAAATTGCGGCCATCCATTGCACGTGTTAATGTACAATTGGACCCGCG
>Ga0209780_1002823_pt1 | contig 12615 bp, 2 predicted proteins | sample WorMetexBAHAMAS2_FD_187384 | JGI IMG/M metagenome (GOLD analysis project Ga0209780, IMG submission 187384) | Marine gutless worms symbiont microbial communities from Max Planck institute for Marine Microbiology, Germany - Inanidrilus exumae... | ecosystem: Host-associated > Annelida > Digestive... | reverse complement strand
GATGTATTTATTTTGGTGAAATAAAGATATGAATGTGTTCAGAGTCACTTGACTTCTTTACATTTAGGGAAATAAGTGATAATATCTCGGAAACGTTGCAAGATGGAGACATAGTTGCAATGGAATAGTAATTGGAAATCGTATGTGGCACCATTGCCAATGCCCTTAAATGACCTTGAAGGTCACTTTTGCTGTTTTAAACCTTTGTAACTCCCATAGCTCGTGAAACATAGCACGGATTTCCTATTATGGCGCGTCGCGCGGTCCCTCTGCAGTAGCTGAGCTTTTTGTTTGATTCGTTGACGTTGCGTTTTACGTAACACTTTCAACAAATCCTTTCATCGTGAGGCGCGGACTCCGTAAAATATAATATTATAATTAATATTAAATATTTTTGTCCAACTATTATTACCCACTGGTGCCAGCAAGTACAATATATTACTAGGCTAATAGCACCTTAAATAAGTGTTATTATGAATTTTCAATTAATACTAAAAATTACGACAAGAGTTCCATTTAATAGAACATGCTGAAAATGTCGCCAGCCTATTACTCCGTAACAAAGAGCTATTATAACTGACCGTGGCGATAAAGATGGAGACAAGATGAACACGGATTGTGAAGTCAGACTGAACAATAGTGGCATATCGAATGTCGATCTGACGACACAATAAATACACAGAACACAGTCACAGCGTCACTCCACAACATTTCTTGGTTGTGTATATAACAACACGACAGTTCCGCAGTTTGCACTTAAAATTATTGTCAGAGAGACGTTATTGAAATTGCTATAGTTGTCAAACAGGAAATAGTGGTCTGAAAATTTTGACGAACGATCGCATCGCATGCCGTGCCGTTATAGAGGATTTAGTTATCTCTTTTGCTGTGTACACCGCAGCAGAGAGTAATCATGCTCTCAGTGGACCGGACAATCCCCAAATTGCCCCATCGCGTGGACATTTCGACCCCATCTAATACATAGTTCTTTGGGCCCACATGATTCAGTCCACCATCCCCAAACGGCATCTTGATCGGTTCAGCCGTTTTTGCACAGTATATCAGTGTGATCAACACTCAGACAGGCACACAGACCACGCTACGTGCGTCATCTGTCAACACCGCATATTATGCACTGCAATAAAAATACGACCATTTACACTCTTAAAAATAAGTATGTACTACGTACTGTCACTTCGATGAAATTAAGCAATCGTAAACTTACCGTTACTTATAACCGCTTAAGTTTAAGATATACAAAGCTGAGACGTGTGATGTCAGTTAAAATCTTTAAATTCTTCGAATACTGACTCCGCTGACGATCTGTGTGAAGTAATGCCTCAATGCTCGAATGGCTTTGTGATGTTGATTGTTTTGACGGTGCTTCCAACTGCGACAAACATTTGAATAGCAAATAGTTGCTAATAAATGTAGGCGCGGTTTGATTGATTGATAGAGTTAAGGTTTTATGTCCCACCCGACACAAAATAGATCATTTCGGAGACGTTCTTCCCATCCAATCTCTTGGCTTAGTACTGAAAAACTGAATCATATACAACAAAAGCAAACATGCATCCGTAACAAAATATACTACAAAATAAAATTAACACAAAATAACTAAAGACAGGTTTGGTCACCTCTTACGACCTCCGGCCTAGAAACGGAACGGGTCTATTCTAGAAGGAGTAGATAAGTCATGAAGTAAATAAGCAAGGAAGTAAATAAGTAAGGAAAAAAGGCAGTAAGGAAGGAAATTCAGTAAACAAACAAACAATTTATATAGCGCCGAAATCTACAAACGAATCAGGGCGCATTACTGCCCGGAATCCGGGGCACAGGTTCAGTTCAATTGTAGTCCAAAGCCATAAATTAATAAAAACATATAACTAAAACTAAATCTGCAAAATAAAACACAGCATATGCTATTAATACGTGATGCGTGGCAAAGCCCAGCGTGTGGCCTGCCCGGCGTAAACGCACCTGCAGAAGTCAGGAGTTACTGGACCAAAGTTAACCAAATTTTAGCAGACGTAAAGGGGGTCATCGATGATGTTAACGCGTGCATCTAATTTGCGATCCTTCCATCCGTTGTGGAATGCAAACACACACAATGCCAATTTTCACCCAATTGGGCCAAAATCGGTCACCATAGCAATGTCCCTTGAACGATCGCGAAAAGGTCAGACTGATCATACCCACCCATATGCGTATATATCCTGAAAATTTGGTGAAGATCCGTCCAGTACATTCTGATATAATTGGTCACCTAGGCGACTGTTAAAAAGGTGAAAAAAGTAGCCTAACATCGGCAGAACACAAGCCCTTCGACATACGTGAGGCAGGCTAACAATGATTGCGTTCCTTAATAGCACATCAGAACAAAGGAAGCTACTTTAGTAGGTCTAAAAGTCTAGTTTGTAGGCTAAAATGTTAAAGTGGTCGAGGTAAGAGAAGTTGTGAGTAAAACGAATTACTTACTGTTTGTACATGGCGTAGTCGAGGACGACAAACAGTTCGACCTTGTAGTGTTTTTTGTTGCTCTTCGCAAGTCGATTCCATTCCGAGGTGTTGTTCCCTTCTGCCGGCCAATCGTCAATCACTGAAGCCAATGTCAATGTTATCAAACACTGTTAGCAAGTCCTCCGTGCATGCAGTCTGTGCTGAAATACTATCCTATACAAATGCTAAGATATGCGCCGTATGCGGTTTCAGACAGCGTTCATCCCAGAGCCGGGACAATTTCCCTTAAGAATGCATTCGGAAGAGAGCTTGGTAATACGGAAGTAATTCCCTACCGATTAGGTGAAGCACAGGCGACTTCTGGTGAATTTCACTAATGCTGAACACACAAGGCAACTAGAAAACATAGGCAGTTGTATCGACATGCAACGGCCGCAGGTTTACAGGGTTACACAATACCAGCCATGGTCACTAGCAACCGTTCGACTTTGCGTTATTTCGTAACCGTGTGACCTTGACCTTTGACATTCTGACCTGTGGGTCAATGCATGCCGAGCGACTGCTATATAGTACATGTGTACAACGTTTGGTGTTGATAGCTCAAGCCGTTTTCTTTTTAGAGCGCGGACAAACAGACAGACACACAAACAAACAGACAGACAAACAGAGAGATGCGACTGAACGCCCTACTCACGCCGGAGTACCCGAAGCGGTAAACAGTAATTTAATAACAGTCCATGTGAACTACCGTACGCTGTTTATATTCCTGGCCAATGTAAGAAATTATTTTTGCAAGCACTTTATTGTCAGCCACACGATGTGTCAAAAAGCATAATTATAGAAGAAAGCCTCAACACAACAATACCTATTATAAATGATTGAACACTGTCTCAAAATCACTTAAGCCAAACTGAACTTAATTCGTATCAACTTTAAAATTGACTACGTCCTCTTTACAAGAACCGAACAATTTCATTTTTACCGACCGACGCTATGCTAGCGCGGTATATGCTGTCGTCGTGTGTCTGTCCGTCTGTCCATCCGTCTGTCTGTCTGTCTGTTTGTCACTTGCCGGCACTGCACCAAAACGATAAACATAGGATGACGCAAACAAGCCCAGATAGCCCAGGGACTAGTTTTCTGATGCCTAACATCTCGGCGAAATTCCAACGGGGTGACCCCTTACGGGGGCGCCAAATAGAAGTGGGATAGGTTCAAATTGGCGATTTTCAACCAACCCCGAAAAGATGAAAGGTTGAGTTGGCCTAGCTCAGGCTAGTTGGCTGATCTATAGCGGACGGCTTGCCCACATAAGTGGTCACCCGTCAGCTACAGGTCGAGCGTGGGACAGGGAAAGTTCGCCGGTCAAAGACCGGCGTTCTACCAACTGTGCTACGCAGCCAACCGTGCATGTGCAATATATCAAATGCTAGCCTTCGAATGACAGACTACCCCTAATTGGCGTGGTCAGGGTCAAGCAATCCGTTTTCCTAAATTTTGCCCCCAATCATACCTTTGGAGTCGGTAGAACTAGGCACTTAAAATGTTGTGTGCTGGTTGATACTAGTGCATGAATGATAGATTACGTGGCACAGTGGCACGCTGTTTGACCGGCGAACTTTCCCTGTCTAACGCTCGACCTGCAGCTGATGGGTGACCACTTATGTGGGTTAACCGCCCGCTACAAGGTCAGCCAACTAGGCCAACTTAGCCTGATCATCCTTTCCAGGTCGATAAATGAGTAGTGAGCTGTAATCGGATGTGCGCTATATTGCTCGGGTGGTGCCGTCTGGTAAATGCTTACGGAGTAAAGGCAGGATGGTTCATTTCACTCGTGGATAAACGTGTGGGTGGCAGGTAAATCTGTGCGATCCCTCCAACACGTGCCATTCCTGAGCGCATTAGAGGTGGTTTACGACGATGCGCTACACAAATCGACGTTTACTTTATGCCCTACTTTACTGTTCGTGTTCAGGGTCACGTTACCTGTTGAAGTTTAGGGAAATAAGTGATAATATCTCGGAAACGGTGCAAGATATAAGCATTGTTGTAATGGAAGTGTACTAGGAAATCGTATGTGGCCTATAGAAAGGTCACTTGTGCTGTAGTCTAATACAGCGCGTCGCGCGGTCTCCCGCGGGCCCTCTGCGGTAGATGAGCTTCTTGTTCCAGCACCCGCTTGCATTTGAAGTTATCATCAGTGTATAACTAAGAAGTATGTCCGTCCTCGTAATACTGGGGCGGAAATGTACGCTAGCCGCGTCGCGTGCTGCCCCCTGGTGTGTCACGCGCCGACGAGACAGGCCAGCGTGATAAATAAACCAGAGTTCAGTATTATACACGAAAACTGACGTGCATCATCGAATGAACATCATGTCAGACGACAGTACAGAGGCGTGTATTGCGGGTACGAACCAGTGTCGAGGCTGCGAAGTGGAGTGGCGCTCTCGTATGGACGTATTTCATCGAGACTGACTGGTGAGATGACGTGCTCCACCCCATCAATACTCACTTGTCTTGATCTTTCCTCTGATGTCGACCTGGCACGTGACGAGCTCCTGGGAACACTCAGCGGTGACAGGCTGTACAGCTGATCGTCCACTTGGAAGTTGCCTCTCTGAACCACACCAGTCGCCAATGACGTCAACGATGACGTAGCAATTCTTTCACATTCTCGCTTGCGGTCGTTAACACCGAGGCCTCAAATCAACTACGCGCACGACTGGGCACAGAGCCCGCGGCAATACAGAAACTATTATAATTATACTGTACACGCTAAGTTCCAGGGTTAAATTCAACTAACTTACGCTGTTATAGCAAACTGTAATATTACGTCCAATTAACTTATTATAAAATTTTTGCTTGTTTTTATGTTCATTTATACAACGATGCTTGTTTCATACTATTTTTGTTCCTAAGTCGGGTCAGTGTAGACGTTAAGAAGCCTGTATACATACTGTTGACAGTGACTTAATTTCTTAATTCCTATCTATGCCAGCAGTTCTGGCAGTCATGATGTAGGGCAAGGAAATGTAAACATTTTGCAGCACTTATAATCAGATCGCCGATCTGAAGCTAGCACTATAAGTTTTCTTAAACCTATCGATTCAATTTCATTACCGCGCGACGCTACGCTAGCGCGGTATATGCTGTAGTCTTGTCTTGTCCGTCTGTCTGTCTGTCCGTCTGTCCGTCCGTCTGTCACAAGCCAGCATTGTACAAAAACGGCTAAAAGTAGGATCACGCAAACAACGCCATCGATATCCCGAGACTCTAGTTTTCTAATGCCAAAAATTTAAAGGCGTCACCCCCTGTGGGGGTGCCAAATAGAGGTGGGGGTTGGGTATGTTCATATTGGCGATTTTCGACCAACATCTCGCTATATCTCAGATACGGTGCAAGATAAGGACATAGTTACTATGGCACACTAATAAAAACTCTTATAGGCTCTATTGAATGTCGCTATTTCCAATGACCTTGAGTGACCCCCATAACTACCCCCAAACCACAACATTTTCGATATTTTGTATCGCTTTTTATATCTTCGTAGTGTGTAGAGATAGACTTCAAATTTAGTCGATAGGTTGACGGTAGCAAGTGCTTGCCCACGAATGGCACAACATCCCTAAAAGGGACGTGGTCAAATCACGTGAACCCGTTTAAATTTTGGTGGGCACCAACCATATCTCTGGAACGGCTGAAGCAAGAGTGGTCAACTTTTGCACGCATGTAGGCTATACTAAATCCTAGCATAAGGATGACAAATTACCCCAAAAATGGGCGTGGTTAGGAAAGGCTGAAACTAAAATCGTCAAATTTTGCATGCAAGTAGACTGTATCAAATACTAGCCTACGGATAGATGACAAACCACCCCTAAAAGGGGCGTGGTCAGAGTCACGTGACCCGTTTTTTTAATTTTACCCATATCACATCTTTGTAATTGGTAAAGCCAGGCACTTCAAATTTCGTGCATTGATTGGTCCAGAGGAGTACGAGTGCATGATGTATTAATCCCAAAAGGGATATGTGTTCAGAGTCACGTGACCTCTTTAAATTTGGGGAAATAAGTGATAATATCTTGTTAACGGTGTAAGATAGAGACAAACTTTCAATGTAAGATTAATAGGAAATCGTATATGGCCTATCGAATGGTACAATTGCCAATGCCCTTGAATGATCTTGAAGGTCACTTTTTCTGTTCTAACTGCTATACGTCGTGAAACATAGCACGACTTTACTAGCATAGCGCGTCGCGCGGTTCCTCTGCTGTAGCTGAGCTTCTTGCTCAAATAAGTGAAAAAAAATCATCAGTTAACTTCGCAAAGTACGACATCATGCTCTACAGCATGCAGATCGTATCGCGACTATATATTACTGCTATTTCACTTCAGCCCATCTCTGGTCAGGCGTACAGGCAACCATGATCGCACGCTATTTACAGTTTAGGTCCGCGGTACCCACATAGTGACGAGTTTTGACTCCGTCGAGTTGTGTCTGCCTCTCGACAACGACCGACGTCTGCGTGCCTCTGTCCACGTACGCCGTCAGTCTCTGCAACAAACACGTGCCGTCATCATTCTTCCACCGGCAACAAACTACACGAACTTTTTTGTGTGTGTACGTGCATTTTGTGTTTGTCTACAGTGCCGTATTTAAATTTTACAGATCACTTTCGTGGCTCAGGTAGAGAAGTCAGACCTATGTGGGTGTCCGTGTGGCCTTAGGTGTTCTGTATTCCTGTTAATCTTGACCATATCTAGGTCAAGTTCGATGGCCAAAGTCAAAGTTTAAAAGATCACAGTCACAGGAGGAAAGTGTTCTTTGTCTCGGTCGTGGATGCAGTCGCTTAAATGAAAAGGGAAAGTGAAAGTTAAGTCGGAAAAATCTCATACGACGCAGTGCGAAATATGCAGACGGAAACGACACGGTGCCGATTTCGGTGTGGCGTGGCGGAGGTGTTTACTCTACCGAGTGTCGTTTCTCTAATTAGTTGGTTGTCTGTTCAGTTCTTTGTTCTAAAGCGGCCGGTGCGACCTCGAGTGATGGCTGGCTTTCTTCTAAGATTCTAATGTCATAGTTCACTTACGTCTGGTGAAGAAACGTGACTTTTTGATACGAATTATTCAATTTTTCAGTTAATAATTCTTTAGAACTTTTCAAAGCGATTGCTTTCGAACGCGTGAGAACACGTCAGTGAGAACGCTACTTAAGCCCCATCCACACCAGCAACAATGTCGAAGCAACGTTCGACTGTCGAAGCAACATTCGACTTTGTTGCCAAAAACGGCAACTATGTCGAACGAGTTTATCAGAAAATTTCGTCCTTTTGACAAAGTAGAAGCAAATTAAACATGTTCAATTTGTTTCGACTTTGTCGAAAGGACGAAATTTCGTACGACATTGTTGCCTAAACAGGCAACATTGTTGCCAAAAACCACAACAATGTCGAAGCAACATTCGACTTTGTGGAAAGAATCGTTCAACTTGTAGCATTCGACAATGTTGCTTCGACGTTGTTGCTGGTCTGGACGGGGCGTTAGAGATGACACGTAGGCCTAAATATTGGAATGATAAACAGTTATTGAGCTGATTAATTGTGTTAATTAATTGAATAACATTTTAGACACGATACTATAGGTACGATTATTTGTTATATGTTATGTGGTAAGATCATAATAAATAGCACGTAAATATAACAAGAAGTAAAGAATGTATTTGTTAAGCCGCAATAACAAATAAAAAACCCGCAACCTCGTCCTTCGTTGAAGCCTGAAAGTAAATCCTGCCTTCGTGTGACATTAATAATTTACTTTCAAGGCAGCATGCCGGAGACAGGGGCTTATGCAGACCACGGTCATTTCGCAATGTAGCATGTAGAAAATAGGCCTACTGCACTAAACTGAAGTGCTCTACAGTTTATTTAATTCTGTCACGCACTGGTTATGGGTCTGTAAGTGGTAATTGCGACTGTATAGAGTACAGTTCGATATCACTGCATGTGTTTAAACTTGAGATTGTGATTAATTTAAGAGCCACTAACTCGATGGCTCAGGACATGCAATATGTACTCCACCACCGACAATTATGAAATAAATAGAAGCCAGCACTCACAAGAGTGCAAAGACCCATGCGGCAATGTTTCGTGACTCGTGCCTTTGACCTTTGATCTTTGGACTCCAAAATAAATGAGTGTCCAGGACTCATCGTGGAACATTTCTGTGTCAAGTCAGGTGATCCTAGGTGCATCGGATTATGAGATATCGCGATGAAAAACAGACAGACAGACATAATGCAGGTAAAAACCCTACCCGCGACTACATGCCGTCGGCGCGGGAAATAAAAATAAAGTCTAGTGAACGGAAATGCAAATGAATGTAATTAGCAAAAAGGAAACATTCACCGATTCATGCTGTTGCTGCCAGTAAGTCCTTCGATTGTTTCGTGAAATGATGACTGGTGGATTGGCCGGAATGCTGTCTGAGCGCTTGAGACTCAAGTGAACCGGCTTACCATCCAGTGTGAAATTCATCTCCAACTGGTCCGGCACATCAACGTCGTCACGATAAAGTTCTGCAGAAACGAATATAAACGCCCAGCACTGCTGTGTTGACCGACCGTGGCTAAATCAGACCCGAATTACTTTAAATAAGTAGCAGTTGGCTGTAACATTCACCTCCGGAGAGGTTTTCCGTTCCGGCGGCGGATCCGGATAGCCTATCTAATACAAAATAGCTGTCGTCTGTGATAATCATCACATTAAAAACCAACTCAATTCGTTTCAGAGTTCAGCCGTAATACATCAAAACAAGATGCAGTCGAAGACGGCAGACTTCGCTCCTGGTGCCGCCACCTGGAGAACCGGATTAAACATGTGCGTCGTCTTTGATTCAGGCCTATTTCTTCCATTATATGGAAATATGACGTCACCCACAAAACCGGAAGTACATAACATATTGTATAGATAAGTTGACTCTGATGTAATTTCGACATTTTTTATCTATGCTGGCTGTTCTGGTCGTCTCGTTGTAGGACAAGGAAATGTAAACATTTTGAAGCATTTACAGCCAGGGCGCCGATCTGGCGCTAGCACTAAGTTTTTCTTAAACCTACTGATTTAATTTTATTTAAAATAACGTGACAAATTTTTACATGTTAACTTTCCACAGTACGACATCATGCTGTACAACATGTAGATCGTATCTTGACCATAAATTATTGTGACGTTGCTTCAACCTACCTACTGATGTCAGAGAAAGACCGAACCACAGCCACAGGTAACATGTACAGAAATTTTGGTGCAATTTGGAAGTGTGGTTTTTTTGATAGGTGAGCCGACAGACAAACAGACAGACAGACAGACACGCTGATCACAGTACATCGCATTCCTGTCAAAGGGAAGTAATTACACACTGACAGATGCACAAGCCGTAGCATAAAGACGAACCGTTTGATACCACGGTAAGCTAATTTAATAATAATCTTTATTTACCAGCAAGTGGTAGATAAGGTTTAAAGTAAAGAAGCGTATCAAATGTGAACCAAGGTGTCGCCCTAACGGGACGTAACCGTACTAGCCCACTGTGCTGTGTCGGCCGCCCGACCGCTCATGCGCCCGGCGGCCGGCCGGCCCGCCCGCCGGCAGCGTTACAGATGACGACAGACGACGCAGACAGACGTCAGACACCAGCGAGCCAAACAATACTGGCCCATTAAGCAGGCCAATAACAAAGAAAAATAACTTGATTTGTTTGATACCGTGAAAACAAAGTTACATGAGTCAGCTGATGTCCGTCGGAGTAGCATTGCAAACCTACAGACATTTTGGTCTAAGGCAAGTTTTTTAAATTTTAAATTTAAAAAAAAATTAAACATCAGCGACAAAGGTCGTTATGCCACTTCCATGCCGATATCTAAATTACAATATAACATGCGCTACATAGCAAAAAAAAGATAAAACAGTCGTACAATAAAAATATTTGTAGACTGTAGTTGAAAATAATCTGCCATATTAACATCACTAAGCTAAAAATAATTCTGTAAGTTAAGATAAGATCTGCAACAAGGCGCCTTCTCTCTTAGCTTTGCAGGTGAAGAAAGTTAATTGAGCCTTGCTGGATAATCCGTGTGCACACAACCGTTTAGCTTCTTTGTAGACTTTCTTTAAACGGCTTAAATGTTGTCTATGGCATCGCTATAGACCAGTGTGTTGTCCAAACACACGTGGTGTACTTAATTAGTGGTCTGGCGTGGATGCGCGAAGCCGGATCGTTGTGTACGTTCAACTAGGCCTACTGTGCAATGTTGTAAAATTGCTGGCACACACTGCCATGTTCCACTCGATACAGACTGTAAATAAGTAAAGACTGTTCAAGATCACAGGTTGTCACGTACGATAAAATTGATAATATCTGGGAAATGATTCAAGAAAGAAATGTAAGACAATAGGCCTACACACGCAGAGTGATAGAAGTCATGGTCTTCTGAGCACAGCGATAGTTGTTGACCTTCAAGGTCATTTAAGCTGTTCTATTTAAATTTCAGAGACTATTTTAATATGTGACGGTGCAAACAGACAAACAGACAGACAGACAGACATGCTGATCACAATACATCGCATTCCTACAGTACAAGGCAAGACCGATCACTGACAAAGTTAATTAGCAAGTGCGCCAATTATTGCGGTGTAGAAATGCCGTTACAGCACTAACGCCTATACCAATGGACAAGTACCCCATATACGTTCTCGTAATAGTCGGACAAAAAGGTACGCTGGCCGCGTCGCGTGCTGCCCCTGGTGAGGGACGTTGATGAGTATGCGCCGCGCACCCTATTAAGGTTAGAAAAGATGGGACAGACGGACGGACGGATAGACAAACAGATGGACGGACGCCATACCGACGCTAGACGGCCAGCGTAACATGTACGGGACAACATTTTCTGTCAGCGATAGCCTAAAATTAGCTTGATAGAATTTTCAAACGACACGGTGTGTCGCGCGGTATCTCTGCGACGGTGGAGTTTAGTTTCTTACACAAAGTCGCCGCGTGACTTACCATTGACTTTGAACGGCTCGTCTGCGGCATCAGTTAGCGCCGAGAGTCGACCGAGTAGGAGACAGAACACGGTGATGAGCGTCGACGACGACATCCTGGCGACTGGTTCTGCCGTCACTGCTACAGCTACACCGTGACAAAGACGTCATCTCTCACAATGACGCTGCGCGGAGGTCTGCACTTCACTTGGAGTGGTTCAGTGACAGCTTGTCACGCCAAGCCGTCGTTAATCCCCGGTCGATGACTGTATTTTCAATTACAGTACAACAGCGTCATGCTTCACTGGCGACCAACCAACCTTCGACGATGACTCAACTTCAATCACTCGTTCTTTTCTCTGAAAATCCTCATTCGCCAGGCAATTGCAAAGAAACGACGTGTACACCACGTGAGGGCGGATAGCAACGGACGCGGATGTTTGCTTTGCGAGGGATGGCAGGTTCGAAACCTGCTGGCGACAAAAAAACAGTGACGGGTATTGATGGAATTAGTAAATATTTACCTAATATACTGCGTCTCAAAAAAACGACCCTGCTTTGGCTTGCAATAACTTGCTGTAATGACGTCAACCGATTTTGATACTTTCTGGCGGAAATATTACTGACAGAGCAGGCAGTCAAATTGATTTATTTTTTCCACTTCAACTAATTAGGTTAATGCTTCTGCACTACCTGGCAAAACACGAAAATCGCATTTTTTTCACTCAAACGTTGTATTACTGCTTTTCCAGAGTTCAACCAGTCGCTGCTTGATTTCTTTAATTTTGTTCACTTGTTACTCATATTAACACTGCTGTCGACTCTCTAAATCTTGTAATCAATTGAGTTCAGCTCTGGTCTGTTTAGGTTATAGCTTTGGAGAAATGAAGTCGAGAGTCACATCACAGTGCTGCACGGTAGTGCAGGACTGTTGTAAGGGTCGTTCCTATAAGTATAGGAAATGGCCGTTTTGGGGGTCCTGCCGCCCAGAAACCCCTTAACTGATCAACATGAAATTTGGCATGGATGATTACGTTCGGGATACCACTCGACACCCCAAATGGCATGTCAGTCGAACAAGGGGCGTGACCCCCACGAATGGGTGAAATGTTAAGGGTCTGTG
>Ga0209780_1002822_pt1 | contig 12616 bp, 10 predicted proteins | sample WorMetexBAHAMAS2_FD_187384 | JGI IMG/M metagenome (GOLD analysis project Ga0209780, IMG submission 187384) | Marine gutless worms symbiont microbial communities from Max Planck institute for Marine Microbiology, Germany - Inanidrilus exumae... | ecosystem: Host-associated > Annelida > Digestive... | reverse complement strand
GTTAATGGTTCTGTTCCCTACTGGTATTGCTAGAATGGCAATTGATTACGTGATTGAGTCACATTCACAGCAAGTATGATTTTTGGCATGACTTTGCTGGTAAGGGCGTGCTTAACGTTCTAGGTGGAGTCCCACCAAAGTGATTTTTGCCGTTTTAGAGCTATGACTTTGTTGCCCTTACACTTGGTTGTAAACTGGCCAGTTTTTACCATTTTATAAGAATAATGGTCACCATAGGAATGAACGCAATGACTGAAACGTGATTATTGAAACATGGTTATAACAGCGACCACTATTCTACATGCTAACCAGCTGGTGTTTGACATGGTGGCACACAGGGGCCAACCTTCCTATGAAGACCAGGCACACCATAACGACACCACACTACTTCTCTAGTGTGGTGTCTCAAACCACGAGAAAATTAGTGTGGCGTGGTTGCGGTGTACTCGGTTTTTGTACAAAGGTTGGCCACTGTGTGTGTGCTACCATAGTTTAATGTCTCTCGCACTGTCGCACACATAATAAGTCATTTGAAGACAAGCCTTTCCACGCAATTAATTCAACTGCGCAGGTGCTGATAAACACATTCATATTAACAAGAAACACGAAATATACAAACAGACACACAGAAAGCTCAACCACAACACAAGCAAACTAGCTTTAATTACATAAATAAATTACAAAAAGCTCATAAAAACAAAAACCGAAACCACGTCATTTCTAAGAACTGCTCAGTGCTCACCTGTGTGTGCATATCACTGTATACAACTGTGTACAGTATAGAAGGTTCTGATAATCTTGCCTCTTATCCTCCACACATTAAAATCGTCGCTGAGATGTCTACTGGATAAGAGTGGCTGGCATAATACAAAACTGTCAAAAACGTTACAACCAAATAAGACCAGTTGTTCATGTTAATATAACAAGGTGTCGCCCTAACGAGACGTAACACTACTGGCCCGCTCTGCAGTGTTACAGTGTATCTATAATTAGACTGGAGGTGGCACGACGTCATCGCCTGACCTGCGCGGGTGAAGCCACCTGCAGGCCCGCCGTGGAGTGTTACAGACGAAGACAGACGACGACGACCGACGCCAACGAGCGTTACTAGTTTAATGCTGGTATAATAAAATAACTATCACATTTCCTCGGTAAATAGCAACTGCTTTCATGCTTATGGCTGAGTAAGACCATCTGTCCCATAAAATCTCACTCCAGAAATCTACAAAGTTTCACGGGAAGCCTATAAGGTAACTAACGTAGAGTAGCTGAGGCAAAGCTAAAGAGGAAGAAAAGAAATTAGCACCAGTAGAAATGCATTTTTAAACACCGCAATGCAGGAGTCAACATCAAAAACACTGCTCAGATGCAACGAGGTTTGTTTGTCCACATTCACATTTGATATACAGACTGCGATTCACATGTTTATGATGACAGGCTACTGAAATATTGTAAGCATTTAATGGAATCAGAAATAACTAAAACAAACTTTACCAAGTATACAGAAAGAAAATGTAATATTGCATATTGAGTATGTACTCAGATGCAAAGGAGACAGACTGAATAAAGACATACAACAGTCTGGCGTCCGTCCCTCCATGCCGTAAGGAGCAGTGATAGACCTACAAGAAGATACAATATGATACAGAAATGCATAATGTATGCACAAAAGCTGACAGGCATCCAGTTTACTATACTGCACTAAATCATAATAGAAAATTAAGGAAAACTGACTGGCACAGAAAAGCTGGAATAAGTGCTAATCTGTGTAGGCAGTAATGGGGGAAAACATCAGTCTATGGTGGGCAGGATTTGTGAAACAGGCGAGTTTTAAGCCATGAATTACAGTGAAGGAATAATGGACAGTGAGAGTGATAAATGAAATATGAGCAAAGTCGAAGAAGAACAACTAGGAAAAGATGGATTCATGAAACAGTCAAGCACAGACAAGAGTCGAGAGAAATGCAGCAGTTGAAAGACCAACCAATGACCAGACCAATCAATGGTCCATCACGACACTAAACCGTGTTCAAAGGACGACACACGACATGACAAAATGATAAAGATTCTTCACAGCAGCAGCAGCATCAATGCAGTAAGGAAATCAAATCTCGGCAGTGAAATCTATGGATATCTACGTCTGTGAACTCTGTGATCCGTGCCGCGAGTTCGACTTATCGACAACTGCCAACCTGCAACACAGTGACATGAATCTACTTCATCTTCACCATCACCACAAGACATCAACGGCACATTAAGGACCACTACGACAAACAACATAAGGAATCAGTCAAGGTCAGCAGCCACAGCAACTAAGTTCCATGCTGGCCAGTAGCCAGAGAGGTACATCCAAAGGACAATCAATATTAACAGTAGTCACATGTATGAGAGAGTAAAAGTCGCCAATTGCGATTGAAGAACAGAAGATAGTTGCCAAATAGAAGCCAAGGTATGAGCCACTGGTACTAACAAATGCCAGGAACTCATCAGTTGCTAGTTCTATAATACAGGCCACTGTTAACAATCACACCAGCTTACACTACCACACTGCTTACGTAGCATCATCATCATTCATTCATTCATTTGTGCAAGAACAATAAGCTCATGAAACTAGTGGGCAAAACAGCAAAGGCATCAGATAGTGCTCTAAGAGCAGCTCTTAAAATGCAGTCAGAGGTGGCAGTCTTTACCCCTAGTGCCGCCACCTGGTAAACTGGAAGAAACATACATGCTGTTTTTGACTCTGGCCAACTCGCTCCATTATGTGAAAATATCATGTCATCCACAAAACTGGAAATACATAACACACTGTACTGCCGCCAGAGAAGGACGGAGCCATGGCAACAGGTAACATGTACAGAACATGTGGTGAAATTTGGATGTGTGGTTTTCGAGATCTGAAAGTGGACAGACAGACACCCGAACCGTTTCTTCTGAGCTACTCGGTTTTTATTTTTAGCTTTTCCTTACTTTTTCATTTTTGGTGCTGCGCACTAGATTAAGCCAGTTTTTGAGCGCACGTAAGCAAATCGTATCATATCATAACAGACTGACAGACAGACAGACACTGATTGCAATGCTTTGCAACCCTACCACAGGTGAAGTAAAGAAAGAAAAATGTACAAAAATTGCCAAAAGTTCTAAAAAATTTTAAAACTCAGTTCCTCAATAAATTACTTGTTTTTCTAAACAGCTGTGCAATGTGATGTCAATGGAAACCTTAAGGTAGCACAACATCTTGGCTGCAGATCACGGGCACCTGGTGATATACTCGTATTTTAATAAAAGATGGGTCCTGGAGAGAAGCCGAGGTATTTGAGCCACTTGCACTAATGGAAGCCAACGACATGCTTCAACTCACGGTTTTATGTTATCAACAATAACATTGATGTCCAATACGTGACCAACTGGAATCATAACCTGAATTCAGTCTTTGCTGATGACATTTTCAAATTGAACTCTTATCTCTCTGTAAACTTTCAACGCAGTCTTTAAAAACGTGCCACGGAAACGTGCACATCATTACGGCACTTCATTACTATAAATCTGAGTACGATATTATACGACACAAACAAAAGTTATGATATGATACAACATGAAAAGAAGTTGTTTGGATTTTAAGTATGTAAGCCAGTTCAAACCTAGATTCCATCTGCTGAATGACCTGAGCCATGCGCGATGTATGTTGCTCAAGTTCGCTGACCTTAGCCAGTCCGTCTTCACTGGCCGTATCCACTGTCACCTGAACATGCCACAACAAAACACAACTAGATCGACAATGATGCCCAGTTTTGTCTTGCTTTGGACCATTTTCAATGAAGAAGATCAGAGGCAAGGCCATAACAAAGGAATGTTTTAAGTGAAGTAATGGCTACGTTTAAAATCAATTATATTTATTGGGTTCAGAGCTGTGAACAGACCAAAAATTGATATACAATGAATAATCTGTGTCGGAGGATTAGTTTGCACACTCCGAGGTAAATTTCTCTGACAGGCAAAATATTTTCAGTGTCTTCAATAATCTGTGACCATAGTAGTAGTAGTTGTAGTAGTAGTAGTAGTAGTAGTAGTAGTAGTAGTAGTAAAACGAATGTTCATCAACGTGACGTAGGTGCAAAAATGCTCTTCAAGGTGACGCGGTACAGTTAACTGCAGTCACGCTGACTGTAGATGTTATGAGTATGATCGCTGGAACATCTCGGTCTTGAGGCGTGATCTGAAAGTGGTCAGAGACGGTGACGTACGGGTGCCATGCGATATGCTGTTCCAGGCCGACGTGGCTGAAGTCACAAATGCACCACTTCCCAGGGTGGCATGGTTGACGCGCGGGATGGCTAGGTCCGTTGTTGACCACGATCGTAGCCGCTGAAATCGGTGAAATCGATTACTGCCTCTGAAGATACGACGACATGGCAGCATGTAAACGGGTATATTAATTTTATTTAAATTTTGCATTGAAAAAGCATTTTTCATTCACTCATACCCGGATTTTGTTGCCAATATCTTGGTTGATCATCTTGATGTCTTCAAGCTGTCTGCGCAGAGCACCAACCGTTGCCTGTTTGGCCCACGCATCTTTCTCGAGTAACTTGAGCGTAATCTCAAGCTCGTGTCTCTTTGCCAAATGCTCCTCTGCCTGCCTCTCCATTTCCTTATCAAATACACAACTTACATCACATTTTCACCCAGTAACAACACAATTTATACATCAGTATCCTGCTAATAACTTGCACATATGCATTTCCACTGTCGATCGATGTCAATCAGGACATCCACCCTGGAAAAATTCCATTTCACTGTGAGTAGTAACTAGTAATATTTAGTTTAGAAAATAATTTATATTCTTATTCATACTGTACACTGCCATATTCTCACAGTTGTGTTCTGTTTTTATAATTTCGGTTCTTATTCCTATTCTTTTATAACAGAATTAATTCCAGTTCTTATGTATATTTTAGTCCTGTGAAAAAATCTAACAATAATTAGTTAAAAGTATTTAACTGCACTGGCATTGTCTTTGCATATATCACTAATTTCTTACTCTAAGTCTATAACTAAAATTTCAAGCTGAAATGACTATATGATTTTGGAAACCGAAAGGGTTGTTTAGGGCTGTTTGGTTATTTAAATACCATTTGAGATGACTGTTGCCTGAGATGTTTTAACTAATAATGTGTATTAGTTTTGGACCAGATACTGTCTGTACATTAGTAGTAATAGTCTGAAGCAGGGATAAAAAAGTCATAATTAGTTGGATAAACGTTCAACTAAACAGCTGTAATTTAGTTTACTATTCTTGCAAAAAAGTCATCAATAAAAAGTTAAACTACAATATCTAGTTAAAATTTAGTTCTAGTTTAACTAAAATATTCTACTTAGCTGCCCATCACTACATATTTGCCCACACCACCCATGCTGACAAACAATCAAATTTGACACTAAGTAGTCTTTAGGGGCAGTTTCTAATGTCAAGTTTCATCAAAATTGGTTAAGCAGTTTCACAGATGCAGGGAGGTCAAAATATGCCCCCTCCCACTACTTTGGCCACTGGCTTATACAACAGCTTGTACTACCATACAAGCCACGATAACATTTTCAGTTCAAGAATGTCAAAAAATGTCAAACAGGTGTGTTTGTTTTTGGCATGGATCCATTTGCAGGTAATTAAGTATATGATTCCTTTTACCATGTGGCTTTGCACGCAGGTGTAGTATATGTTGTTGAGATGTGTCTGTCTGTCTCTCAGTCACAACCAAGATCAAGGACTGTTCAAGGTCGCAGGCAGGTGTGCATGCTAAATAAATGGCAATAACATAGAAAAAGTGCAAAAACTTGCTTATTATTCTCCTTGTTGTTAACAAATATCAACAAGTTTCGTTCAAATACTCATTCTCATTTGTGAAAACATCATCGATTTCAGGAGAGAAACAGCAAAAATATGGCAAGAACACTGCTCACTGTCCGACAGTTGATTTCATGCTGCAGCCGCTGTTGACTTTCCTGATACATCGTGTCAAGTCCAGCCCGTGACATCTGATAGGCAGCACGCTCCGTATCAATGTCATCCTGCGCAGTCTGAAGACCAAAGCAACGCATTGTAGTAAGCAACCTTCTTTAATACCACAAAAGATATGCGTGGGATAAGTACCTGTAGGAATGCATGCAGTGTTATGGCCCATGGCCCCCAAATTTGCCAAAAAATGTACCAAACGTTTAAGCTTCAAATGCCTTCAAAATCAAATCATGCATAAATTTCAAAAGTTCTTTTCACTATATTTCACTTGCATCATCTCAAAAACTACTTTCAGTTTCTGTTTAACTGGATAGCTTTTTCTAAATTGCTCCTTATTAAGCTGTGTCTCCTTTGACATTCGCGGATAAGATTTTTATGGCCTTCATGCTATTTGTGTAGTCTAAAAAATTTGTGTCAAAAACTCAAAACAATGAACAATAAAAATAAACGTCTGCCACAAAAACAGCTGGAAATGCATCTGACCTGCATCTGTCGATGGTGGTCATCAAGAAGTGTCTCCTTGTCTCGTCGAAGGTTCAAGTTCTCCTGCTGCAGCTGGACGATGTTAGACTTGGCAATGCGGATGTCCTCTTTCATCAGCGTGTTCGCCGTCTGTAGACCTTCCAGGTTCTGCTGCAGATTTGTCACCGTCGCACTGACAGTCAACACAGCTCCAGCATCACTGATCACCCCACGAAAAAATTAACTACTAGTGGCATTCAGCCCTCACGTGGTTCGCAGACAAGAAAAAAATCTGCAACAATTATAGCTAAAGGATCTCAATCAGGAAAAGTGGAGGAAGTCAAGAATGACTGAAAGAGTTCAATATAATGTCTCACTGTCCCACTTGACATAAACATAGGTCATTCTAGAAACATTCTTCCCAACCAATTATTTTACACGGTACTGAAAAAAAAACTCAGCGCAAGTTTGTGCTACATTTCACGAGGTGAGTTAGAAAGGTTTCAAACAGCAAAACTGACCTTCAAGGTCATTCAAGGGCAATGGTATGGTGCCATTCAATAGGCCACATACGATTTCCTATTAGTCTTCCACTGCAACTATGTCTCCATCTTGCATCATTTCCAAGATATTATCATTAATTTCCCAAAATTTAAAGAGGTCACGACTCTGAGCACATCCCATTAGGGATAATAAATTATATCATGCGTGCACTAGTACTCGTCTGCATCAATCAGTACAAGACATTTTGAGTGCCTAGCTTCACCGACTCCACAGATATGATTGGGGGCAAAATTCTAAAAAAACGGGGTCACATGTGACCTTGCCAAATGACCATGCACTGTCATCTAAGGCTAGCACTTGAAACATTCTACCTGCACACAAAATTTGGCAAATCTCGCTTCAGCCGTTCTGGAGATAGAATTACGGGCATCAAAGTTGAAAATGGGCCATATGACCCTGACAATGCCCATTTTAGGGGTGGTTTGTTATCCAAAGGCTAGGATTTGATGTAGTCTACCTGTGTGCAAAATTTAGCAATCCTAGCTATAGCCGTTCCAAAGACAACACTGGGGGCAACACAATTTACCGTGGGTCACGTGACCCTGGCCACACCCCATTTTAGGATGATTTGTCATTCTTATGCAGGGACTTGACATAGCCTACCCACGTACAAAATATGACCTCTCCAGCTTCAGCCATTCCAGAGATATGGTTGATACCCACTAAAATTTAAACAGTTCACATAACCTGACCATAACATTTCCAGGTTGTTTGCCATCCGTGGGCTAGCACTTGCTACCGTCAATCTACCTACCAAATTTAAGTCTCTATTTCCACTCACTATAAAAATATGAAAGGAGATACAAAATGTTGAAAATAGGGAGCATATATGAGTTCCTATTAGCCTTCCAAGGTTAACTATGTCACTATCTTGTACCGTTTCTGAGATACAGCAAGACACAGGTCAAAAATCGCTGATTTTAACGTACCACACCTCTATTTTTTCCACCCTTGCAAGGGTTGACCCGTTGTAATTTCGCCGAGATCTTTGGCATTATAAAACTACACTGTGTCTCAGAAGAAAACACCCTGGACATTTTTTGCTGTAACTTTAGCACATATTTTCCAATTTGAATAATTTTTGGCACAAATATTACTTAGAGATTAGGCAATCAAAAGGTGGTTTACTTTCCTCACCTAAACAGCGTTTCTGCACTACCTTGCAAAACAGACGAACACAAAAATTACATCATTTCACTCAATGTCATACGATTATGGTCTTCGCTGAACCTGGGGTAAAAGTCAACGGCAAGTATTACTGGCATGGTCTTCTATTGCAGCAAATGTCAGCTGCTATCAGATATGTTGTGGGTGACAATTTCGTCTTTCAGCAGAACAGCACACCGGCGTGCGCCGCAGTCAAACTCCTGCGGCGTGAAACACCTGATTTCATTTCTACAGAGCTGTGGCCCCCTACAGTCCGTATCTGAACCCCGTTGATTACAAGATTTGGGGAGTCATGCAGCAGCATGAGATGCAGATCCACAATGTCGACGAACTCAAGCAGCGACTGGTTGACGTTTGGATCGTCTGCAGCAAAGTGTTGTCGACGCTGCTGTCAATGAGTGGAGAAAGCATCTGTAGGCATGTGTTTGCATGAAGGGAGGACACTTCAAACATCTGCCGTCGGTTGTTTCAATAACGGGATAAAACTATCGACAGACAGTCTATGCACACTGTGTTTTTGATATGTAATAAAATAATCATAACATTGAGTAAAAAATATGCAATTTTTGTGTTTGTCTGTTTTCCAAGGTAGTGCAGAAACACTGTTTAGATAAGGAGGGAAAATAAACCACCTTTTGATTGCCAAATTTCTAAGTAATATTTATGTCAAAAATTATTCAAATTGGGGAAACTGTTTCTCAAGTTATAGCTATAAATGATGGGGATGTTGTTTTCGGAGACACAATGTAAAATCCCTGGGCTATTGTGTGGCATTGTTCGCGTGATCCTATATTTAGCCGTTTTGATACAGTGCCGGCTTCTGACAGACAAAAAATACAAAAAATATGGCAGGATGCCATCATCAATCAACAGCTTTTTCGAGAAACAAATAAGCCACAGTGTCAGCCCAGCATTTGGCCCATTTTGATCACTGTTGTACAGCAAGACATCTCAGAATATTAAACAATACTCAATACACTACAATGGGAACATCTAACTGCAGTCTGTAGAAGAAGGAACAGTCGTCAGCCATCTTACTTAAGATGCCGATTCAGCTCTTCGAGATAATTCTTCTGGTCCAGTATTGCAGCCATTTGCTTACTGCCACGACTACATATCAACAGCGCAACAATGGCAATTGACGGCACAGAAAACACGCAGCCTAACATATGTGACCAAAGAAGCTAACGCAACATACTGAGATAATGAGTTTCATATTATGACTTTCAACATGATGATAAATAATATCAATGCATCATATCATGTAGACGGTCATCAGCTGCTACTGTGAGTACTATATGGTGTTTACCTGTACGTTATCAGGTGAGCTGCGATAAATAAGAAACATTAAATTTTGACATCATAATTGACGTCATCATTCATCTATGATTCAGCAGCTAACACTGGAACGGGCATCAGACAGCAACACCCCTTCCTTGAGTACAGTCCAGTGTGTGATGAAGAAAGGCTCAGGCTAGGCCACTGGCTGGATCAGTGCTTTGAGCTTCATGGCAACCGGGTGACAAGAAACGCATGTTGACTGTAAAAAATCTGCGCCACTATCTTCAAAGGTTTTCTTCTGGCACAACTGTAACCAAAGGGAGCTGGCTCGTACTGAGAAGATGCATTGGTTTGGAACAAAGAAGAATCAAGCAGTGACGCTGGGAGGGGAGACATGGGGGTCAGCATCTATGGGGCCCAGGAGGGTCAGGGGCCCAGCTGTAAGTGAGCATTAATTTTTGAACCCCATATTTCTGTCTAGGAGTAAAAAAATGAGTAAGAGTTGTTGTACAATATTTCACGGTGTGCTGTTATGCATTGTTTGTGACATTTGATGTCAGTAACGACCGGCGTGAGAGATGGGGATGTGAGTGTGGACTGTGGAGGGGCCCAGAAGAGCTAACTGTCACGGGCCTGCGTCAGCTCTCGGCAGCCATCAATGTCAGTTGTCTAGATGACTCACTGATTCACTGCTTCAACAACCGACTCTCACTAACCTCATTTCCATTGGTGTCTTGGCCTGAAGCAGCGGCGTGTCATGCAAGTACAGACTGAAGTCAATGAGACCCATCTGACAGATAAACATACAACAGATGACACTCACCAATCCACACCACTACTACACCTCTACCACTTTCCACTTCTGTTCTTCCACTGGCTTTCTTTTCCAGTCTCTCCAGTCGGGCCAGCTCCTTGAGAAACAACGTTTGGTGGGATCCAGGAAACAGGTGGCAACCAAAACTATATTAATTACTTTCCGATCACATTTCATTGTCAGTTTCAATTTCTACGTTATTCATATATGCAGTTAAATAATTGACTGTCAATTAGTGTTTTACTTGTGTATTTTCTACTTTTAAATGAAACCTAGCACTGCTGTTCATGCTTGACTGTCTAATGCAATGTCCTTCTTATCTTAATTTGTAATCACTTCACAACAAATGTTTTGATACGATGATGAAGCTGTTCTATTTTATTCCAACAACTACCAACACCCACCACAAGAACCAGTTACTTAACAGTACCCAAACACTGCAGTTTATAAAACAAGGTGTCGCCCTAATGGAAAAAAACACTACTGACCCACCGTGCAGTGTTACCGTGGAGCTAGACTGGAGGCAGCATGACGTCATCGCCTGGCCTGCACGAGTGAAGCCGCTTGCAGGCCCGCCGTAAAGTGTTACAGACGACGACAGACGATGACGACAGACGCCAGAAAACAAAACAATACTGGCCCCGACACTATGTGTAGGCGGGCCAGTAATAAATGTCTGGGATAGTAACAATTTAAAACTTTTAAGCAATTAATCAAATGTCTTAAATCACTAATTATCCAAAACAATTTTTTACTGATTAAATTTTTTATGAATAAACTATTAACTACTCATTTAAGAACACAGACCTAGATGCATTATAAAATCTATTTTTAAATAACAGATAAAATTACCGGCTTATCTAGATCCTCATCCTTGATGCCCATGTTACAGTCGATGACGTTCAATCCAACAAGAAGACCAGCAATTACTTGTGCTTCTTCCTCTAGCATTATCGCTCCAGGCTCGTAGAAATCACTGCATTTCAATCACAGCGAATGCTACTTGCTCAGCAGCATAATATGGTCAAAGGTAAATGCTATCAAATATTGACATCTCGGCCATGACGTCAGTCACTTAGCAATTTCAACTTTGTTTAATAAGATACTCTTTGGTGGTATTCTCATCAACCAGAGCTGAACAGTCATTAGTTACAAGGGTCCCATACGGATAGCAACCGGAACGGAGACAACATCAGTAACATCGCTGTCAACTCCATCATCTTCTCCCTAATCCAAATGTGTTAGTTGAATGCCAGCTGTAAAACTGTTCCAACGAAATTCTCCACTTCTTAACTGTGGGTGCTGGCTAACACAGAATGACAAATACAGTGACAGTAAAGCAGTAGTTTGTTTTGTTGTATGTTAGCCAGCTACACCACTGATGATCTGTTCCTCCTCCATTTGTTCCAGACCTGCACCTCCTGGCAAACCAACACGTTTCATAATCCCTTTAACACCATCTGCCTAATGTCTCTCTCCACCACTAAACAGCTTCTGATCCAATCAGCATCATCTGTATGCTGCACGTGTCCAATCCATCTCAATACATCCTCCTTAATCAACAAACTGCTTTCAATCCCAACAATTCTCTAAACTAGATGTGATTCTTCCTTTCTCTGAAAGCTAGCACAAATATCCATCTGAACCGGCTCACTTCAGTTCTAAGTAAGTAAGTAAGTAATCTTTATTCTTAATCTACCAAATGCTCCTAATGTGCATGTCCCAATTTCACCTGCAAGTTCTTGCATCATACATGACGTAGGAACTCTGTCACGAAATAATTCTGCCATGCACTCATGCTGCCATTACTACCATCACAGACAATAAATACAAGTATTTCAGAAGATCTGCAAGGTAACTGTTAAGGTAGGTAATTTACAACGGTGACACTGCGAACAATCTAACAAGACATAATATTAATTTACAACTGCAAGCTCAACAATGCACCTCATACATAAACTAAAAACAGCAAAATAAAACGTTATTTAATCAAGGAATGGAAAAATATTATACAGCCTAAAGAAAAATAAACTGTTACAAGGTCTACAATAACAATAAAATAGGTCTACTCGTAGAATAGTTAATGATGAGAAGAAAATCCAACAGGTTGACTGGTTGGTTGGCAGATTATCGTCCTCTTTCAGCACAAAAACAGGCTATATCGGGGACAAGGTCTACTCTTGGGTGAATGAATGAATGAATGAATGAAAATGCGAGGATTTTAAGTGCGTTTGAAAACCGACTGAGAGCCGGCTTTGTCTAACACACTATGTAAACAAATCAAGCCGTTGAGCGAAGTAAAGCCGGAAATGGTC
>Ga0209780_1002821_pt1 | contig 12616 bp, 8 predicted proteins | sample WorMetexBAHAMAS2_FD_187384 | JGI IMG/M metagenome (GOLD analysis project Ga0209780, IMG submission 187384) | Marine gutless worms symbiont microbial communities from Max Planck institute for Marine Microbiology, Germany - Inanidrilus exumae... | ecosystem: Host-associated > Annelida > Digestive... | reverse complement strand
GCGGGACACAACAGCCGCCACGCAGGGCAGCACTATATACAGAAGGGTTAAGCCGGCTAAATTGCTGCCACACACGGCGCACAGCGATTGAATCAACCGCACCGGCTTAACCTCGTGAGCATTCACTAGATAGTGCGACCGGCACACATCCGATAAAGTGGTTCACTACTCAATTTATCGACAGTGGATGTTACGGACACGACCGTCGTGTTTCGTCCACAGGTGGACAATAGACACGATGGTCGTGCCTATGGTCCACCTGTGGACGATACACGACGGTCGTGTCCGCCATGTGAAATATAAGGGACACGACGGTCGTGTCAGTAGCGTCTGAAACAGGAGACATGACCGTCGCCGACAGATGGCGACACTTGACGCCACCGAAACTGTTACTGCTAACAAATCAAACTAAACTGACCCTAACCGTTACACTAACCCTGACCGACACAGTAACGGTTATATTTTTACACACATTTCGTTGACACCTATAAAAAGGTTGTATCACAATAATGAAACAAATTTTTGCGGAGGCGCGGTAGCGGGGTTCGTAAGTGCGCCATTTTTTCCCGTTTGCAGACTTTTTACCCGTTTGCTGACAAGAATGCGATAGTAAGTTCATACTTTATCGTTGAAAGAGGGGTTTTTTGTGGGCATATATAAGAAAAGGGGGCTAGGTCTTTTGGGGGCATAACAGAAAAAAACGAATTTCACGTAACGTAACGGTCGTGTGGACGATACACGACGGTCGTGTCCGTAGCCACTTCCTTTATCGACCCCGAAAGGATGAAAGACTGAGTTGGCCTTGAGTGGCTAGTTACATACCAAAATAAAGTGCCGCCTCCGGGAGTCGAACCCGGACACGTCACCCATCACAGTACTAACCGGGCTCGACGTAGAGTAACTTCGTTGATACGACCAACGGGTCTCACTAAATACCGACCGCACGACCGCACGACTACCTGGGCACGGACGACCGACCGCACAGACGACCGCACGCCATCTCGATACTCGACCGCACGTTCCCAGGCGCAACGACCGCACGCCAAGTATACGAGCCATTAGGCCTACTAATAAAGTAATAATCATCGTATATCATCGTATAATGACCGCACGATCCCTGGGTACGACGACCGCACGGATGACCGCACGCCGTCTCGATACTCGACAACCGCACGGCAATTAACGACTGTCCATTGTAAACGACCGCACGTTCCCAGGCGTCGCTAATGACCCATTAATCCGACTTACCTGGTAGTCACCGTCTGCCCTGTTGAGCTATATATAAGATCGTCGTATCTCTGATACTCATTCAGTTCAGTGTCGCGCCGCAATCGTTTGAGAGAGCGTCGTATACATTTTATCTAGATCTACATTCTAAATTCTTCTATACTGTCATACTTACTTCATTAAGTTGCAACTAATAAAGACATTTTTTTGTTTCACTAGCCTTGATAAAATGAGTAAATTAAAGCGTAAGCAGACTGACACTAAGTTGTGCTATCCATGTCGTGTGTGTTCCAGTGAATGCACAATGGAGCAGGAATCTATCCAGTGCGATGACTGCCATTCGTGGCTCCACCAGCACTGTATACAGATGACCTTGACGCAATACGTTGACTACAGCGACAAGGCCTTTCTGCAGTTCTACTGCTGGCGCTGCTGCTGTGATGACGCAGGCCGTTTCAACTTTCTCGCTAGTCTGTCGCGTATCGCTTCACGTGCTCCAGATGTTTCGGCGATGCGCCTGCAAGCAGAGAGCGAGCTGAAGCTGCTGACGCTGTACAAAGTCATGCTGCCTTCGTTGGCGCTGCCTTCTGACAAAGACATTACAAGGCATCCTCCGTCAGTGTCTCTGCTGCAGCACCACAGTCCTTGGCTGTTGCAGCACTTTGCACCTGCTCATGTTGGCGCGGACGGCAACTGCCTTTTTCGCGCAGTGTCCTTAGCTTTGTACGGAGATGAACGTGCATATGCGCATCTGAGGCTACTATCAGCGATTGAAGCGCTCTTGCATCCGTCTGTGTATGATGCCCGTACTCACGAGTACTACGGGCCATTTAGAGTGGACGACAAGTTGGTGCTGTCTTGCTACGATAACTTTGTTGCAGAGCTATCGCGAGACGGCAGCTATTCCGACATGCTGACTGTCCTCGTGCTGAGCACCGTCATCCAGAAGCCGATTCAGACACGCTGGCCGATAAGCGTACGCGACAATGAGGATTCACCATTGACCAAACTTGTTGTTGGTCGCGGTGTGGAGACTGTTAATCCAGTAAACGTGTTGTGGTCGACCAACGTTTGTACACATCCTCCTCAAATGAATCACTTTGTACCGTTGATTGCTTTGTCGCGTGTTGAGAATGTTGTACAGGTGCAGGCAGCCGTGCAAGAACCGGACAGCAGCGACGAACAGCAACAAGACGTGGACGACAGTCAGCACGAGGAGTCACTCGTACGACCATCAGGGCACCCTCTTAACGGCCATTTTTTGTCTAATCTAGACTGTGTGACCTGTTTGCGTAACGATGATTTTACACCACTGTGTGACTATGTGTCAGTTGGAGTAAAGGAGAATGTTATGTTTAAGGCAAAGATGTTGGCTGGAAAGAACGGAGGTAAGTTCTGGGATGACTGTGGCGCGTGGATCGCTTCTCATGGAAAGAAAACGTATCACATGCCAGGTGAGTTGACGGAACTGCGTTTAGACAAGGAAGGGGCGTACGCTGTGCGTAGAAAGGTTGACGGTCAAGTTGCGTTGGTCACGCTTGATCCACAGCCTCATGAGGTAGTTGTGTTGCATCGTTTATACAGTAAACTGCGTAGAGACTGTAACTACCAGCGACGTATAACCTACATGGACGGCTGTGACTGTTACATCGCTGAGTATCTAGGTGACTTTCCTGACGCAGTGTTCGTCATCGTCTGACTTCGATCGGTACCCAGACGAGTATACGAGAAAACATACTTGCACGTCTGTTTGGGACTGTCGGTGTTGCAGAAGCTGCTGACAAAGCAGAACAAGACGACCGCATTGCTAAACTCTTGCAGTCCACGAGACAGAACCAGGGAGAAGCTGTCGACTACCTCCAGGAACGCGTGCTTCCGAAAATAACGAGCAACAACCGCATCCGATGGAGCCAGACATGGATCGGCCAACGCCAATGGACTAACAACAACAGCGAATCCATGAATCACATGCTTAAGCTGGAGGTGAACTTTCATATTCAATGTGTAAATTATACAAGTATAGAATTATAATGCCAGTTAATGCAGTCTTGGTCTCAAGATCACAAATAATGGTCTTCACAACCACACTGCCTTTTATTGCAGTAAATTGTACAATCACGGTTAAAATTATGTGCACAGGTTGATTGGAAGCCGAAACGCGTTACCGACCTAATCGAACATCTCCGCAGTGTGGTTCGTCAGCAGTACTCCGAACTGAAACGGTCACTGGCAGGCCTTAGAGACCTGCAGCTGACATCGGCCTTTGCTCCACGTCATCAGATGACGCAGATGCGATGGAACAGTATGTCTTACAGTTCCAAGGACCGCGCTTTTGCTCGTTTCATGGCCGACACAGGTAACTATTTGAAAGCCGTAGTAATCACTTGTAAACGGTTTATAAAAATGTTGCTGCCAATCCTGCAAGTTACACAATTTTTATTGTTTGTTGCAGGAATACCAACAGTGAAAACTACGGTGACGTCGTCGGACAGTAAGCTGACTGTCGTTGGCAGTCCGTGTATAGCTCGCAAGAAGAACCAACGCCGTCGTCCACGCGCTGAGCGTACCACAGTCAGGAAGTAGTGGTGTAACAGTAGGGCATTTAAACTTCTCTAGTGCCAGCATACATTTGTATGTTTGGCATGCGTAATATTGTGTGTTTGCAATGAATAACGGGTGACTAAGTGTGCAACTGAGTCTAGTATTTTAGGGCGAATGCATAACGCATGCTGTTTTGTAACGTTAGCTATAATTGATTGGTTTATTCATGCATGTTATTATTGGCAGGAGAAAGTAAGTAACTAAGTCAGTCCTGTACTGATCAGGCACATAATACCCGTCTGTATTGCTGTTTCAGTTTGTGCATTTACTTGCATTGCGTTTTTCTGTGATTGCATTGTACAACATTGCTTAGTGCATTGTAACAGATAGTGCTATTCTGTCGCTAACTAGGCCTATGTAAGTTTTCGTGTAACTTACTTACTGGCTGCTACTGTTTCTTTTCAGTATTTTTTGCTATATGTTTGTGTTACTTTGGCTTTGCACTGTATGTCATGTTTACCTTGCAGTATAAAACTTAAATGTATCGTCAGTAGATTATCGTTGCTAACTGTCGTTGCTGTTTGTCGTTGCAGAAAACTAATAAAACTCTTTTGCCGGTCACGTTGGAGGCCTTCCCGTGGCGACTGGTGTCAGTAGCACCATACTTTGCGGTATGGTGTGAAGCTAACTCCAACATTTTTTCCGCAAAAAGGTGGTAACACTTGAGTACTTGGACCTCAAGGTGAGTAGCCTACTTCGGTTCCAGGTGATTTAACGCTCATCAGTAAGCATTAATCTGTTCGTATGGTGTGAAAATTAGACACATTAGCCACCTACTTGGCACTCTGTATGTACTGTCGTTAATTGCCGTGCGTCTGGAGACGGCGGGCGGTCGTAGGTGCGGTGGTCCGTGTCAGGGAGCGTCCGGTCGTGAAGTCATACAATTAGGCACTATGCTTGGCAGTCGGTCGTTAATTGCCGTGCGGTCGTCGAGTATCGAGACGGCGTGCGGTCGTCCGTGCGGTCGGTCGTCCGTGTCCAGGTAGTGGTGCGGTCGTGCGGTCGGTGTTTAGTGAGACCGCGACCAACTCCGTTACCACTACGCCACGCCGCCACCCAACTCGCTTTACTAAGTGATAACGCCAATAATGAACTATACGCAACAAGTGACGAAAAACAAAACACCACTATGATAAAAGAGCTAAACTTCTGTATACAAAAACAATGCCAAAACATAGTGTAACAATAATACTTAACCTTATTTTTGTAACTCCTTATTTTAGCAACGTAAATTCAAAATGGCGAAACATAGATAATATGTTTCAAATCATAGAGGGCAGTTCATTTAAATTGAACATAAACCTGAGACAGACAAACAAAAAGAAGACGGAGCGCGCGACGCACTATGCTATACCGGTATGTCAGTTGAAATCCTGGGTTGGATGGGCGGAAAGTTTGCAGCCAAGAACATATTTCTTAAATCACAAATAGTTTTTAATGATTTTACTTTCATCATCCAATTACAGCATAAATAGTACTTAAATTCTTGGCTCTTGTGTAATCTGGAAGAAAACTTATTATTTTCCACTTTAATTCTTAGCTCAGTTTTCAGCGCCTATGTCGTCTTTTACGGGGATACCATTTTCTATGAGCGTTCCGTAGTAACTTTTGTACTCAGTTATGTTTTAATCAACTGAATAATAAAGACTTGATGGTGATGATAATGCATGTGTCCCTATCTTGCACCATTTCTGAGATATAGTGGGCCTAATGTATGGCAAGCGGAATTAACATTTATTCCGAATAGCTGATATCAAGAATTCGAATTGTTGATATCAACAATTCGCATTGTTGATATCAAGAATTGCAATTCTTGATATCAGGAATGTTAGCACATTGTTGATATCAAGAATTGCAATTGTTTATATCAAGAATTCGAATTCTTGATATCAGCAATTCGGAATAAATGTTAATTCTGCTTGCCATATAATGCAACGTGCACATGATTCTCCACTTGTTCCTGTTTATATCATACAATTTTTATACTAGCGATCCCCGACAATTTATATGCTCTTCCCCGACGGGGTGTCAGCTTCCCCGACAGTGTCAAATGCCACCCCTTGGCGCCACCCTCTGACTGTTTTCAAAATCTGTCTAAACTGTGTACATGTAACACCCAGTGATCACGAGTGATGTGGTCTTGATGTGACGTAACGTAATGTAGTGTCTTGCTGCCAGTCAGTACAAGACAGAGGTATGATCATGACATAATATGGGATGGTAGAAGTCGGCCATCACCACCGAGAAAATATTCTGCTTTATATCGTATATCATCTGTCACAACTCACAATCATTATGCATAATGCGATACGGTCTCACTTTGCGCTCGATTCCCGTGCCAGTCTAATTGTAAAATGGACATGCCTGTTAACAACATATTATCACAGTGCAGTTTCCACAAATTCCATTAGTGTTTCACCCATTTCACCCATTTTATACGCTCTCCAGCCTTGGGAGGCTTTTTAAAGTGTGTAATTAAAAGTAGAATCAATGCTTTTTTCAAGCGCCTTAAGCAATATGGCTATATGGATTGTGTTATGACCACTGATTATATAACTGAACGCTGAGATTATGAACATTTAAAAAAGTTTGCTCTCCAAGTTATTGTCTTTATCGTCTGCCTCCACCGTATCGTACAAGTACAGAATACACCAATTTACAATTGGCAGCAAATGAAGACACATTATTAGCCACAAAAAGTTGTGACATGCTGCACCATCAAGGGCAACTGGGGGCGATCCATTAATAATAATAAAAATGCATAAGCAAACAAAATTGCAAAATCAAGAATTGCAAAAGCAACTAGTGTATAGTCATTATTCTAAAGTGTAAAATGGTCACATATCCTACTTCTTCAGTCATTCATGTGTCTTTAGAGACCACAAAAAAAGTCAGAAAATGTAACGCTAGCTGCATCTAAACAGCTTCTAACAAGGCAATCGTAGATAGACTTTGTTTGCGCTGGACAATCGCACAGCCCCCTATGCGTGGTTCAGCCGTTATTGGAGGTCTGGTTGCCTCTTCCGTGTTGGTGGTTGTTATCCTAACATTCATCAACACAAATCTTGCTTTGTTCTCATTAACACAAGTCAAGCTACATATGATTGACAGGTATATAACAGTGCATCACAAACTTTCAGCAGCCGGACTCCACCCAGACGTTCTGGAGCAGCTTACGCAGAATACAGCCTGGTGTTGTTTAATACCACTGAACAGAGCTGTTGGTCACGTGGCAGTAAGCTGCCTGTAGTTGGCAAGGATCTGTTCAAGCGCAGCAAAGCAGTCCACAAAGTCATTCTCTTCGAGGCCGCGGCTTGCGTACTGGTGCAGATAGGCACGTGACGCAAACATGTTCCACGCACGGCCAACAGTGCGGTCCATGCTATCAATGACCGATGACTGACCACTGCTGAGCAGTACTGCAGACTTCTCACGATTACCGAATGACCGACTATGAGTCCAGACAGATGCGGTGCAGCACATGCTGGATGACAGCCGGCAGTAGATGGAAGGGTCACGGAAAGCTGACGGGTCAGCCGAATCTACATCCTTGCCACGAAGAATGAGATGATTGGACAGAGACCGACAGCAGTCTTCTGACAGTGGTCTGACCTGCCAGTTGATACCTGCAGACAGCAACGATTAAAATATCACTAACATTTTAATTTACTTTCTGGAAACGACTACCATCAAAACAGTGTTGCCAGACAAACTTCTTCATTTCATCTTTAACGTTTTTCTGTGAAAATATGGTTTTAATGTTGTATTTGGAGACCCACACCTGCTTATGTGTGAAATAGGACTTGTCCTGGAACAAAGGATCATTATAAGCCCAACGGCTCCTGGAAAACAGGATCAATCAATATAAGCCCAATGCCCTGCTTGCAGCAATAAATCATGGGTGACAGTGAAAACCACTGGCAGCTGTCAAGAGTAAATTCCCCCAGTATTCATTTCACTTCATAAAAGTAGTACACTGAATAGGAAATATTGTTATGGTAAAACCGTGGTAAGGGTTACATTTCACACCAATCTACAGATCATGTAATTCTGCTGATGTGCCTTCCAGACTTAGACCAAAAACATAAGAAACACATTGTTATTTCTTGATGCAATGTTGCATTGCAAATCTCTGTTTAGTTCTGATATACTTCTGATACATTTCTTAAATCTGTGAACCTTTCCAACTACTGTAAAGCCCGTCATGTTCACCTGTCATTTATTTCGTGAATTTCGACGAGCTAAACAAAACCGCAAAATTAAAGGGTGCCAATATTATACTACACCAACTTTAATTGCTACAGTGTGTTGTGTTAAAATTGTGTGGTTTGAATTTGCTAAAATAAAAGGCTCCAAAATAATTTTGCAGCATGTAAAGTCACTAACTTTTAGGCAGCCAAATTAAAGGGTTTTACAGTAACAGCATTAAAGCAAAAGAGTAATGTTAAAATAATCAACAGACCTTCTTCCATGGTGGCCTTTGCAACGAGCATTTGTCGCAGATGTCGGAGCAATGACGGCCACTGATATGATGTGTAGTCCACTGAACGATCACTCACATGTGGAATGGAACGTATCGTCACCAGCTTGTATGCTGGATGTGCAACTAACTGCTCCAACATGTCACCTACAACGAACAACCCAACTAATCTACATCATGGTACACCATGTAGGTTTGCTGCCATGTATACCTCGAATAAAACCAGCCAAAAAGCCAATCAGCCAATAAAATACGGCCAAAAAGTTCAAATCACATGCACAAGAAAAATGGAATGGTCTCAACGCTGCATCTGTGGCAAACAGCTGTTAACAGTCAGTAACTTTTTTTTAAACCACACAACGAAATGCAGACAAAACCTCACCAATATGACTGCGTATTAATGACTTGCTGCCAATTACACATGCCGGTATCAGAGACAATGCCAGTTGGCGGGCTATCACACAGTTGATGTCGGAAAATGAAACCTTTGGAATCGCCAGCAGTCGTGTGCAAATGTTGTGAATTGCGTCATTTTCCACAGCAAAGACCATGTCAGCCGACTGATACAAGTGAGCAAGAGACAATATTGCATTGTAGTTCTGAACAATTACCTCGCCAGCACTATATGGCCATATTACCTGTAGTCATGCATAGCAACATGTAAGCTACTAACATGTTTCAATACATTACAGAAGTAGGTCGACATCCTTTAGAGAAACTCTTCAGCTGCACATTACGGCTTTGTTTTGAGAAAAAAGACTAATACCAAAAAACAGCAAAATCTCATATTCTGATGCATCAGCAAGTTTGACCATTAAAAGATTGCTGCTAACAGAATACATAATTTCTCAGCAAGCTAATACTGATGAAACTGCACACATTGAAAATGCAAGCCTAGCCTATGTCTTTGATTTGCTACTGATTTTTGCATTCTGCATAACAAATATGCAATCACAATAACGAAAAATCAATATTGTAAAATACCTTCAGTGCTTTGAAGCTTACGGCTGCATGTCAGGAAGTAGGTTCTCTTACACAAAAGACTGAGCCGGACCTGAGGGGAACTGGCTTACTGAGGTTCACCAGAAAAAGGAAGGAGTAGTATTAATAATGTAATAGCATATTGAAATCTGTTTTAATGTTCAGCATCACTGGCTTTGGATGTGTTTACAGGCCTATGTAGCTCAGAGTTAACTGCTGGCTTTAAGCACCATATCCACTGCTGACAATGTTGTAATAAGTAAGCACCTGATTGACAATAAAACAATGTGGATATTCATCACGTAGACGACGAGTCAAATACGATCCAAGGCCAGATCCTGTCCCACCAGCCAGACTCATGTGTGTGATGAACCCAGTGAAACGATCACAACTCTCAACAGCTCTGCGGACAGCCTCCAGTGTTGGTGCAGCTGCCTTTCGGCCGTGTACGCAGTAGCCACAAGCCCAATTGTTTCCAGAGCCCCTTCGTTCACAAACATCACTCCGGTCAGCATATCTCCAAATTCCGGAGTGACATGCTTCAGCTACAGTCTGAGCAATTACCTGCAAAAGATTTCATCATTCCAACATAATGCTAACTAGCGACATGATGCAAAAGTAACACTAATTGCCATTGCCACATTTCTCTCAAACCGTCTACTATTGCAACATGTTGTACTGCACCATCAACAACAGGAATACAAGCAATTCTTGTCTGTGGAACTTACCTTTATTCAGCTTGCCATGGGCTAATGAAAGCAAGTGCTAATTAAATGGATCACAAGTAGAACTAAAATGCGAGAAAGTATTTACACCATGATTTACACTGTATTATACAAAATTATTGTAAAATAAATGAGGTCATTGAGATGTTTCATCTGCATCCATATTTACTCATCGAGTTAAGTGTCTATACAAAGCTATGTCTTTGGCTACATTCTAACATAACATACATATTCGTTTAATATCATAGTTGACAGAATGCAGCTAATGATATACATGTAAAATAAGGAAACCAAAACCAAAATGAGATATAATACTAAGTTAGACTAATAACAATATTTAAACAATAGAATGTTGGTTTTTATCTCATTCATTAATTGATATTGTTTTAATTGAAAAAATTGTAAGAACACAACTTAAAATCAGAAATAAAGCATAAAACAAGCATGATAAGTGAAAGTCATTGCACCTACGATGGTACAGTAACGCAGGTACTGAGTGTTAACAGGTGTCTCTTTAACAGCTAGCCTAGGTATGAAGTTACGGTGGTCCATGGCATAAGAGAGGGAAAGATTGTGTGGTCACAGCCGGGGTAACTGGACACTTCGCCTATTGGACACTTCGCCTACTGGACACTTCGCCTACTGTCTGGTCATTTCGCCTACTGGACAGTTCGCCTACTAGACAGTTCGCCTACTACCTGGACGGTTCGCCTACAAATTTAGTATGACGGATATAATAGCAGCGAATATTTAGTCAGTGTAGCATAGCATCGAATATGTAATTATAACTGTCTGTACGTTGTATTAGCAGAGAAGTTCAATAATATGGAAGCAATAAAACATGTAGTTTCTAATACACATTTTTTCCACATATAATACAAAAAACGCCTAAAAAGAAGAAAAAAAACCCAATTCTACAAAAAGAAGAAAACAAGTTCTACATTCTCGTAGGGCCATGCCTACAGCAGCAAAGCAGAGACATCCAGGGGCCCGATTTACAACAGAAAACACTAAAGTAAGAGTAATTTCAGATAAGCATAGCACTCACAACGTAAGATAAACGTAATAAGAAAATGCAATTTCTCGCAGACAATTTAACCCATACGCCTCGCTAAAAATTAAAAATGGTATATTGTTTTTTTGCAAAAGATTTGTTGAAAATCGAGCCCCAGGCAAACTGTCCAGTAGGCAAAATGTCCAGTAGGCGAAATGACCAGTGGGCGAACTGTCCAGTTAGTAGGCGAAATGTCTAGTAGGCGAACTGTCCAGTAGGCGAAATGTCCAGTAGGCGAACTGTCCAGTAGGCGAAATGACCAGTAGGCGAAGTGTCCAGTAGGTGAAATGACCAGACAGTAGGCGAACTGTCCAGTAGGCGAAGTGTCCTGTAGGCGAAGTGTCCAACATTCACGGCCGGAGATTGTAATGATTATTTACAACATTTGTTATCTTTCCACATAAGTTCATATCTAGCATGAAACATAATCTTCATTTTCCTGCTAGACGTATTGATTCAGCCTTTCTGTGTCATGGGAATTTTCATGTTACTTTGCAACATTCGAATGCACTTTGGTGTGTGGACATGCTTTGGGTGAAAGTATGCAACTGCATGCAAAATTATCATCATGCAGTTTCATCCATCCACAATGCATTTTTGTCATAGAGAATACATTGCACCGATAGCCTAAAAACCATAATGGTACAAAGCTTATAAGTAATAAACAAAACAAAAAAAATCAAAAACAACCACAAACTGTGGACAACAAGTAACCAGACTTAGTGCTAAAGACTGGTTGCACAATACAGTGAAATACCAACAAATATTTGCTATCAAAAGTGATAATGAAATCGACTAATGAATGACAGGGATAAGCACCTTTGGTTCTGTGTCAATTAAGACAGCTCGAGCCGTCCATCTGCCTTGGCCATCTACTGAAAAGAATCTATCCACACATTCGTCCTCATAATCACCGAAAAGACGGCTGTTTGGTGAACTCTGCAAGTCATTGGCAACTGTGGAAAAAAACTGTCTGCCGATCTGATTGCCACACTGTCCAAGCTGCACTGTTACTACGGACATGTTAGGCAGCTACGCAGTATCAACAAACTCATTCCTTTTCAAGTAACAATAAAAGTAAAACTGAAAATAAACAAATCACACTACAATTTGTTAATTAGTAAGTTTAATTCATATGTCAACTATCAGTCCACTGACAGCAATGGAAATTAAAACCATACATCAGAAAAAAACTAGCACGAAAATACAGGAAGTTAATTGTGTTTACAACTAAAGTGAGATGCGTAAATAAAAACAAAAGTGAGTAAGTATGCAACGCCGGCATCATCTCCGGTCCTTCACCCGTGTGCATAGTACATGTTTCGTTTGCTTAGCATCTGAGATGCAGCTGTCATATTATTATTATGAAATCGTACACAAGGTACAATACAACAAAGAAAATAGCAACATACACTCACTCACTTCTTGTTCCCACTATCACTAGCATAGTAAATCTGTCTCTCAGCTCTGGTCAGTTCCATCCCATTCTCAAGCAATCTACTATATCTCCTCTGCTTAAAAAACCTAATCTCGATAAGGACCAGCTGT
>Ga0209780_1002820_pt1 | contig 12620 bp, 7 predicted proteins | sample WorMetexBAHAMAS2_FD_187384 | JGI IMG/M metagenome (GOLD analysis project Ga0209780, IMG submission 187384) | Marine gutless worms symbiont microbial communities from Max Planck institute for Marine Microbiology, Germany - Inanidrilus exumae... | ecosystem: Host-associated > Annelida > Digestive... | reverse complement strand
CCTACAAATTTTATCATATTCTCGGGAGTGCAAGGCGTACCTTGCACGTCTTTTGTTCAACCAAACAGGCAATGCCATGTCCAAACATCTTGGAATTGTAATGGATTCCATAGAAAAGATAAAAGTTTCTAAAGATAGCAGTTTCGCCATGCTACTCGCCGCACAAGCACGCGGCTGGACGTTGTGGTACATGGAATTAAACGATTTATGGCTGTGTGATGGGCAGGCGAATGCTTTTATGCGTGAATTGCAAGTTTATGATGATCCGAATCATTGGTTTACACTGGGCAGTTCACAATCCGCCCCTTTGGACAGTCTATCTGTCATCTTGATGCGTAAAGATCCGCCCTTTGATTTAGAGTATATTGTCGCTACCTACCTACTGGAACAGGCGGAAGCCGCAGGCACTTTAGTTGTCAATAAACCCCAAAGTCTCCGTGATGCCAATGAAAAGCTGTACACTGCTTGGTTTCCAGACTGTTGTGCCCCTACGCTAGTCACGCGCCGCGCCGCCTGTTTGCGAGACTTTTTGCAGGAGCATGGCGAAATCATCCTCAAACCTTTAGATGGCATGGGGGGCCAGTCGATTTTTCAATTAGTTCAAGGAGATGTAAATACTTCGGTAATTATCGAAACTATCACCGAACATGAGCGACGTTTTGTCATGGCACAACGCTATATCCCCGAAATTGCACAGGGAGATAAGCGCATTTTATTAGTGGATAGTGAGCCGATACCGTATGCTTTAGCCCGGATTCCAGCCGTTGGGGAAAGTCGTGGCAATCTGGCGGCGGGTGGACGCGGTGAAGGTGTGCCTTTGAGTAAGCGTGATAAGTGGATTTGTGCCCAAGTGGGTACCGTTTTACGCGAAAAAGGTTTGTTATTTGTTGGCTTAGATGTGATCGGTCATTATCTAACAGAAATCAATGTGACTAGTCCGACTTGTATCCGTGAATTGGATAAATTGTATGGGCTAGATATTGGGGGGCAATTGATGAGTGTTATTGAAGATAAACTTTATGGGAGGCAATCCAGCTTATAATTGCTATAGTGTTTAATGAACGTCCTAGAGAAATCTTGGGCTTCTGACCGTTTAGGAGCGATTTAGTTATGCGATCAATACAATCCCTGTTATGGGGCACCCTTTTAAGTTTGTTATGTCTAACGGTTTTCGCTTGGCAAGTCAAAACCACAGACACGCAAGTGGTGGTTAGTAATGAGATTCAGCGGGATGGCGTGGACGTGTATTTAGTCTGGTTTGATCTAGATAGTGATCCTGTGAACTTTTTGTCGTTGACATTCAAAAATGCAGAATGGGACTGGCAATCGGGTTTACAGCCTGTATTCAAGGCAATAGATTTGCCCGTTTTTGATTCATACGGCATCCCGTTAAATCAAGCTTGCCCTGATACCCATCGCTGTTTTTTAGCTTTTATCGCTACTTCGCCTGATCAGGCACCCACCCGCTCCGCATCTTGGCAAGCTTCGTCATTTTTCCCATTAAGTTTGTCGGCGGGTTGTGAGCGTTTCCCCGGGCAAACCGTTTTTTTATCTTGTTACGGCGGTGCTAATCGTTTTTATGGGGATGCAAATGTACCTGAAGCGGCTGCAGATGACACCACTGAGACAGAAAAACCTGATATTTTCAAACGAGTCGGTGGGAAATTGCTCTTTGCCAATGGACAAGCAAAACGATTTCAAGTCATTAATATTGCTGACTTATCCAATCCGCGTTTAGAGGGATGGACCGCTTTATCCGGCTATCCCCGTGAACTTTATGTGTTGGGTGACTTTTATGTGTTATTGCAAAGCAATTATGTCGGTAAAGGCGGTACGCTGTTAACCGTTTTGCGTCAAAACCAAGACGGTACCGTGTCCAAGGTAGACGAAAAAACCTTACCAGGCTGGTTTATTGAGTCGCGGCGGCGTGGTGATTTAATTTACAGCGTGACGCAAAATCGATCTGATGTCGTTACCATAGATATTAACGTGTTACGCCTGAACGAACGTGGTAAATTAGAAGAAGTCGATACGGCACAGTTGCCTGGTTATTCTCCCACAATAGCGATTTTTCCTAGTCATTTAGTGGTTGCTAACCATAATCCAGAGGAAAATCACTGGCGTACCACGCAAATTCAGGTTTTTGATTTGTCACAAACTGATCCCTTGGTTGCACTACCCATTTTGAAGGTGCCAGGACGAGTTCCTTCTGAATTTCATTTGAGTGTGCTTGGTCAACAATTGCGCGTTGTGTATGGTCCTGCGGATCGTACAGATGGCAGCACCTTGGCTATTTATGATTTAAGCTCGCCAGATATGGCGCTGGTTGGAAAAGTGGATAAGATTGCGCCGGGTGAAGATTTATTTGCAACTCGTTTTGTAGATAAACGCGCTTTTGTGGTGACTTATGAACGTACGGATCCTTTATGGGTTATCGATCTGAGCGAGCCAAGTAAACCTAAAATATTGGGTGAATTGGAGGTGCCGGGCTGGTCAGAAAAAATGTTTTTCCATGAAAACCGCCTATTTGCAGTTGGTATAGACGATCAACCTTTGGCAAATGAGGAAAGTCGCTGGGTGCGGCGTGTTAGCCTCTCATTGTTTGATGTGAATAAGCCAACTGAACCGAGTTTAATCAATCGCTTTACGCCCTTGGCGGGTGAGGTCAATCATAGTTGGTCATTGGCATTGCATGATGAAAGGGCTTTGCTGTTGAATTGGGGAGATGCTTTTGCTGCTTTGCCAATACAGTCGTGGGATAATCATAGCCGTGATTATTTACAAATAGTGTCATTGGAAAATAACAAAATAGAAGATGCTGGACTTGTCAAGCTTCCCGTACAAATTCAACGTAGTTTTCCCATTAAGCAAAACGTGTTAGGGGCTTTAGGCGATCAAATCTTGCTGACTCTTCGGTGGGGAACTGTCTCGCCGCAAATTTTAGGCGATTTAGAATTAGCGACTAATCTGAGTTGGTTAAAACTTCAAGATAATATGTTATGGGCTGCCGCTATGGGTGATCAGGGCTATTACCGTTTATACCGTTATCTAAAAGAGGATGTAGAAACGCCTGTCAAGCGTTGGAGTTTGCAAAGCGGCTATAATGGCTTAGAAATGGATGAAAATTCAGCGGTATTTTACAATAACTATCCCTTAACTGTGCAAGTGTTAAATGTCCATACTGGCGCCTTCAAACCGGCACATGTTCTTGATCCTACTAATGAATGGCAGGTTCGTAGCCGAGCTTTTGTGCGTGATGGTCGGTTTTATGTGGGAGAGGAACAGGATGGCAAGTATGTAAAATCTGAAAAAGATGATTATTCTTATCGGCAAGCTCAATGGGTATTGCGTAGTTGGGAGCTTGAAAATGCGAAGGAAGCCGCAAATCGCTCAATCCCCGGTCGTCCGCTGGCATTCACGGCTAAGGGTGACTTAATCACGCGGGAATTCAGCGTTAAAGGACAATTACGTTTTAATTTGTTGGCACTAGAGGCGGAGAATGCCCGTTTACTCCATAGCCGTGAAATTCCTTGCGATGGTTATTCTGAGGCTGATGGTTATTCTGAGGCTGTGTGGACACCTGAAGTTGTATATGTGAGTTGTCTGCGAGAGAAAAAGGGTAAGAAGGCTAAGACGCAATTATCAAAGTTGAGTCCTACCGCAGGATTTAGTGAAGTAGGGCGTTGGACTTTGGATGGTTATCAAGATTTACGCGCTGTTTCCTCAGATGTGGTTTTAGTGACATCAAGTTATGGTGGTTGGTGGTATGGTCTAAGAGATGTGCCCGTCGAGGAAACAGGTTGCAATATTTATCAATTGCAAGAAGAAAAGGAGCCGCTGCTACTCAAACATCTTGAGAGTTGTCCTTATAATAAGGATAGCATCGTGTTGACAGGGAATAAAGCCTGGATGGCGGAAGGATTTGCTGGGATAAAGGAAATTAATTGGGACTCAACAACCGCCCACTAGAGATTGCTGCAGGGGTTACGATTTTAAAACCTGACGGATTAATCTCAAAGTGAGGTTCAAGCTCTCCTTTCGTAGGCAAAAGTTTTCTGAAAAAACAACTTTTGCCTACGAATCTATTTAACCTGTGATTTTACCAACGCTCGCACAGGAACGATAAAAACCCCTATTTTAGTGAATAAATCTCCAAATAATCGCTCAACTGTTGCAAACCCCGCTAATGATACTTCTCCCCATACCACAGTTTAAGTTCAATGACATAGCGTTTGTATTGATAAGTGATAACGATATCCATGCGTCGTTCATCCGCTACAGTTGGCTCCTTGGAATCAAATCCTCTGCCGTTTAGGATTGGTTTAAGAAGGGCTAAAAACGATAACCGCCCTTCCAAAAATTTCACCTCCCGCTGAGAATAGTTTTCTCGCACATCATCTTCTTTTCCATCTTCTATCACCAAGGTTGGGGTGAGCCCTAAACGGCGCTTGTCAGTGGTGGCGCGAAAAACGGGTGCGGGCAAGAAATGCACTTCATCATCAATAATCAAGCCCCAATTGTGTTCGGTGAATATCTCCAAATTTTTCATGGGTTCTTGCTTAGATTTGCGATGCGTCAACATTTGATAAGTTGTGATCGTGATGGGGAGGATTTCCTTTTCTATTCCAGTATATTCGCCAATGTCATTTGAAGAGAGCAGAGTTTTGCTCAATAATTCATGTCGCCATTGATGCACCGAAACGTTATTTGTGGTGACAATCAATGTATGGTTAGAAATACTGGCGATAACTCCAAGCCCAATAATCGTTTTTCCAGAGCCGCAGGGCAACAAGGCAATAATACCATTGCCGCCGGTTTTTCTACATGCATGAGAAAAGGCTTCGACGGCATCCAATTGATAATCGCGCCGGGCAAAGGTTCAACTGAATCTGATATTCCTTATTAATACGCTTGATGGTATCTTTCAAGTGTTTTTCATAAGTTTGGGGAAAGCTAATCGTCTGTTTTGTTGCATTTACTTCGAGAGGACAACGCACCTCTAGCAAGTCCTTACGAAAGATTTCTAATAACGCCTTGTCAGGAAAATAGAGGCTCACTATGGTTGGTTTGTTTGCTCAAAGTAACTTGTTTGCGTTTGGCTTTGCTTTTTAGACGCTGCACTTTTTTTGGGAAAAATTGTTTTTGCGGTTTTCGGTAAAGCAGATAATTAATTTTTCCTCTTTATAACGCTTTTGGGGGAGCTAATAATTTCAACTTGTTACGTTCGCTTTTATAATAAAAAAAGCCCCATATATTATATTGATTGCCAAAAGGGACTTTTTATTTGAGCGAGAGGTTTGTTACGCTTTTAAATATCCACGAAATGGAATTTATTGAACAAATACGCAGTCTTCCCCCGCGATTTTGCAAAGATATTTGACGACGGTTTCTTCAATAAACTGTTTTGCCATCAGTGATGATTTAGCACATAATTCAACGCTAATCAGCATATCGTCAATTCTTTGTTCGGTGCTTTTATACCAGCTCCCCCGAACAACAAATTCATATCGTGTAGAGCCTCCGAAAACACGGGCTAAAGGTGCGGTGAGTGTATGGATATCTGTCGATTTAAAAACTTTTTTGGTTTTATTGTCTACCACATAGCGCAGCCACGTTTCTAAATTTAAATGACGTTGAATAAGCTCATCCCCAATTGTGAAAGTGAAGTTAAAAATGACATCAATAATTTGATTATCTTCAATACCTTTCCACCTTTCTAAATCGTTCTCACGCGCTTGGAATATTTTCTCTTTCAGGGCTTTGGCAAGCTTGGTACGGAGCTTAGCTACGTCTTTTAATCTCGCAGACATTCCATACGCATCCACTAGGAACGGGAGCAGAGGTAGGAACGGGAGCAGAGGTGCATAGACTAGATCAGCGTTTTCGGTGATCCTTCTTTTTTCTTGAAGTAGCTCATAGATAAAGTTTCCATCACAACGACCAATAATCGGTGCCACCGGCACTAAGACTTGGTACTTGATATCAAAATCATTATCAAGAGAATCCAACTGCCTGACAATCATATTCCCCAAAGCATTATCGGCATCAGGGCATCCTTCTGCCACAAGCCACATCGGTTTTTTGATAATCGTATCAATCCCAGCACGAAAGGAAAGGGGTAACTGACGATAGTAGTCAAATAAGGTGTTTTCTAAATCCAAGTAAAAAGGGAAAATGAGCATCAAAGCAGCGCGATTATTCAGTTCTCTTATCTTATAAATTCTCTTTATTGACTCATCAAATTTTACATCTATCAACACTAAATCCGCTTCTGCAATCTCTGATTTTATATCCTCTATGACTTCTAGTTCTATGCCTTGCTTTCTAAGCCACTGAGTTATTAAATTTTTGTAGGCATCAAAGGATATTCCCGGCAAAAGTGCCGAATAGTCTTCTTGAATATTTTTTGGACAGAGCCACTTTACACACCGGCGAGCTGTCGCTTTAATAATTTGGCTCTCCAAACGTGCTTGAGTAAATGGTTTTAGCAAATAAGCCGATGCACCCGCTGCAAAACCCTGCACATCTTGTGAACGGAATCCAGTCACAACAAGGCGCGGCACTTTAGAATATGCAGATGCTGTCCCATACATGATCCAGTGTCCACCAAATGTTTCTATGAGCTCATGCATATCAGATTCTGAGGAATTTGGGCGAATATCAAGATCAAAACAAGCCAATATCCGAGTTTGTTCTATTCCATCTTCATATATCCACTTGTTTAATATATCATTTCCTTGAGCATCACATAACCTAAAACTTTTCCAAGATTTATCGACATCGGCTTCAATGACATTATCTGAGATATATTTTGCAAAAGCCTCTTTCAATTTTCCACGAAATTTTTCATTATCATCCAAAATAACGATACGATCAAACTTCAATTTTCCATCATCTGAAATTTTGGGTGTGTACTTGGCGTGGGCTAAACGATACGCACGACAATCTAAATTTGAAACCTGTCGCGCTAATTCAAGGCGTTTTTCATCATCACCATTATCTGATTCTTCAAGTAAAGTTTTTATCTGATTTCTCAAGCCGCAATTGTCTTTACAAGGAAGCTGAGAAAACACTTTTTGATTTGCCACATCTCTTAAATATTTTTGAATTTCGTCCCACGCTAGAGTTTGAAAATCGTCCCTTTTTCCATGTCCCCCCACTTTTTGAAGTGTTATGGCGAATTGATGACATTTAGCCCACTGTAGCAGCTCCCAAATATTCAAGGATTTTTCAGGTGTTTTGTTCTCAAAAAATGTATTTAGTTCATCAAGATGTTTAACGAGCGAAAAAACAGGAATGTATCTAAAAACCTTTTTCTCCTGATTTTCATTGCACCAAGGAAGCTCAAAAAGATTCAATCCAAGGTGGTGCCAAGACTGTTCGATTGCCTTTTCAGAGGTGAGCGTTCCCAATACATAAATGGGTTTGTTTTTTTCCCTTAAAAATTGAACTAAAGCTCCGTCATTATCATCAGACTTAAATAATAGCTCAAATAACCCACTCGCTGGTGATGATAGCGGTGAGGAGACAATTTGATTGTTGGGTTCGATGCCAAAAAGTTGGTAAAATGCTTTAAAAGCTTCTGCAATAGCCACATTTTTTGGTTCACTCTGAGCTGAGCCAATTTGAGGAAACCAAAAATATCCATCATCATTCATTATTCACCTCTATCGTCAAAGTTCCGCCCGTTTTGCCGCTTCATTAAGTAGTGGCTCATTCAGTTTTTTGATCACATTTAAGTTGTTTTTAAAAAGTCTTTTAAACAATTGTCCGGGGGCTTTACCTTTTAAGTTATTATTACCGGTGATCAGTTTCATCGCACCCTCAAGGTTCAACTCGCCATCAGGATTTTGTTCCGTTTTATTTTTACTCGTCGCTTTGAAGGCAGCCGTAATGTATTTTGCAAGTAATCGCGCATAACTCGCTTGTAAATGGTCTAGTTTGCCACGTAAATCAGCAGGCTGACAAGCGCTAAAGGTCATAGCATCCATAAACGAGATCAGATCGTTGATATTACTTGTAGCGTGTTCGCGTGGCGTTGTCGGGACATATTTTTCTATTGACTCTTGTTTTTCTGGTTCTTCTAGTGTTAGATGATTTTCATGCAAAATCCGGAGATATTTATAATCTCGGATTGCCTTCTCTATGACTTTTTCAAGTTGTCCAACATTGCCTGGCCAAGGGTAAGCTTTAAGTCTTTCCAATGCCTCTGTTGTGGCTTTGCGAGGTTCGGCTTGATATTTTTCGGTGAATTTATTGATAAAATATTCAACAAATAGAGGAATATCCTCTGGTCGTTCTCTTAAATCAGGGAGATCAATTATTGCATCGACTCGACGGGTAAAGTTTATACGGAAATCATCTGTCGATAAAATATCCTTATGGTTGGTGGCCATTACAATCTGGAGATTGAGTGTTTGTATTTGATTATCCCCAAGCCGTTGAACTTCCCGAAGGTTTGGATCCATAAGACGCAAGAGTTTAATTAGAACTGTCGGAGGAATATCACCAAATTCATCAATAAAAAGTGTTCCGTTATTGGCTAATTCAGCTTGTCCTGGTTGATCAGTTTTAGCACCATTAAAAGCCCCTGCTTTATGGCCAAACAGTCGATCTTCAATCAAGCTTTCTGGTACGCCCTGAGTAAACAGAGGAATAAAAGGTCCTTGCAGATTGGGAGAATGCTTATGAAAATATTCGGCAATTAATTCTTTTCCAGTTCCACTATTTCCCAATATAAGGGCATTACTATTACCCCCTTGGCACGCTCGCCTTACTTGACGAAGGCACTCCAAAAAGTAGACTGAATGACCTTTAGTATCGCTATCTTCTAAAAGTCCATTGAGGAATAGTTGCTCTTTTAATGTTTCCTTAGAAATATCCGTTTTATCAACAAAACCAAGGGCGTGACCACTAAAACGCTTTTCAATTTTTTCCCTCTCCATAGCTGACAATAGAACGATAGGAATATCTAGTGTGATACGATCATTGTGAAGAGCCTCAAGAATAGTCAGCCCAAAATAGTTTTCAGGAATCCTATCACTGTCAACACCAGTCGCTTTTCCATTTTCATTGAGAGTACCTGTAGCAAAATGGAGATCAAGTAATATTAATGCCCAACGAGGTGATTGATCCCATCCGACCTTAATTTTTTTCAAAGTACCCTCTAAATCATTCTGGATATAATTCTCCTTTAAAATTTGACCAGAACAGAAAACAGCTTCAGCAATGGGATTCTCTATAGAATCCTCTGAACTACAATTCCCAGTCACATCTTCCAGCTCTAAGCGAACACAAAAATCCTCTATCTGTCTATTTCTATTGTTCCAACAGCAGCCATAAACATCATCAATGACCAAAATTTTGGGCTTCATACAATGCTTACCTCTGACAAAAAATAGCTTATGTTTTTTCCAAGATGTGAACATGAATTGTAGAATTGACGAAAATCATGCAGTAATAAACGAAGTTGTTTGGTGTTAATTTCTCTGATGTTTTTCAATTGATCAGAAATTTTAGTGTAATCTTCGTTTGCTTTCCACAAGGATTGTTGCCCTAATTGGAACCATTCTATTACCGGATAACGAACTAACCAAAGTGCATGAACGAGTTCACCAGCCCATTGCTTTGTCTCATTGCTACACTGACTCAATGGAGGCTGTTTAAAAAGTGTTCGTGGAGACATTTCTGTCTCAAAGGATTCAATGAGCCATTGAGCTTCTTGGCACTGTTTTTCCCATTGTGGAAATATCTCGGTTGCAAATTCGATCAACTTGTTTTGATTGGGATTCGGGTTTTCTAGGCGTTTAATAAATGCCCCTATACTATTCAGATAATCATTTTTCAGCCAGTCATGGTTGAATTTGCTACGGCGTTTTTGCCAGTTGTTAATCAGAATATTCATCCCTTTTTTTTTTCATAAATTTGTAAATATGAGCGTGCAACAAGCTCTGTCACGCTCTTATTTTCCTTAATTGAGGTATCATAAATAGCATCTAACAGCTTGGTAATTCCTTATTACCCCATTCGTCGGTGAGCTTTTTTAAAAGGACATTCTTTTTTTTACCCAATACGCTTTGCCACCATTCTGGTTGTTCAGATTCTTTACCACTGCCCTTTTTTATGAGTTTTGTTTGCCCCATTTTATCAAAGGCTTGGGCTTGTATTGGTGATGCGAATGTTTCTGATGACTTTGGAAAATGCGCTGCGAGATAAGCTTGGCATAGTATTATAAATGTAGGTAGATATGCCATTAACACAGGTGGCATACAGCAAGATGGCAACTCAGACAATTTCCCATTCACATAAGCTGCAATTTCGCCTATATCCTTATTTTTTATGTCAAAACCTTCTTTTGTTGTGTTACGGTATATTTTATAAATATTATCCGTTTGAATATCCACTTGGGTAGGATCATCATTATCTGTCTTACCATAATCTGTATCACCATAAGAGGTAAATAGAAAGCATTTTTTTGCATGGATTTCTTTTAACCAAGCAGGGAGCACATCGGAATCATGTAAAAAAACTGCATCCATTTTACATGGAAAATCATTTGTTTTTTCAATCTCTTTTCCTGTTCCAGTTTCACAGTTATAATAATATTTGTCATCAGATGGTATAGCGTACACATAAGAAAATTTTGTACATAACACCTTGATCCATTTTTCTAATCGCTCATTTGATGTACAAAGCAACACAGTAGCACTTAGATTGACTTCACCAGAATGGTTTTTCATAATCATTATATAATTTATAAATTACTGATTGTTTAAAATGTTTTTGAAATTGTCTTCTTGTTCTTTTGTAAGTTTTTCGTTTTTTTTCTTCAAAGAACCAACAAATAGGCTTTGCTCCTCTATCCACATATTACCCGGATGGGAAAATCCGGTTTTTGCAAATTGTAGATAATAATGTAAAAGACGCAATGCGGCAGTTGTATTACTTGCTTCAAAAGGATATATTACTCTATGATATTCTTTTTCTTTTTCAAATTTGGCAACCGTTTTCAGCTTGTCATAAATATTATGCCCATCCCATTCGCCACTAAATTCCCAAGAAATTACCCCTTTCTTTCCCTTGATAACAATATTTTTTAAGCAACTTTCATTCTTACAATGCTTTTCATCTTTTTCAAACGCTTTTTGGAAAACGTTAAAAAGTGCCAATGCCGTGTTTTTAGCAAACTTAGATTCTTGTGCCCCAAGAAATGACCAATACCTTAGAGGATTCAATATCTCATTACTGGTATCAAGTACCTTGATAAAGGGCTCAAGTTTTTTATTTGTATCGTAATATGCAAGCATCGCAATAAAGAATACACTACCAAGCGTTAAGTTGTATTCACCTGCTTGATACTGATTGCCACACATAGCTTTTAACCATTCATGAATATGAGCAAAAAATTGTTCATGTTTATCTTGTTCACGCAAAATGGATACCATTTCCTCTCCAATACCATTTTCCAATTCTGTGTAGTAGGACTGTTTTCCTTTAGGATATTTATGTTGAATATTCTCTGTTTCACCAAACCAATTATTTTTTTCTGACACCCTCCACAGTTGCTCTAAAACAGTTATCGACATATTTTTTCTGTGTTGCAACAGTTGTTGAACTATTTCTTTTGCACTTTCTTGACTAGAACCTTGCAAATTTATCGTAGAAGCAAATATGTTTTTATTACCTTTAAAGTTCTCTTTTATCGTTGGTCCTGCATAATCCTTCTCAGCACTATAAACGCAAATAACATTTTGATTGTTATTGCTTTCCAAAATTGCCTTCAAAGACTCTGATAACGCTACCAAAGCATCATCACACACATCTCTAAGCCCTATGTCTAGTAAAACGTTTACATCATTGTCCTTAATTATGTCATTCTCAAGTTTAAGTGCATTTGTTATATTTTTTATTTCTTGACACTCAACCACTTCTTCAAGTTTTAAAGGATTTTGTTGAAAATAATTAAAAATTTCACCTTCCAAGTCGATTTTTTGACGCGCCCACAGCACTCGTAACGTATCTTCTTTTGTTGTCGTTTGACGAATTGCTGACACGAGATGTTTAATATTAGCAATTTGATCCTCAATAATTACCCATACGGAAGCCATTTGTTTACTCCTTAAATCTTCAAATAACCATTTTTAATGGTGGGAAAACTCAAGCTTGTTAGCCATTGAGTTTCATCTTCTATATCAAAATATTTTAGCTGTCCTCCTAAGTTTTCCATACCTTGTTCAAGAATATCTTTTGTGTGCAATTTATTATCCTTATGTTTTTGACTAGGATTTGTCAAAAAATTTCTTATTTCTATATCTAACTTATTCCTATTATCAATAATACCTTTGATGATTACTTTACGCTCAACCTTAGAATGTTTCATTACGTTTAAAAAAGCAGCAAATAAAATACGTATAAAGATAAAAAATCTCTCGTCATCTGAAATCTGTACCTTTATTTCTAAATTATGATGATCATCAAATTCCATTTTTGGGAACCAAACACCAGCATTTTCCCCTTTTTTTGAATTGATGATATTTTTTTCTCTATCACTAGCATTTTTCAATGAAATAATAGGTTTTCCCCTTTCACTATAGGAGGTATAAATACCAGCACAATTATTC
>Ga0209780_1002819_pt1 | contig 12622 bp, 11 predicted proteins | sample WorMetexBAHAMAS2_FD_187384 | JGI IMG/M metagenome (GOLD analysis project Ga0209780, IMG submission 187384) | Marine gutless worms symbiont microbial communities from Max Planck institute for Marine Microbiology, Germany - Inanidrilus exumae... | ecosystem: Host-associated > Annelida > Digestive... | reverse complement strand
TTGACAAAAACGGCTGGATCAACCGAGATAAGGTTGGACTGAAAACTCGGGTTGGCCCGAGAAACTATGTATGGCTGTTAGATAGGGCGTAGATCCCCGACGCTTGAACCAATGGCCGCGCATCCCTAAAATAGCACGCTCGGGCAATAGTGATGCGCGAACCGTTTAATGTTGAAACCGTTTCAAGTGAAACGTTTTCCGGCTGCGAACGTTAGAACGATTGTGTATTACTTGGAAAAAAGACTCCTTACGGTAAAATTTTCAAAATTCTGTTTCGAAAGTTTACATTGCGACATCGATCGACGTGTTGTGTTCAAATTTCGTGAAATTTGGCCGACGTGAAATCGGTGAAATCGTGCGTTGCTTACCTGACAGAAAAACTTCACTTGGCTCTCCAGCTGATCCATGCGGATCGCGCCAAAATCTGCCAGGGCCAGCTGCCGCCAATGTACTCAGAGTGTTCCAGTTTTCATCCAAATCGGTTCACTTTCGGCCGAGTTATAGCCGAACGCGTGAACACGTTAAATGAATTGCAAATTTGCAATAATAGTGTAGTTAAAACAATATATGTTTCTGTTACGTTGCATTTACAAAGATTTAATTTTTGGCCTTGCTTCAATTGGAACTACAGTGCTGTTACTAAAATGTCACTAAGCTATATGTATGTCATATGTCGTGTGATAATCAATACAGCAGAAATGATCACCGATGTGAACAATAGAGTGCGATACAATGCATACCGTTACAGCTCATTATGTATTTATTAGGCTCACATGTACATTGACGATCTGTCGGCAGGACTGCTGGTGTTATGTGATCGAGATATCGATTTTCCATTTTTTACTGCGCGACGCTATGCTAGACAGACAGACAGACACACACACACCACACTCACGACTCTCCTGTGTCTGTCTGTCTATCTGTCCGTGCTCGCGTACTTCGGTTTTTCACTGTGCATGAGTATTAACATATCATTATATTGCGGGCTTTGCCGCACGGCGTACTTCTTGGGCGCTCGACGCTCTTGAGTTTCAAGCCGATCGTCTGCCGGTACGTAAGATGAATTTAATTATTAAAACGAAATTTTTAGCAATAAAGAATGAGAATGAAAATAAGAAATATACTAAATTTGATAAAATATTACAACATTAACGTCTCTATAACATATTGTTACAAACTTACATAACAACATTTTCTTCACGGCGCCGTTGCAATGGTGTGTTAATTCTGGTGTGCTCACTGCTCGCGTAATTCGGTTTTTCACTGTACATGTACAGTGAAAAAGCGAATTACGCGATCACACCAGAACACACCAACGGCGACGCCTTCACTGGTCGATACTGTCATCAATGAACCGTTGTGACAGAGTGTACCATTCCAACACAATCGCCTGCTTCATTTGTTCCACGTTCTCGAACTTTCTGCTTTTATGACGCCCTCCGACGAACAATATTAAACTGTTATTCTTGGCAAAGTGTGTGAGTAAACAGTGTTGTACTCAGCAAAAAATCACCGAATTAAGTCAGGGCATTTAAAAGTCACAACTCACAAGAAATGTCAGTTGGTTCCACTTTAGTTGGGCCACCCTGTATATTCTGATCTTATCAAAATTTAATATTCTATGTGAGACATGTGTTTATGTTTACATTTTTGTTTATGCACGTTTAGACGCTACGATAATTTTTGATAAAACTACTATGGTTTGACTTAGACAGTGGCCGTGTACACGACGAGGTGTACATAGACACGAAGTGTGTACTGTACACGCTGTCGTGTACATCGAAAATCAGCAGCATTTGTACACGACGTGTACAATACATAACAAGTCTGTCTTATTGTGTGAATCAAGTTTGGATAGCATAGAAATACGTATCATGGAATTGTTGCCAAGAACACATCACGAATTTGGAAGAAAAGATTACTGGGAGAAATTTTTCACGAAAAGAGGTCCAAAGGCATTTGAATGGTTAGTATTATTTATTATTGCAAGTTAGGTAAGTTGGTGGCAGAGATAAAACTTTTAGTTTTGCCCGCAAGTTTGATTAGCTTGGCAGCTATTTGTACAGCAGCAGTTATCAGTAAAATGCTAATTTTTGTAGATTGGTGTTATTTTGTATCCGAGCAGACAGATAACAGGTTGTGATGGACGCTGCTTAGCTGCCGGGGAAGTTGCAGATATTGGCTGTTTGTCTAGATCTCTCCTGCGGAAATTACTAAAATGAGATTAGCAGTGTAATTTGTTAGTTTGTCACCAGTCTGCACTGTGAGATACGGCAGTTACTTATTCCCTTGTAATTTTACATTTTAAGGTTATTATAGTATTGTTAAGGTGGCGCAACGGGTATAGCATTAGATTTGCGATCAACAGGTCGTGGGTTCAAATCCTACTCTGGGAAATACTGTGTAACAACCTGCCACTGGGAAGGTAACCGCAAGCCTGGCAGAAAGTAATGGCAGCCAACCACTGATGGATGACTTATAGTCACTTGCAGGCTGACTGCCTGTAGACCGGGATCAGCTCAGACGCCCAATGCTTGGTAACGAGTACGGGAAGCCTATTGTTGGTCATTCTTACTTTATTCACATCAGATTGTCATTTATGTTGTTCATTCTGACAGTTTTTAAGACAGATTTTGGTCTAAAGGACCAATTTCGCTTGTTAAATTTTGGCATCTAAGACCAGAGCTTTCGCCTGCACTGTTTCTTCTGAGCTACCGGTAATTGGTTTTCGTTTTTAGTTTTCCTTATTTTTTTTGTTTCTGTACCGTGTGCTTGTCTAAGCTGGCCATTTTGTCAGCTTTTGAGCGCACATAAATGTATCGTATTTGTATTTGTGGTTCTAACATATTTTGCTCTATAACATTCCAAATTGTTAGGTCGACTTTGACAGAGTTGACTTAATAAAGCCGGTGTCAAATTTCCGTCCATCCATCCATATGTCCACAAAAGATTTATTCGATTTCAATGAAATTTGGCATGTAGGTAGAGGTGGATAAGTGATGCATGACAGTATGCAGTATGACCCGATCAAGGTCAAGGTCACAAGTCTTTCAAAGAACACTGTAAAACACTGCGATGGCGGTGTTGGTTCAGTGGTAGCTAACCACCGCGGTGGCGGTGAATGTTCTTTGGTCGTAACAACACTACTTTGGACTCAGACATAAAGACTTGTCAGTGTCTGAGTCCAAAAATGTATCTTATACACCGTGTCTGGGAAAAGGGTGCCACTATATTTTTGCTTTTAATTTTGCCAAATGCTGATCAATTTTTAAAATTCTACCAACAGACTTAGCAATAAATTTAAAGTGATAACAAAATATCCCACCACCCCTCAAAGGCTACTTTTGGACATGCCTTTTTCAAATTGCTAATGATGTGACTTAATGCTGTGTAGCTTTGTATTGCATGAAATTATCATTTCTTTGTACCAATGCAACAGGTATGGAGAGTTTGGAGATCTAAGTGGTACACTGTTGAAATACATTCGCCCTACAGATCAAATCCTAGTGGCTGGTTGTGGTAATTCTGAGCTTAGTGCCGATTTATATGACATCGGCTGCCGCAACATCGTTAATGTTGACATAAGTTCGACTGTAATTCGGCAGATGTCCACAAAAAATGCTGATGTTAGATCAGATATGAAGTTTCTGCAGATGGATTTGCTTGAGGTTTGTTCAGTTAATGTCATTTATGTCATTCATTCATTCATTCATTGAATATTATTAGGTTTCTATTGTGCTTTCATTATTAGGTTAATAGACTAATTACATTAATTCAGGATGTTTGCTGTTGAGCAATTGTAAAGATTTGTCTTCATTTTATCTGGCTACCCATTGCCCAGTAATGTGGTTTGATTACCACAGCCAGGTTCAGTTAAGCCAAAATTCCATTATTTCAGGAAACTTGTTATGCACGACAAGTTTTCATAAGTTGAGCATAAGGGGATGTAATTAGCTGATGTTGTTGCCAAATATCTCTAATCAGTTACTTACTAACCACATGTGATGGGCTGTAACTCGTTCAGTAATGTGTGACGATGTCAACCAATCATGCCTCATTGAAGTCGACCTATGTCTTGAACTTTCAAAGACATGCCAAACTTTTTGAGCATATTTGCAACACACTTGGCATAACTTGCATCAGTTGTACTGTTGTTGTTAAACATGTTAAGCATCATACGCAGCATCACATATGAACTTTGCCTACATCTTCGTTATTAAGTGGTTTCATCACCAAGTCAAACTTGCAAACATTTTTTTTCTGTCTGTAAAAAGTTTGTGCATTATATGTCATCATCTGTGAACTAATCTTGCAAAAACGAAGTAAAGCTGCTGAATGTATTACACACTGTTGTGTATCATTATACTAACACTAACACTGCGTGTTTTTATTTGTTTACTATGCAGAACAGAAGGTAATATAAAATGATGTAAACTACAATGGAATAAGATTTATTGCTATTTATATTTATATTTATTATTAAATCGTACATAAAGTACAAGTAAAAAGAACACAAATACAGACACAAAAAGACAAGAAATACAGACACAAAAAAGAATCAGAAATAAATCCAAAAGATAAAACGATTCACGAGATCAGCCAGTGCATTTGGTCATGCAGCAGACTATTACAGAATGCAGCAGTATGTTGTTTGAACTTGATGCAGATGTAACAAGATGTGACACTGCTTGCTGAATCATCTTGTTTTCATGAACTGTAAGAGATAAACAGCTGATGGACTGCGGTTGCAGATGACGTTTGCGGATGATGAGTTTACTGTGGTGTTGGACAAAGGCACTGTCGATGCCATGTTTACAGACAGCACGCCGGAGGTCGTATGTCGCATTGACAAACTGCTGCATGAGGTTGGCCGAGTTCTGCGTGTTGGTGGCCGGTTTGTATGCATCAGTCTTGCCCAGGAGCACATCGCAAGTCACATCATTCAGAGTTTTGCTGACAAGTAAGCAAACGCACAGCAAGCGAAAATTTCTGGCTCCTGATGCTATCTACATTAGCTTACTGTAGTTGTTGTAGATGGCGGAAGTGCGAGAACTTGCAGGGTGTATGTTTTAACTTCTGTGATGCCTAAAGATAAACTACAGTGGTCTTGGTCTCAGTCTTGAAATCATATTTTAATTTATTCCGCTTGTGCCGTCATGTTTAACTGATGATCTCAGATCTAACCCGGTAACCATATGGTTACGGGGTTAGATCTGACAAGGTCGAAAGACTGATGGTGTATTAAGTGGTCAAGTGGTTGCTGTCAAAATTTCTGCAGTATGTCAGTTGTGGTGCCAGCAATATGATGCTGGGGCCCGAGTTACAAAATATCTTAGGATAAACTTGGGAAAAACTAAGGATAAAGTGTGACTTAGGAAAATCTTAACAAAAACTTAGGATGAACTTGTGCAAAACGTAAGATCAACTAAATAAGAAAAATGCAATTTCTCAAAAATAACTTATCATTTCGTCACAAAATTGTCTGCATACATATAGGAAGAATTTAGCATGTGTTAAGATTGCTTTAGTAAAAGTCTATGAAAATATTAACTTCGTAACTTAGGATAAACTTAAGATAAACTCAGGAAAAACTTATGCTAAATTTAGGATTTTTCCTAAGATTTTTTTTTTGTAAATCGGGCCCCTGGTTTATATTGATGGTAACATTTGATTTTAGTCAACTGTCTTGGTATTGGCCTAGTAAAAGTGATCTTGGTTACGTCACAGTTAACCATACATTTGTTTGCTGGAATGCTTTGTTATTAGTGCTTATGATGAATAAAAATCAGTTTGAGTGGCTTTAATAAAGATCTAGTCAATTCGTTGTATATTAGCAGTGTAGATATGATATTATTCTGAATCTTATTTCTAGCATATATAATGTAGTTTTGTTAGTGTGTAAGAGGTTGCCTTGCAATGCTGCAGGGGTTGGATGACACGCGTCTGTCGAGTTCCGCGTTCTTCTGATAAGGTTGTCGAGGGTCGCGATTTTTACCTGCCAGTGTTTGCTTTTGTCTTCACCAAGTTCCGTAAAATGTCAAATGCCAAACTGGTACTTATGTTGGTTGTTTTTCGTTTTATTCTATAATGATGTGTGGACGATCAGGGTATACCCTCTTGGTAGTTAATAACTCGTCAATATCAGGTCAACCTGGCTATCCATCTGAGAGAGTCTTGGTGAATATTGATTGATAGTTGCGTTCACCATTGTGGAATAATCAGCATGTTCTGTGGCATAGGAATGCCAATTTTCTGGGTTATGTATACCTGCTGAATAGAACAAATAGCTGACTTATTCTTTTACTTTTTAGGTCGACTCTTTGACAGAGTCGACCTAATAAAGCCGGTCTCAAATGTTCATCCATGCATCTGTCCGTCTGTCCATACATCCGCCCGTCCACAATATGTTTCTTCGATTTCAGTGAAATTTGGCATGAGGGTAGAGGTCGATGAGTGATGCACGACGGTATGCAGTATGACCCGATCCAACGTTAAGATCACGAGTGAGCCCTTTAAAGTCGGAAATCTGGCTATTTTTAAAAGCTCTTCTCCGCCATTTACAATGGGAGCTGGAACTGACCACAGATTCTTAAACTAGGGCACAATATCTAAATTTGATCAGGCCCAGGGCCTGGATTATATATATATTTGTCTAGTTTTTGTGTTACATGACTTTGAACTTGGCAGAAATGTCAGTTGCGAAGAGTCGACTGTCAGTCACTTTTCTTTTCTGTCAGATTTTTGTTTTATTGCTGATTTGTTGTTTTTTTCTGTTAGTTATTGTTTTTTATGCAGATTTATGCAGAGAATATCTTGCGCTGGAACTGATACTGATTTGCACTTTTAGATTCTGGAACTGTCATATTTTGAAGACAAGCCTGATCGATTTGATACGGTTGATGCGTTACTTGCGGGTGTAAAAGAGTTACAGCATTATGCCGTTTTACAACAACAACTTGTTAATGGGTACTTTTGTTCTGTTGCTTCTCTTAACATTATCCTCAAGTGACAGCTATGTTAACAGAAGTATTGTTTTAATTCTGATGCATAAGTTTGGCATAAAACTAATAGTGAATTTTTTTTTTCCAGCAACTAAACAGTGTCATTCAGTTCGATCTTATGGGAGGCTAAAACCAGGTTTAGTTAGGCCTATTGTATATTTTCTCATTCTGTTATCACAACTTAGTGATATCGGTTAGCAAATGTTGCTTCTGGCATGAAGTGTTAATGCCATATTAGGTATTCTATCCTACCAACCCATTCTGTTATGAACAAATGGACATAAGTTACTGTACTGCTGATGTTAACTGAATACATCCCCGTAAAAGAATACATAGTCGCTGAAAACCAAGCCAAGAATTAAAGTGGAAAATAATAAGTTTTCTTGTAGAATACACACATGCAAAAATGGCCGGTCATAAATGAAACATATCAAACAGAGCCAAGAATGAACCGTTTATGTTTGAACTGTACTGGACGATGAGTGCAAAATCGTTTAAAAACTATTATTAGTGATTAAAGAAATATGGTCTTGGCTGCCACCTGGTTGGATGGACGGAAAGGTCCACCAGCTTCAGTGGCCCATGGCCATATGGACAGCAAGGCGTCATCATGTCACACTTGTAACAATGATTAATTGTCCTAATTTTTATAAACGTTCATTTTACTACCAGTTTTGATGTAACGCTTGTCTTACTGGTACTTATTTTGATTGTAGTGCTCGGCTTGAAGATCAGATTTCTCTTGATCTGTATAGTTCGTCAGACAGTAGGTGTCCACGGTACACAATCCATGTGGTTGATGGTCCGAGGGTGTTGCCTCCTGCAAAGAAGTTTGCTATTTTCATAGTGCCTCAAGGAAGGTGGGTAGTTCTGTGTTGTGTGAAATTTGTTGCTTTGCCACTGTGTCCATAGTAGTGTTTCTAATGAGGCCTCTGTATAGAACGCTATAGATATTCTCTGACGATGCGCTATACAAATTTACGTTTCATCATCATCAACATAAACGATGTGTGTTAATTGTGCAGCAGTATGTTATTCGTGATGAATGGTTATTCACTGAATTGTGCTGTTACATCTGGAATTTTTATGTGAAATTTATCGGCTAAATTGGATTAATATTATCAGAATCTCTGAGCTTCCTTTTTGGTGCTTCACTGATTTCGGCTCTTAGTTATCTAGGAGATCATTTGAACTGGTTTCTACAAGTTGGATGTTCTTCCTGTAGCTCAACCAACGGTGTCGAAGCAATGATAAAAACTTAAAGAACCAACTCTTCAGCAAAAAAGACACCACACCCACTATGTCCTGGTTACCCCTTATCATGGTGCTGTATCAATCATTTGCTTACTTGCTTGCTTTCTTACTTCCTTACTGACTTATTTACTTCTTTAAGAATAGGCCCATTCCATTTCCAGGCAGAAGGTCATAAGAAGTGACCAAAACTAGCTTTAGTTTTTTGTTTGTTTTGTGTTACATTATACTTTGTTATGGATGCATGTTTGCTTTCGTTGTGTTAGACTTGTAGTATATGCCAAGAGATTGGCTGAGAAGAACGCCTCCCAAATGACCTATTTTATGTCGGATGTGACGTAAGACTTTAACTCAACCAATCAATCAATCAGCCTTATCCAGTACGGCAGCTAGTACCTACAGTTTATTAATTAACTCACTGATTAATCGTTTATTGGTAACTAATCGTTGACTGTAGATTCAGTGTCTCAGTGAATAGTGGAGATATCAACATCATTCAACTAATTGTGATCGATCGGTCGCGGATTAGTTGCATTGTTAGTTGAGTTGGTTCAGTGTAGTGGGAGATTAATTGTCAGTTACTCAACTTGGGGATAAAAATTATAGTGAATTGTTCTTTTTGGAAGAAACTGCGCTTGAAAATTAATTATTACTGGCCCGCCTAATGGGCCAGTATTGTTTTGCTCGCTGGCATCTGTCAGCGTCTGTCCTCTGTCTGGTCTGTAACACTCCACGGTGGGCTTGCAGTCGGCTTCACGCACGCAGGCCAGGCGATGACGTCATGCCGCCTCCAGTCTAATTATAGGTCCACGGCTGCATGGCGAGCCAGTACTGTTACGTCCAGTTAGGGCGACACCTTGTTTTATTGTGAACTAGATACAGTTTTTATCACACCTACTACTACTGCTGTTACTTTCAGGTTTTTACCAACCATCTTTTTTAGAGTCATGCCAAATTGACTTTGTTGCCCAAAATACAACTTATAGGATGTAACAGGAGTTTATCCACTGCCCTTGCTAACATCCAGCAATGTCAAAACACAGAATAGACTGTTTCGTTTTTTTGTCACTGCTGCTGTTACAAGCAAGGTGCATGGCAACACTGTCACTTTATAGGGAGATGGAATGGATGTTTTCCACGTCGGAAGGTCGTATGGAGCTTCAGCGCAGTGCCGGCTACGAGCGACTTCTCGTGGTAACGTTGCACCGAGAACACACATACGAAAGTCTGGAAAGTGTCAAGTCGGAGCTGAGTGGAAAGGTGATGGAACTGGCTCCTCCAAACGTTGCAAAGCAGGTCTGGTGAAAATAATTGTCAGTTGTGTTTGGCATTCATATTTGGTGTTTATTGTTGTGTAAATTGTGTATTAGATACATGTGCATTACATAGCCAGCGTAACAGGTGTGGTGTACATTCCTTATCAGGTCAACTCCTCTGAGTCTACCTGATAATAAGGTGGGTCTCAAATGTCCGTCCGCCCGACGGTCCCTCCACAAAAAGCTTCTTCGATTTCAATGAAATTTTGTGTGTAGGTAGAGGTCGATGAGTGATGCATGACAGTATGCAGTATGACCCGATCCAAGGTCAAGGTCAACGTCATGAGCCCTGCAAAGTCGGAAATCGGCCATTTTAAAGACTATTTCTTCCCCCATTTACAATGGGGGCTGGCAAATGACCACGGATTCTTAAATTAGGGCACAATACCTGAAGCTTACCAGGGCCGGATTTTTGATTTTTGTCCTAGTTTTTGTGTCACGTGGCTTTGAAGTTGGCAGTAAGTAGGAGTCGACCGTCAGTCCCGTATGGGGCTAATTTATTACTGCTACTACTACTACTACCACTACAGTGCTACAACTGCAGCTGCTGCTGCTTTTACTGCCCACAGTGACCTCGCTGATGGCAAATACACATTCAGAGTAGAGGGAGTATGCTGCATTTCTCTTCATTGGTGTACATACGCTGTTTCTATGTCACATCTTCCCTTAGTTTGCACATAAAAAGTATAAGGTACCGTGAGTGAGTCCACTGGTTTGCATCATCACTAGACCTACAGCAGCTTACAGTTAATTAATTGATTAATTTTTTCTATGGCTTAAAATTATTTCTACAGTCAGCAAGTGTGTTGCAAATTGGCACCGGCATTGAGATCAGACATATAGATTATGACTTGGGTCAGTGGTTTAATTTCCATTCAGAACTTCGACACTTTTGTTTCGGTGAGAGATAAAATCTGCTCCTGCTTTCCTGTGGAAAAAGAAGGCTGCTGTAATAAAGGCAGCCAGTTGTCGTTGTTGTCATCTTGTGCATTTATTTACCATTGAACAGCAATCTTTTCAGCTGAGTGAAACCGCTGCAGACCACTCATTGGTTTGGTCTGTGGGCAGCTGATGATGGTGTGGAGCATTTGTTGTTTGCCATGTCGACACTTGTCAGTGTCGCAGTGGTCTAGCGGTAACATGCCTGACTGCGGTGTGAGAGGACCCAGGTTTGAATCTCACCGCCGGCAGTTGTGTTTATCACGACAGCCACTGCGATATACAGCCTTGGGCACGGGCTGCACACCCTTACTGCAGTGCCTAGGCCAACTCAGCCTTCCCTCCGAGGGACGGTAAAATGAGTATTAGCTCTCAAGCTGAGTAATAATAAAATGGTGATGGTGGATGTGGATGATAGCTGCCATTTCTTTCTGGCGGACTCACAGTCCAAGTCGGTTGGCTTGGTCTGAGGGTTGGCGGCCACCTCGGCGCTGAGTCTGCATGCATCAAATGAACCGGGTGAACTCTCGCAATAGCTTTGCCATGATGACGGCACCATAAATATCACCTGGGTTATTATTATTATTATTAACGGTTGCAAGGCCTGAATGTTTCCGGCAGTGACTGTTGACGTCATGGTAGCTTGAATGCTGGTTCTTTAGTTGGAGAAGTACAGTAGCTCATCCACTGGAGACAAATTTTCTACCAAAGCCAACTTCCAGTTATCTTGCCACTGACTCTGTGATGTTTACGAGAGGGAAGATGGCAGACAATGAAATGGAGGAAGAAACACAGTTGAGTATTGGCGAGTGCCTTTAACCCAGTCAGCCAGTGGTAGCGTTGAATGAGTTGGGTGTATTGCTGGTGCTGAACTGTAGAGTCCATTCTTGTCTCTGGGTGAAGAGATCAACATTCGGACAGAACGCTACCGCGGCATCAGCAGTCTGAGTGGAGAGTTTGTAGTCGAAGACGTCGACGTCAGCGGCAACTTATGTCGGCGACTCATATTCTTCTCCAACAAGAATCTTGTTCAGTCTGAAGCACGCCTGGTCCTAGGTCCATAGAAGCTCAGCATGGTTTATTGATTGTGCATGTTCTTCTATATATACCGGGTGGCGCAAATAAAACGTCCCGAACTTTCGTATGGATTATGCAACAGAGTAATCAAAATTAATAAACTGAAAAACGCATGTTTAATGAGCAAACATATCCGAATAAGTCTGGGAATTTTCGCCTAAAACGCTTTTGTATTAGCTGTGATAGAAACGAAATAGTGTTGCATGTCATAAAACGATGTTTGCACGCGGTTCATCATTCATGTCGTCGCTCGTACGCAAGCTACACCGAAACGTCACAGTAATCATCAGTCAATTAACTAGCAGAAAATGTTCTGAATAGGTCCTTCATTCTGCATTTACCACTGCTGCTAAACACCTTTTCCACTGCAAAATAGCTTTTCTCACTGTCTAATCATCGACATCATGCCATTTTTCTCTGATAACAGTGTCAAGATCTTTGAGGTTTGCAAACGGATCACGCCTTCCTTCATAGTCAAGTCCTTGCAATATGTCCCAATTCCCAAATAGAGCAATCTAGTGGATTCAGCTCTGGTGAATGCGGTGTCCATTCTTGTCAGCTGATGAAATCGGGCGTGTTGTCTCGAAAAAATCTTGAGTTGTTTTGGCACGGTGTGACGGAGCACTGTCTTGCATGAAGACGAAATCATTGTCAGGAACTGGATCGATGCTTCGGTAATTCCACTTCTTGTTTGGAAATTCTTTTGTAATCCGAGTAACAGTCCATCCTTCGTCAGTGATGCACGTAACAACAACCGCCAAATCTTCTCTTGAAAAAACATTTTCAATGTAATTTACAAGCATGTTATTTACATAATTTGATTTTTAACTTGCATCAGGTCATCAAGCGGCTTTCAATGAAGTCATTGATAACATCATTGAAATTTACAAAAAAGTAACAGGACTTACTGATCTACAAGTAAGCAAAAGGAAATTTTTCCAGATAAAGTACACGCGTGGAGTCACGCCGTTATAGTTACGCAAACTTCGGGACGTTTTTTGTGCCACCCTATATATATATATATATATATATATATAT
>Ga0209780_1002818_pt1 | contig 12623 bp, 13 predicted proteins | sample WorMetexBAHAMAS2_FD_187384 | JGI IMG/M metagenome (GOLD analysis project Ga0209780, IMG submission 187384) | Marine gutless worms symbiont microbial communities from Max Planck institute for Marine Microbiology, Germany - Inanidrilus exumae... | ecosystem: Host-associated > Annelida > Digestive... | reverse complement strand
CCAGATATAAGGTGTCGGCACGCTGCGTGGCGGCGGCTATCGCTTCGACATGCTTGGCATTTCTTTTTATGAGTTGATACTGCATGGCAAAATCATGCGCGGTATCGACTGCCCCATTTTTGCGTGGTAATTCTCGCACATGCCCAAAAGAAGCCAAGACTTCAAAATCTTTACCTAAGTATTTTTTGATGGTTTTGGCTTTAGCCGGTGATTCAACGACGACTAATTTGCTCACGGTTGTCCTCTTTTTTTAAAACGTTTTTGTTTTTTCACGACTGGTTTTTTATTCTTATTTTATTCGCGCATAGAGCCCGCCCGGTTGGACAGCTACCAGTCCGCGCAGTTCAAGTATTAAAAGCATGGACGAAATTTCTCCCGCAGTCAATCCGCTTTGTTCGACTAAATTGTCAATCGAGGTGGCAGCATCTAAATAGTCTAATAAACGCGCATATTCGTCGTCCAAATCGTTGGTTTCCGCCGCCTGTTCTGTGTTGCAGCTAGGTAATTGGGGTGCGATTTCAGTTGAAATTGTAGGTGGATTTGGATTTTCAGTGAGTTTGGGTGTTTGGAGGGGCGGGCGATAAATCTTTAATTCTTCAAGAATATCGGCGGCAGTTTCTACCAATTTAGCTCCATCTTTTATTAATTGGTGGCAGCCCTTTGCTAAGGGGTTGTGAATCGAGCCTGGAATGGCAAAGATTTCGCGTCCCTGTTTAGCCGCATGGCGGGCGGCGTATCGCGCTCCGCTGCGTTCTGGGGCTTCGACAACTAGGGTGCCTAAGCTCAAGCCGCTGATAATACGGCTGCGGAGTGGAAAGTGTTCGCGTCGAACGGTTGTGCCTAGTGAAAATTCCGATATAAGTGCTCCGGTTTCAATAATTTTATGGGCTAGTTCACGGTGTTGCGATGGATAAACTCGATCTAAGCCGGTGCCGGCGACGGCGATGGTTTTGCCGGTACCCGCTAAGGCGCCCCAATGGCTAGCACCGTCAATGCCCAGTGCCATGCCGCTGGTGATGGTGATGCCTTGATGGGATAGGTGTTCTGCGAATTCTCGGGCGGTTTGTTCACCTTCGCGGCTGGGATGACGTGTCCCGACTATCGCTAATTGTTTGCTGGAGAGTAGTGTGCAGTCGCCGCGTACAAATAGGATTGGGGGAGCACTGTGAATTTCGCGCAACAGGGGGGGGTAGTCTGGATGATGTAGAGTTAGTAAATGATTGCCCGGTTGTGCTAGCCATTGCATATCTTTTTCGACGGCTTGCCAGTTCGGAGCTTGCAGATAGTCGAGCAATGTTCCTTTTATGTTGAAGGCTTGCCATTCAGCTAAGCCTGCCTCAAACAGGTTACGCGGGTTTCCAAAATGTTTGGTCAGACGTGCAAAGTTTACTGGACCAACGCCCGGGGCGCGCGCTAAGGCTAGCCAGTATTCTTCTTCAGGGGGGGTTTGGCTCAAGAGATACCTCACTTACGAAAGACCTACTAAGGGACTAGTGCAGGAGGGCGGAAATTTCCAGCCTTGGGATAAATCTCTGGACTTAGAATTCAGTCACCTTCAGGTGACTTGAGCTTTTAGCCTGGAAATTTATTTCCAGGCGGTGGTACTCCGCCGATCTGCTTAAAACATGTAAATTTGCAATTCTTTGAGAATATCTTCGGCATTTTCCACTAGTTTAGCCCCTTGTTTTATCAGTTGGTGACAGCCTTTTACCAAGGGGTTGTGAATCGAGCCCGGAACAGCAAATACTTCGCGCCCTTGTTCCATTGCAAAGCGTACTGTGTGTAGGGCAGCACTGCGTATCGGGACGTCAATAATTAGTGTGCCTAAACTTAAACCACTGACAATTCGGCTGCGGAGCGGAAAATGCTTGGGTTTGGCGGCGGTATCGGGTGGAAATTCGGATACCAGCGCACCGGTTTCTAGTATTTTGTGTGCGAGGTGTTGTGGCGGATAAATTCGATCTAAGCCCCATGCCGCTACCGCAATGGTTTTTCCCGTGCCGGCTAAGGCTCCCCAGTGGCTGGCGGCTTCAATGCCTAATGCCATGCCGCTGGTGATGGTAAAGCCTTGATGAGATAAATATTTGGCAAATTTTCGCGCTGTTGTAATCCCTTCGCGGCTGGCATGGCGTGTTCCTAGTATTGCCAGTTGGAGAGTTTGCAGTAATAGATAGTCGCCTTGTACAAATAATACTGGTGGCGGATCGTAAATCTCGCGCAAGAGAGGGGGATAGTTCGGGTGATATAGGGTTAGTAAATAATTGCCCGATTGTGCTAACCAGCGCATGTCGTTTTCGACGGCGTACCAGTTGGGATTTTTTAAATATCTGATCAATTCACTTTTGAGTCTCAGGGCATGCCACGTCCAAGGTTCTGCCTCGAAAATGTGGCGAGGATTGCCAAAGTGATTAAGGAGATGAAGTAAGTTGATTGGTAGCGCGTAAGGTGCACGCGCTAGTGCCAGCCAATATTCTTCACCTCGCGTTAAGTTCTGGTTCAATGGACACTGACTTGATCATGCACATTAATTGGTAATATTGATGACATAACTAGGGCGTGACTGATGCTAGGGAATACTTTAAACACCAGTACAGTGCCTGCGCGTTGTTTTGGTAAGGTCATTTCGTCTTCGGAGACGACGCGAGGATTTTTGTTAACGGCTAGTAGATGACCCCTTTCTATCCCATCATCTGAACCTTGGTTAATAACAACGGTTTGATGTCGACCGGTGACTGAGGCTCCACCAGGCCCTGCAATGATGTAGGCGCCTTCTAGGCTCGTTGGAGAATGAGGATGGAAATCTTCATAGGAAGTAGCCTGTCGTGTTTTGGGCAGCAAACGATCACCTAGTTTAATTTCACGGTCGGCTTTTGTTATTTTTAATACGGCAGGTTCGCCGGGTTTTTCGAGTACCGCTTCCCCGATATAAATAACCTCTTGAGCCAATACCTCATCTTCTAATGGGTCGCGATAGGTTTTTCCAGGACGCAGGATGATATAATGCTGGCCTCTTCGGGCGCCCCCTTCATCAAGATTACGAGCATAGATTCTGTCGCCTTCTGTTGATAACAGTGATTGATTGGCATTAGCTATGACGGAACCAGCATCCTCAATTTCGTCATCCATGATGAATTTAGGTTGGCTAATAAATTGTTGTATTAATCCCATTGGGATGGTAGGAACAGTCCGTTCCCGTTCAATGATTCGCACCTGTGGTGATAATTTGATGGTGTCCCTACCGTATAGGGTAGGGCTCTCAGTACCAAGGAGTAGTAGTAGTGATAGTAGCGAAATTTTTTTCATAAGAAGATTGCCATTTTTGGGTTATATTGCTGATGTTACGTAAATTACAAAAATACTAGGAAGTGAGGCTTTAGCCTCGCAGTGTGTAATCTAGCACAAAAAACGAATATATACCATAAATATAGGCGTTCCGCCACCACGTGTCGAGGCTAAAGCCTCAATTCCGATTTTGGAATGTTGGTAACATCAGTTATATTATAATGATATGGTATTTTACCTAACAAAGTTTGTTTTAATAAACTTTCAATCGGGAGGGAGGAAACGGCTTGTCGTATGGGGCAAAAAAAAGCGCTGTTATTTTACTAACTAATAACAGCGCTTTTTTTTTGAACTTTAGCGAGGGCAGGATTTGAACCTACGACCTTTGGGTTATGAGCCCAACGAGCTGCCAGACTGCTCCACCTCGCATCAACGGATGGGAATGATACAGGTTGTGTCCGAATTTTGCAAGCTTTTTTTGACCAGTTTTGACGGTTTTTTTTTATTCACATATAAATAATATTTATCACTAATCCATTGCTCGGCTGAAAAATTCATGGTGAACAAGCTGTTAGAAACAATCAAAATCGTCAACGGGATGGCTCCGTTTTTAGCCTTTCACAATCAGCGGCTAAATCATGCCAGAAAAATTTTGTTTAATGCCCATGATCAAATTGATCTCAACAATTTTATTGTCGCCCCGTCACAAAGTGAAATTTATAAGTGTAGAGTTATCTATTCAAAAACGATAGAGATGGTTGAGTATAGTCGCTATAAACCAAGACAGTTTAAAACTTTTAGGGTGGTAGAGGATGGTAACATTGTCTACGATTTTAAATATCTTAATCGGGAAAATTTGAATCGTTTGCTGGGATTTAAAGGGCAAGCTGATGATATTTTAATTGTCAAAAAAGGTTTGGTGACAGATACCAGTATAGCCAATGTGGCATTTTTGTATGAGGATAAGTGGTTGACGCCTTCAACGCCACTATTAAAAGGGACAAGCCGAGAACGTTTGTTAAAAGAGAAACAAATCGTAGAGGCGAGAATAACTTTGGAAGATTTAAAGCATTTTTCTAAAATGGCTATGATGAATGCATTGCTCGAATTTTTGGTTATAGAAAATTTTAAGTTAAGCTAGCAAGTTTGGCTGTTCTAAGAAAGGAGTTGAGTTGTTCGTGAAAATTTCCTTATTATGTGTACTAATCATTATGGGTTGTGGTCAAAAAGGTGATTTAGTACGCCCCCAGGTGGATAAATCAATACAGGCTCAAGACGAATCCGAAAAAAAGCACGAAGAGTAAGGATATGGATTATTTTAACTATCGTGGTGGCAAATTGTATGCTGAAGAGGTGGATCTAGGTATATTGGCTGAGACTTATGGTACGCCTTGTTATGTCTATTCTCGCGCCACTCTTGAGCGACATTGGCACGCTTTTGATCGGGCTTTTAAAAATCATCCACATCTCGTTTGTTACGCTGTAAAAGCCAATTCTAATATTTCGGTTTTAAGTGTATTAGCTAGTTTAGGCTCAGGATTTGACATTGTATCGGGCGGTGAATTGGAGCGAGTTTTACGGGCGGGCGGTTTACCTGAAAAAGTGGTTTTTTCCGGCGTGGGGAAAACTGTAACGGAAATGCGCCGTGCTTTAGAGGTGGGGATTCGCTGTTTTAATGTAGAATCCCAGGCAGAATTGCAGCGCCTCAATCAAATCGCGGCTGAAATGGGTAAACGTGCCCCAGTGTCTATCCGCGTGAATCCCGACGTTGATGCCAAAACGCATCCTTATATTTCGACGGGTTTGAAAGAAAATAAATTCGGGATTGATATTGATGTGGCGACTGAAGTCTATGTTGAGGCAGCCGCTTTGCCACATTTAGAAGTTATTGGCATAGATTGCCATATTGGTTCACAATTGACGGAAACGGCTCCCTTTGTCGATGCCTTGCAACGGTTGATGGTTCTAGTCGAGCGTTTGCGTGATAAGGAGATTCATTTACAACATATCGATATCGGTGGCGGTTTAGGGGTGCGTTATGATGATGAAATGCCGCCTGAGCCGGAGGCGTATGTAGGGGCACTTAATCAGGTGTTGGGCGATACAACTATTGAGATTATCGTGGAGCCTGGGCGAGCTATTGCCGCTAATGCTGGCATTTTGTTGACTCGAGTTGGGTATCTAAAAAATACTGCCAATAAGCATTTTGCCATTGTTGATGCTGCCATGAATGATTTGCTGCGCCCGGCGTTATATAACGCTTGGCAAGAAATTTTACCCGTGCAGCCGAGACAAGATGAGGCGGTGCAAAGTTACGATATTGTTGGTCCTATTTGTGAAACTGGAGATTTTCTTGGAAAAAATCGGCTATTGGCTTTGCGTCAAGGTGATTTATTGGTGGCGCGTTCCAGCGGCGCTTATGGATTTGTGATGAGTTCTAATTATAATAGTCGCCCTAGAGCGGCAGAGTTGATGGTTGATGGCGAGAATGTGGCGGTGGTGCGCCGGCGCGAGACAATAGATGATTTGTTGGCTTTGGAAAATGAGAATGTCATTACTATTAATATAGATATTCTAAATTAGAACGAACCGCTGCAGTTTTTATTAACTCATGTTACACACTCAGCTTCCGCAACCCAGCAAAACCAACCTGCAACCTTTATGTTTTAAAAAAATAAGCGAAAGTACCGATATAGTGGTGGCTCAAAATGTTAGTGTCATGTTTATGCGCCACGAGGATGCTCAAAGTGATGGCATGTAATAGCGGTGTCAATTTGCTGCCTGATGATAAAGCGTGATGGTGGCAAAGGTTTGAATTTAAAAGGGAGCCTGCGCCATTGATTCATTACAATTATTAAAATTAATATCGCTATAAATAAAAAATATTTATTTTTTCCATAAATTTTCTTGCAAACTTTCCATTTTTGAACTACATTTAGAGTGTGGTTATTTGACTTTTGGGATCACCTTTTTTTACCACTTTGTTACGCGGGATTGAACGCCAACGGTTGGGACTTTCGAGCGAAAGCGAGAAATCTTACCAGGACTCGAGTTGCAACCCGGGGTAAAAAAGTTATCAACCGAGAGCGAATCACCTAATGGGCAAGTTTGTCCAATTTTTTAGGAACAGGTCACACGCTTCCATTACCACGAGGAGTCAGAAATCTATGAGAAATACTTTTTTAATAATATCGGTGGCATCAATTTTGTCACTTAATTTCTTTTTTCTACCGTTTGTAGCGGCTACTGACTTTGTTAGGGCGCCCGACTGGGACAATAGGGCTCCAGGTTATGAACATACAACGCCATTAAATGATGACGGGAGAGGGAATCTAATTTATCTCGATCGCCATCATGTTGATTGTGGAAACAAAGGCCTTGTTAAGTTTCGATTATTCAGGCGAGATAGAGGCAGAATTGCGTATCAATATTCCTGTGGCTCTAGATCGATGGGTCAAATTACGACAAAAAGAACGGGTACGAATAATGATGGCAATGGAAATATAATTTTTCTTGATCGCCACCATGTTAATTGCGGAAATAAGGCTCTTTTAGGGTTTAGATTGTTTAGGCCAACAGGGTCGACAATCGCATACAAATACACCTGTGGCTCTAGGTCGATGGGTCAAATTACGACAAAAAGAACGGGTACGAATAATGATGGCAATGGAAATTTAATTTTTCTTGATCGCCACCATGTTAATTGCGGAAATAAGGTTCTTTTGGGGTTTAGATTGTTTAGGCCAACAGGATCAACAATCGCATACGAATACACCTGTGGCTATTAATTGTCAAGTTGCTCGCCAGGGAGGGATGTGATTAAAAGTACATGGCCAGTACTTTGTCAATGTTGTTTTGTCTGGTACTGGAGTCCAAAGCTTTATACTTAACTATAGGTGTTCAGATAAATATTTTGGCCCAAACCTCTGATGTTTTAGAAACATTTTGCCGGAGCAGGTTTGCAACCTGCTCCGTAACGTTTTTGATCAGCTCCTTTGCGGGACTGGGCTTGCAATTTAGTTTTAAACGTTTTGCGCTTTGAAGCTGTCTAAATCACCTGATGTCATTTCTTATGCAGGACAGGGTTTGCAACCTACTCTATGCACACATTTTGTTATTGTTATTTCAAGGTGTTATGAAATTTAGGTCAGTTTTTTAGCGAGCGTAGGGCGGGTCAAATGCAGGGTGGGTTTCGCGCAGCCAAACCCACCACAACAAGCAAAATTAGCTCGTAGCTTGGATTGATGTTTTCTCATAACGGTGCGATTTCAACGCTCAGATAAATTACCTTGCCGAGGAAATCATCAATGAACCACAAAATGCATAAATTATCTCTGTCCCAAAAAAGAAAGCCTATCTCGATATTTTTTCTCCTATTCCTTGGGTTCGGTCTTTTTACCATAGACTACGAATGGTTATTGCCCAACGAACCACCAGAAATTCAGACCATTTCTTGGAAAAAACCGCTTGTTATCGAGCAACCTACCACCTTGAAAGTCATATTAACTGATAAAGAACAAAACATAAATGAGCTTCATGTCAGCTTGGAAAATAATAACTTCTTTACTCTCCAGTCTCACACTAAAAAATCCAAAAATGGTCAAAACCAGTTCATTTTTGAAATCCTACCTAAAATAGTTGCTAATAATGAACCCATCATTCTTCACTATTCAGATGGAACCCATGCACTAACAAAAGCTATTACCATTAATATTCCTCGACTCCCACCTCAAATTAGCCGGATTGCTCCAAACTCGCCCTTAACTGTTACGCTGGGAGAAGTCTCTACACTAGAGATTGACTTAGAACATACAGAAAAAAAACCGGATGAAATTAGCGTCTCTTTAGAAATTGAGCCAGATTTCATTTCCGTACTCTCTTCGGAAAAACAAATTGTAACTGATAACAAAATGACGTTTCGTTTTGAGATACTTCCCAGCAACGTTGGGAATAATAAAGAAATTACTATCCACTACGGAGCCGAAAAATTACTCTCACAGCGCATATTGGTAAACAGCAATATGCCATATTTTTTTAATAAAAATGGCAGTACTTTTGTTGAAAGGCTTTTGGCACCCGATGAATCAATTTACGCTTCACATCTGACCGTCTGGAGGGCAAATAACGAACATACACTTGTAACTGGACATCCTACTTCTAATATTTTCAGAGAAGTTTCTGGGACTTTATTTAACTATGCCGTGAATAGTGCCAACTTTGAGGATTCCAATTTTTTCTTGGGTGCTGGATTCGCTAGTTTGCCAAAAGATGATGAAAAATGGGTTCAAAAATATCTTGAAGAATTCAAACCATTCAAAAAAACTTTTGCCTATATCTCCAGCCAATATGAAGGACTTGATAATTTAAAATCGTTATCAATCGCCCTAAAATCCAATTTTAGCTTAACTACACAAGAGGAGCATGATATCGATAGACTTAAGGAATTAACTTCCTCTGAAAACTTGACAAAAGCTCAAGAAAATTTTCTGAGAAGTTTAATCAATAATCCCACTCGGGCTCTTGACATTAGGCAAAAAGCCACTTGGAAATCTTTTTCCATTTTTATTCAAGAATTTTCTCACCTGGATGAAGAAAGAGAGAAAATTGTCAATAATTTAGATAAAATAATTTATTACTTAGAAAGTCATCAATTTTTTTCCATCGGGCTAAGCTCCGTGCAAGAAAAGTCAGGTTTATTGAAAGAATTACCAAACCCTTATGCACAAAAAGAAATTCAAGCAAACATCAAAAATTGGCTTTCCTCTGAGCCCAGCACGTTGAACTTGAAAAAGACTTTGGCTAATTCTCAAAAAAGTCCCAAAGCGAGTGTTATCTTATTGCCTTACTATAATTCAGAAACTCAAGAAGAGGTCACTTTTGCCCTTCCGCAGTTGTATTCTACTAAAACTTTTTATTCCTTTAGGCAATCTGTTATAAATGAAATGAAAGGAGATTTGAGGAGAGCCGCTGAGCGTAGAGATGAAATATACACGACTTTTCTGGAAAACCTAGATATTTTGAAATCTGAACGTCACTCTGTTTCTCCTCAATATTTTTCAAAATGGTTGAAAAAAACTCAAACCTTTAACGAATACGACAAGCGAGGCAATTTAGTAGAAACTACTCTCACCAACAAAGCTTATTGGCTAGATAGACTAGAACAGGCTGAAATTGCTAGAATTAAAGCTAAGTATTACCGACTGGCTGCCAAAAATTTTCAGACAAAATTAGTCGAAACTCGAAAATTAAATATAATATTAAAATTGGCTTTATATGATTCTTTCTTACGAGGGTGGGTTCCCTCATTTGTGGACAGCTCTCCGTACCGCCAGTGGCTTCAAGAGAAACGTAATGAAGTTTGGTCCTTCATCATTGCCTCAGCCCGTTCTCAAGGTATGGATATCCGACCGATGATAACTGAAAGTACAGTTTTTCAAATTCAAAGGAATGGTAAATCGTTCAGGCTTCGCCCATTGTTTGTGGCTAATCCTCTAAAAACCGTCGCTGTCAAGTCGAAAGGAAATTCTCTGGTATATTATGAAACCCCTTGGAATAATCGTCAATTAACCTATTTGAAGCCTGAAAATTTCAAACAATCGGTTTGGAAAGAGGCTCGGGAAAAGTTTTCAGAGAACCCAGAAACGGGTTTGGCAATTCTAGCAAATCAGTATTATGCCAAGGCAGGTAATCAATGGGAAGAGCGTGTTGCCTTAACTCGAAAAGCCCTATTAGTAGCACCAAAATATATGGCAAACAAACTCATCCAACAACTCTGGGACAGTTGGCCAGATAACGCGATAAGTGATGCCGAGCGGGCACAATTTGATCAAATTTCTATAAAAGAGGTGTCATGGAAAGCCAACAAAGTGGTCAACGAGGTTCTTGATATTTTGGCTTGTTTTTCCAGAGTATCCTTCCGTTTGGATCAGGAAAATGTAATGGAGATAAAAATAACACACGACTTCCTTATCTGCGATAAAGACATGAGTGAGCTACTCACCAGTGAATTTTTTAAATTTTTCATATCGGAGGAGGAATTGACCGTTCTCAATCAAAAAACCATAAAATTCCGAGAACTAATGATAATAGATTTATCTTCAAGCTATTTAAAACGGGTTATCATAAAACAGAATATCCAAGCATTGATTAAGACATTAGCGAAAGCTACTATCATAATCGCAAATAAAGCTTATCGAGCTAATCCTACAAAAGCCTTATTAAACTCTCTTTTCCGGCTAGAGTGGTATTCTGGCAGATATAAGAAAGCTTTTGATTTAGCTCTTATAGAGATTTCAAACCATTCTACTACAAAGAAAACTGAACGATTTGTTAAGTTATTGCGAGCGCTTGAGACTGAGATTCTAAAAGCCCTGATCTATTCTGGCGGGCAAATGAACCTTGCTGGGAGAAAAGCGTCGGATTGGATCGTACAACCCGGAAATCTTGAGCATATCCCTGTCTACTGATTAGCCAATTTTTGATAGATTCAATCTTTTCATAAACCTGCTTCCATTCAGGTTTACATCTTTTTTCAGACCTTGAACACGCCTTAATGTAATCGCTACACACATTAGTGTCCAATAAGTAGCCATCGTATTCCTGCTCGTTTTGCTCTTTCATTTTTGTCATCTTTCTCCAAAAAAATCATCAATATCTTTTCGGTTTTGTCGTGAAGAGGGAATATTATCAAGCCAACTCAAATCCTCACCATCATCCGCCAAACTTTTGAGATTCGCAGTAGCGAGTGCCATTTCTCGGATTCGTTCTCGCGTTTTTTGTACTCTTTTTACCTTTGGATGTACGTGTAGATTTGAAGTCGCATCTACAACATCCGTTTTTTTTATTTGTTCACATACCTGTGGATTTTGCAGAAGAAACATACTGACCACATGTGAAAGTTTCTCAAAATATATTTGAGAAGGACTCATCCCTTTCGGAATCTCAAAAGTGGTCGTCACCACATTCGCTTCTGGAGAATATTCTTTTGCGTTCATAATCAAAGTAAAAATCGTTGTAAAAGTCGTTTTATATCACATAAAAAATAATATATTTACATACGCCAAAAAAAGATTAACAGCGGTAATTTTTTTGCTTCTTCAAGCCGAGCAGGGGTACAAATCTGCTCATAGTATTCTATTCATCAAAATCTTGGGCCGCTTTTTGAGAAAGAATGTTTTATCAGCAACGATCCAAACACAGTTATTAATCGTCTTTGTCGTAACTGCTTATAGCTTCGTTCTCTTCCAGTAGCTGACGCATTAACTCCCTTCCTTCATATGATAAGAACTTTTCTAAATCACTGATCGTCATAACAGATGTTTCTGTAGATCGTAAAAAAATACTTTTCTGTTGAGCCTGCGAAAGGACTTTCAATACATAAAATAGCGGCACCCAAATCATTTAGGATGTCTATATATTGGATTTTAAAAATTAAACAAATTTAAATGAAGAAGTCAAAAATTTTTTGCGTGGTTAGGCAAAAGTTCATTTCGGTCAATGTCCTAAACACTCAAACCGTCTCATGCTTGACTCAATTTTTTATAAATCACGCCCCTTTGACCTATTGATTTTAATTATAGTCTTATTAAGATAATTACATAAAAAAATCCTCAGAGGATGCGGTGACCTCACTTTTTCAGATGGCGTACTCGGTTCTGCATGACAACAATATATATTATATACCTGATAGAGAGTTATATATTCACGATGAATCAGTGTGGATAGCTTTTCGGATTGATGTTCTCCGCCCTGTTGATGAAGTTGTTGATTATTGCTGGGCGTTGGCTGAAAGATTTGCTGAGACTGATCTTGGCAAACACTTGGCCAATAAACTTGTCATTGGTTATGAGTCGGGGTTATTATCATTTGCTGAGGAATTATGTGACCATGACAAGATTAATGGCCCTACGCTTGCTCACATGTTGATTTTTTCAGAAATGGGCATATAATTAAACACATCAACCTTATAATTTTACTATTAATTGTCATTTTCTGCGAGCAGACTGTGCCCGTTACGCGGGCCAATGGTATCCCGTATGTTTGCCGGCATTGGTGCGTACCTTCTTTGCGAGACTGGGTTTGCAATTTAGTTTTAAACGTTTTGCGCTTTGATGGTGCAGCGTCTAGCACTCATTTTATTGCCCACTCTTGATCATTCTTGCCCAGTTTGGGTAAAAAATTGGTTTATTAAAAAGTGTTAAAAAAAAAGCTTGACATTTTTTGTAGTAAGGCGTTTTAATAAAATTTAACAAACTCAATTGAAAATGAAAAAAGCTAAAAATGAAAAAAGCTAAAAAAGTCACTAGAATTGCGTACAGCGACGATCTTAACCAAGCTAAATA
>Ga0209780_1002817_pt1 | contig 12623 bp, 9 predicted proteins | sample WorMetexBAHAMAS2_FD_187384 | JGI IMG/M metagenome (GOLD analysis project Ga0209780, IMG submission 187384) | Marine gutless worms symbiont microbial communities from Max Planck institute for Marine Microbiology, Germany - Inanidrilus exumae... | ecosystem: Host-associated > Annelida > Digestive... | reverse complement strand
GTGCAGCACTCTTCATCACTGGACAGCCGCCATCAGGGCATCTTCCAGGGATCCGACTTTGGACAGCTGGAGGAAGTTATGGCGGCTGTCCAGTGATGAAGAGTGCTGCACGTCGGCACTGCTTCCGCTGTCAGCGAACACATCCAGCTCCTCATCCCTCGCCTGACCAATACCGGTCAACTTCTCATCATCGCTGACTTCAAGCTCCGTATCTGCAAACCGCTTCATGCTCATCGCGAGACGACTGGTTTCCATGCAGTTGATCACCACGTCCCCGACAACGTGCAACTCCCCGGAGCTGGCAGACGCCGTACCCGGATCTGCTCTCGGCACCGTTTCATCACCTTCGGTTTTCTCGCCGGCTTTAACTTCCGCAGTTCGGTTCGGATCTGTCGAGGCGCTCGTGTTCTGTCGGTCGATATCCGGTGGAACTGTCAGACGCACCACTATGGCAGTGATGTTGTCACCAGAGCCTTGATCTTTCGCTGCACGAACAAGTCGCTGTGCCGGTGTGGAAGACGCATCACTCTCATTGCTAAGTATCTCGGCAACGTTGTCATACGTGAGCTGATCCCACAGTCCATCACAGGCCAGAACCAGCCAGTCCCCGGTCTCGTAGCTAAATGTTTCCACGTCTGGTTCTCCACTCACACAAGGTTTATGAAAGGCATCGCCTGTCACATCACGCACACATAACACACAACCGCCTCAACGTCCAGTTTCCTGACTATTTGCAGTGCAGTATGAACTGGTACCGGCCAAGGGCAGTGACACTCGGACACTAGAAAGGTAACTGCAGGCCGTGCGGAACATAATGGTAGCCACTTGCAGGGTTTATGTGTAACAGATTTGGATTCTGCTGACCACTGGGTGCATTTATAAATTAAAACGGTAAAGGCTGCCCATACTCGTTACCGAGCATTGGGCCCGGAGCTGATCCCGGTGTACAGGCAGTCAGCCCACAGGGATCCGGCAGTAGGCTGCCATTACTTTCCACCAGGCCTGCGGTTATATGCACTTAATTATATTACTAACAGCAGTACTGGCCACAAGATTGGTGTATCTTTCCAGGATACTGAGATTTAGTGGTAGCGTAGCTGCCCATAAGCTGAAGTGGCAATTTGAAATGTGCTGGATCAAGGCCATATCTGACCGCCTATAATGTTTCTGCCCTGCTTCGACTCTGACAGTGTCACCATAACGTTTGCAACTCAGGAAGGGCAACTGAGCATAGTTTAAAGTTCTGATCTGAAATGCACCAGAACGCCGGATCGTGCATCAAAATTTAAAAAAATACGGAGTGCTACCCCAGTACCTCATGGTGGGATGGGGCCACCCTTCCAGCTCCCTTCCTTGTCCCCACCCATGTTTCCTGTCTCCCAATACTGTGTGCCACTGCCTGGATTAGTGAATGACCCTCCAAAGATCTCCGAGAAAATCAGCATATTTATGAGGAGGGATTTTTACAGGTCAGACGCCCCTCACAACAGTGTCAGCTACAAACCTTCCACAACTACTACTGATGCCAACAGTATGACTGCCAACGCCTCAGATTCAGCTATGGTTTCCAATCTGTAAAGTTTACAAATGTTCCTATTACTAATTATCATCCGTAGCAGCATGAACAAGACCTACCAATCGCTCGTGATACGGACAAAGTGCCGTTCACTCTCCACGCACCAATGAACAACACGCAGCCTCCGAGATCCTCAATCCTCTTCTTCTCCGCCTAGAAACGTCACAGAACAATCTTCAGAATGTTATTGGTCAACTCGAAACATTCAACAAACTAGAAAATATAGGCCGTCATATCGACATGCGGAAACACGCTGGCAACAGCCGTAGCAGCACGCGTCACTAGCAACCGTGCGACAGTGAAAGTTTTTGTAACCGTATGACTTTGACCTTTGACCTTTGGGTCAATGCATGCCGAGCGACTGCGATAGAATATACAAGCCATTTTCCTGTTAGAGCATGGACAAACAGACAGACGCGACTGAACGCCCTACCCACGCCGGCGGCTATGCCGGCGTGGGTAACAAAATATTTAATACAGTATACATGTGGTTTCTCTTTAACAGGACTAACTCTCTGGAGGTTTTCTGGGGTGACAGTGTTGGATAGCAAATGTAAAGGAAATCAATGATTATCTCCCTGTTCATCATGTGCGTAGAAATTATTAGAAATAATTCTTTGGTAGACGGACGCGCCCGGGCCGAGTCGAACCCAGGCCACTGAGCACGTCACGCTCTACTGCACACGGCGGCCGAGTGTGTTAAGTTAACCACTCGGCCACATTGGCAAGTTTCCCTCAGAAGTGAATCAGTGAATAAAAACATGAGGTTCATCAAGTAATTCATATATCATTATTGGCGTCAGTAAGTAATTCGCATGGCCGGTGCCAGCAATTGTATCTGGCCACATAAAAGCATTATTCACCCCGCAGTATGAGAGTTAGTTAGTTAGTTAAGAGTTTAACGTCCCCTTTCAGCACAAAATATGGCTATATCAGAGACAAAAGGTCAGGGGTGGAGAGCCATCTCTACCCAGTGAAGGAAGGCCAGCGATATATTAACCTCAACCCTGGCCGCCTTTTTGTTCAGCAGCCACCCAAAAGGGAAAGGGACAGAGAGGCTCATTTAAATTATTAGGCTCTTATTATAGCTCTCCACCCCTGACCTTTCGTCTTTGATATAGCCATATTTGTGCTGAAAAGGGACTTTAAACTCCAACTAACTGATGGCTACTTGCACCACTTTATCTCTTAGTTAGACTGCAATAAATGGCAAAAGACAAATACTGATGTTGTTCAGAAAGTTCAGAAACACACCTCATCTTCGGGTTTATGAGGAGTAACAAGTTTGATGGGTTTTCCGTCTCGGACAAGTAGAGCCTGAGAATCTCCGAGCCACGCTACATGGAGCTGATCTTTCTCAATGAGCACACACACAGCTGTTGAACCACTTGTCAACCTCTAACACACACACGCGCGCGTATTATACTTACTGATACTGATACTTTATTAAACATCATGCAACAAACGTGCACGAAAATAATGCAATGAAAACTGATACAATGCAATGACAGTAACACAAGATTACACAAACGAAAGAAAGAAAAAAAGTTACAATGTAAAACGGCACCAATTGACAAATGAATGCTTAAAAGCATTATAATTGCACTGTGGTAGTGCATAACTGCAGTGTCTGTTTCTAAGCTTATAGTCGGTTTTCTTTTTGGGTGGAAGCAATGAGTTAAGACAGTATACTGGTGACTGCATCTTATAAGGATAAACAGGATTCAATTAAGAGTTCGTTTAGAGTAACAACATCTTTGCAGAAACCCCACTTGTGAGCACGCTTCAAAAAAACGTCAATCCTATTATGTATAAACTGTGTCTGCTGATGTTTGACGTAAAGTATGGCCCCTGTATACCTTGCAAAACTGTGCAACGCTTGCACCGATGAACGATTGCGCTTAACGATGCGATACAAATTTCTATAGCGCCCTAGTCGCAAGCGAATCGGGAGCGCTGCAATAGCACTGAACCGTCCCAGGTGATATATGCTGACGTGAACAGATCAGTTTTAAGTCGAGATTTAAAAGTACCAAGCCGCGGAGATTTTGTCATACCGAGAGTCGGAGTCCTACAGAAAATGAGGACTCCACATTCCTGTCATGGACGTATTTTATCCATTTATCTCTGTCCTCTGTCATTCCGATTAACTGTTTCACGGGGAGTCTCGTCAACCTATTGATGTTGTCCGTCCAGACTGCGTGTGGTCTTCCTCACCTGCGTGCACCTGGCATTGTTCCTTGCATTATCTCTTTCTCCAGGCAACCCCCTTGTTTCCTCATGGTGTGACCATAGTATGCTAGCTTCCTTGCAGACTCGGAGTCTGGGGATTTTTAAGGGCTGGAGTCAGAGTGCCAATTTTTTAAACCCTGGACACAGAGTCGGTGTGCCACAAAAAACGAGGACTCTGCATTCCTGCCACCGTGGCTAAATACACATTCAACTAATGCATTTGATGCTTGAACAGACAATACTTTAACAAGGACTCAATTTTAGGATGACCAAGTCCAAATCCCTGATGTAGTAGTAGTAGTGGTAGTAGTAGAACGTACTGATTAACTTGGCACAAGCTAGGTAAAGTAGCTTCTAGGACACGGTACACAAATATGAGAAACCAATTTAAAGTGATGAGAAAAATTTGGTAAATAAAAATGTTTTAAGTTGTCTCTTGAAAGAAGGCAGAGAAGTTGATAAGTTTACATCAAAGTCCTAGTCCGGCAAAAATGGACTCAAGTCCAAGTCTGGACTCGAGTACTACAAGTCTGGTACAGCATATGCACAGCCACACTATAGTACAATGCCCCAAAGAAGACGGATACCCCCATTTAAAAACTCGGGTTTCAAGCTCTCAGGAGAAGATCCATTGCTACCTCTCTCTTGGCTCGGTCGACAAACATGCGATCAGTGTCCAGGAATGCCTCGTGAAGTGCCTCCTTCGGCTGTTGATGATGCTGAAGTCGGTGGCCAAGCAGAGAGTGAAGTTGGACGGATGCGTACTTTGCCGCTTCGACACCTCCATGACCATCGAATACGGCATAGTATGACGACGCAGCCTGACAACATGGACATCGCAACACTACTACATCATAATCAGCAACAGCTAATTAGCGTTGTTACGACCATCGAACTTTCACCGCCATCACAGTGGTTGGCTACCACTGAACCAACAACAACATCGCGGTGTTTTACCGTGTTCTCGGCAGTCTTTCTGGGCGCTGTTTCCTGAAAACTGCCCCTCACTATTCCACAGCGCAGTAATAGTGATCTGAATGCCGTGTCGTCTGATCCAGCGTGAATGCACGGCCAGTCGAGTGGATGACACCGCCCATCCTGCCCCAAGTGTCCACTTCCCCACTCGCAAAGAACAGGACTGCTGGGACAGCAGGGACAGTCTAGGCACTGTTCTTAGTGAGACCATCGCGGCGGTCTCACTCAATGCACCCCCTACCGTCGCGTGCTGTTAAGCAATTAGCGCATTCCAGGACAGCTGGAATGATCTTGAAGCCGTGACATCCACCTGTTTCCGATTAATAACCCTAGCCTTGACATCGACAAAATTCGTCACCGCTACCGGCACCGCAGTGGCATGTCAAAAAAACACCGCCATCGACCCAGTTGCAAATTCCTGCCACCGTAACAACACTACTGCTAATATGTCATTCATTCACCAGTTGAACACCAACAGCCATGTTATGGTCATCACAGAAGTCAACCTGCATTAGCTGCCACCGTCAGTTAAGAACTGGAAAATTCTGTTGGAACAAAGTTTCACTGCCTTGACGACAGCAACTGGCAACAGGATTAGGAAGATGATGCTAGCATTCTCCTCAATAATGTTACCTATACCATTTTCAAACCGTACCATATCTGTACCGTAACTCACGCAGCTGAAATTGTAAATAATTAGCAAACAATGTTTCACAACTTCATCACGATAAGAATAAACTTAACAGTAGCCTTTAATAACTGGCAAAACAGAGCATTTGTTAAAAACTGAAAAGAAACACTTAGCCATAGAATTTTTATGTATGTGCATTTCACAACACTACAATGCACTAAAACATTTAATTGCAAATACACATGAATATTAAAAGTTATATTCACAAAATTTTCATATCTATAAAATAAAATATTGTGCAAAAATGAACAACAACAAACATTAATTTACACAATACTTGACATATTTACTCACTTATTTGTTTAATTATTTATTACTGCCATGAAGTAGGGCTGTACCGAATATTCGATTCGAATTTGAACCGGACCGAATAGGGGGCCAAATGGACTATTCGTATTCGGACGAATACTGCCACAATTTAGAACCCGAATATGGATAGTTGAATGATAACTGCCCACGCGGCCAGAGGCGCACAATGAAACACAGCTATTAATGTTGGCCAGCGTCATGAAGCCTCGTCTGAGCTCGTAAACGGTCGTAAAAACTCCCTGGTGCAATAGACGCGGAGTCATTAACATCCACGTCTGTGGACCATAAACAGCGGGGCGTGCGTCAACAGTCTGTTAGATAAAGCCGATTGCACCACAGCGTGACAACACAGGTGCGGCTGCAGGGATCTGATGCAGATGAACTGATACGAATCAATGTGGGTGATAATGGGCCCAGCATCCAGTCCAGGGCCCAGAAACCCGGTCAGTGTTGCAGTTGCTGTGGCAGGCGTACTCCAGCCATTAAGTAATTTCAAATTTGCATATGAATGGTATCTACGACACTGCGACAAACGTTTCGTCACTTTCATGTTTCTTCAAGCTTACAATAGCTGATAACTGTTGACTTGACTTTCAAACTGCAGTGTACCACTGAACGTTTGTAGCAGACATCTACAGTTCTAAACTGACTGTCGTAGATTCTGGGCACTTTTTATTGCACATTATATGTGTGTTCTCGTCAACAGTTTTGGGTTTAAACTATTCGAATTCGAACCGTATTCGGCCGAATACTGACGCTAGATATTCGGTATTCGGCCGAATAGTGAAATTACCGTATTCGGTACAGCCCTACCACGAAGCAATGACCACAGGCACATCAGCTAAAAGGCGGGACTGGCAGTCATGAATATTCATAAATATGAAGGTGCGATCTTTCAGCAAATAATACACACAGAAAGGTAGACATTTTAACCTATGACCACACGTCATGGTCGTTACCCATAATTCCTTGCGGCACACCATAGTGACTATGCCAATCACAGGGTCAGCACTCGCCAACCAACTTGTAGCCACTGATAGGGGGACCAATGAATAAGGCCGCCACTGACAGTTACAATGCAGGCTGCTATTAATGGGCGAAGGTCTTTCATTCTAAACTCTAGTTATTCTACGTCATTGAAAATGATGCTGTGTTACCTTATCATTATGGTACATTTTCGACATGTATACAACTAATAACTGGTCACTTAAATTGTTTTAGATGAAAATTGAAATGCTAAATCGATTCAAATTATGGGAATTTATGCCTGTTGTTGACAATGTTGTTGCAAGGCGATGTAAACAAACCAGCTGCCTGCATGTAGATTTCTGTGATATTACGTGAATATGCAAATATGCATATGATGTAAACACACTCCACAATCTGTGATAGGTGCGAGTCAAACAAAACAAATCCTGTAACGCTTTGTTGATTGCTGTTAAAACATATAAGATTTGCGCCACCAATTTGGTGGCCATATTTGTTGGCCCCGAATTCATTGGAGATTGATGGCAACACTTCGGCAGTTAGGATTGAATGTAGTGAATCTACAATATTTAACTATATATCTGTGGTGCCAATATAACAGCAGAAGAGAATATTTATTATGTGGATGATCACAAGTGGGGAGTTATTTCTTTGTATTTATTTACATTCATCGAGTTCACCAGGTAGTGACACTGGGGCAAAGTTGCTGTCTACAACTGCAGGCTTATTGTTATTGTTATCATTATCATCGTTAATTAATTGATGTCATTATAATATTTAGCATATCACAGCAGAAATTCAGCAGTGAATGGACAACAAAACTCTAATAAGTTGCAACTTCAAAAACGATAAGAAACGGCATGAAATTCTGATATAAATTACTACAAGACAATATCTCCAAAATATGTGCATAACTTACAAGGCCCTGGAACAGTTTGTTAAACACAGGAATGATGACGTGTTTATCCTCCATCTTACGTCGAGTGTTCTTAATGGCATATACAGACATTTCAGCCGGCACAGGTTCTTCACAGCACATGTCTGGGGCCCAGTTGTAACAAACTTGCAATAATTCATTGAACACCAGTCGTCCAAATCTTTCACTTAAAATCAAACCTGTTATAATCCAAAACGTTCTCTAATCATATCAAGTCACTGCAGTCATTGTACAGCTCCTCATCAACAAAATAATGTCATTATCATATAGTTCTATGGTGACACAAATCATAACTTCAGAAGCACTGCCGGCAAAGCCCAAAACTAACAGTGTGGTACGATGTTTTTTGCCATACGATAAAATATTATATATTTATGTGCGCTCAAAAGCTGACGATATGGCCAGCTTAGTCTAGTGCACGGCACATACACGAAAAATAAGGAAAAGCTAAAAACAAAAAGGAAAATCTAAAAACAAAAAACAAAGACCAGAAGGAGCTAGCACTCACAAGAGTGCAAAAACCCACGTCGGCAATGTTTTTTTGTGACACGTGAACTTGAATGTTGACCTTTTGACCCCAAAATCAATATCGTTCTGGGACTCATCGTGAAACATTTCTATGTCAAGTTTGGTGATTCTAGCTGCATCAGTTTTTGTGATATCATGCAGATAAACAAACATGCAAAGACCGCTATAAACCATACCTCTGCGACTGTTATAATCGCAAGACCAACAGCACAACTTCCAAGGCAAAGAGCAATATAACAAAAGACATCAGAGTCAGACAGTCATATGCTCATGTGTCAGCAACTCTGATATGGAGGCCAAAGCCAGGCCAAGACTCAAAAGGCCAAGACTCAAGGATGACAGCCATTGTCTGAATGTATGCTTACCAGCAATGCAATAATCTTCAGCAGTTCATGGACCTTCAAAATCCTGGCCTCACTCATGCATATTAAATAAAACGAAATTAATCCAAATGTCTGATTTCTCTCTTCGATTAAACCACTCCCAGTGGCTTGGAATGTCGTCAGCAGCTTGACACAAAATTCAAGCCAAGTGGCTCAGTGCATGATATCTGCCTAATACTCAATTTTGGTAACAGACACTCCTGGCAAATTGCAATCTTGTCACTTCAGTGGCAACTAGGTGTATGACAAAGCCAAAGCCCAGCATGCAGCTCGTCCGGCACAAACGCACCTACAAAAAACTCAGGGGTTACTGAACCAAAGTTCACCTAATTTTTATCCGACGTACAAGGATCATCGGTGGTGCTAACACATGCATCCATGTAGCAATCTTCCAATCCATTGGGGAATGCCAGTGCAAAGACTGAAGGTGGGTATACCAATTTTTGCATATTCACGCCAAAAATTGGTTACCATAGCAACGTCCCTTGAGCTATTGCGAAAAGAAATCAGATTGATCATGCCCACCCATATGAGTACCTATCCTGAAAATTTGGTAACGATTGGTCCAGTACATTCTGAGATAACTGGTCTCAAAGGGGAGACCAATTATTAAAGGCAGGATAATTAATTCCATTCGTGGATTTGTGGATAAACGTGTGGGTGGAGGTAAAACTGTGTGATCCCTTTAACACGTGCCATTCCTGAGCACATTAGAGGTGGTTTACAACGATGCTCTATACAAATCGACGTTTACTTTACTTTACTCTTTAAAATTATGAAAGAAAAATCAGCAAAACATAAGCCCTTTGGCATGTAATGTCGGGTGAGCTAATAACAACAATTATTTAACTGAATAATACCCGGACTAGTCGTAGCTGGAGAATCCGTATCTGGTGTTTCACTGGATGACTCGTTGGCAGGTTCAACACGCAGCTCATCCATCTTCTGGCGAGAAATTTCCATGGCACGATGAACCAATTCCCGAGCAATTGCCATCTTCAATGTGGGTGGACATTCTCTGCAAAGTAAATGCAACACAGATCTTCAGACAAAACTAACAGCTGCTAGTAGTAACAGTCATTATGACAAACGGCTTATAATGGCTTTAGTTAGATGTCTGAGGCGAATATCTTTCTCAAACAGCTGAGCAGCCACTTACAGGCTAACCATGTTTTCAGCCAGCTGCCTGTCATAATTTTTGTTGCCAGTGTTCAGCCATTCAACAGTTCATTCAGCCACTTTCTGCCCTAAAAACGGCATCTTTGAGTGCAGCAAATGATAGGTGAATGTCAACAAAGATGTTATATGCACTGCAATATGTAAACTAGGGATGTTAAACTCAGTTTGTTTTAATAGTCGAAGCTCTATTTGAAACTCGACTCGGTATTCATTGACTTCTGACATAGACCGAGAACTGGTCCTACAGGCTAGCGTGGTAGACTAGACGATGTTCCAAAACAACTTCAATTTGTTAGTGAATTTCGGTACTTGGGACATCGTTTGAATGACAGGCAGAGTAATGAGGATGATATAAACTCTGTGCGCTAAAATAGCCATATTGGTAATCAACTGAAACGTATCTGCCGGCTATCCTGCGGTAGGCGTAGGATCTACTAGGCTGGTACGGGTAGTCCGATTGAGCTGATAGGCCAATAGCGCCGTTGCATTATTGACCTATACCGCACCCCAGATCCAGCTGGGGGGAGCCAACGACGCTCCCCCAGACCCTCAAGTCAGACCCGCCAGTGGCGCTTGTGCTCAAATTATAGTCACTCGCAATTGTGCAGTTTAGGGGCTTAAATTCACTGCACCTATATAGGGCCATGTCAAGGGTAACCATAACACTAACCCTAAGCGACACAGTAAAGCTATTAAGTCAAACTAAACTGGGTGGTGAACTTCTCCCGGAGCGCCGAGTTAGGGTTAGTGTTACGGTTCGGGTCAGTTTAGTAATTCAGGCCCCTAAACTGCATGATCGCCTGGTCACCGTATTTTTTGGTCACAGCCAAGTGACAAATACGTTACCTAGTGCCTAAAAATTGGATACACCAATCCAGGCACTCCCCCTCCAGCTCATCTTCAGTCAGCAACCAACGACCAACATCAAACGGCAGCCTATCGCTTTCTCCGAGAACTGAATTCGGAAAATCATTACGAAATGCGTCAAAGAAGCTCCCGGACGACTCTAACATCATTGACTATATAAAAATGATAATAAACATACAAACAAACAACCAGTTCCGTCCTATATCTAAAAATAGATCTAAATGCCTTTGCCTTTTAAATACGTAAGTAAGTAACGATGATGTGACACCAGTAGTAGTCTAGAAACATTAGACATGATAATTTATGGATAACACATATGTGCTATGATGGTACACTGAATGAGGTCATCTTTCTCAGGTTTTGGTCTTTGACCGCAGTTGATAATATCGCTGGCCGTGTGACACATGATATGCGCAAAAATGCAAACTACACTACCCTGCAGTACCTGCAGTGTTAATCGTACTCACAAGAGGTCGCCACAAAGTCTTTTATAGCACGAAGACTACTCTATGACAGAAATCGCGTGGTTTTGGAAGGCTCTGACTGACACCCCCTGATGCATTTTATGGCATGTTCAGATAACTTACTAAAAATAACAATAATTAAACAAACTTTCTGCAATATAAAAACTTGCTGAAATTTATCATACGTTAGTAACATTACATCGCTGCGAGCGCGACTTCCGGTTCCATGCAATTGTGTCTTGAAATCATAATGTTTTGCTAGAACTCCTGTTTTGGCATAACTCCGCCCAAGCCGACGGGCAGACAGACAGACGGACAGACACATGGTCACATACAGTACAGGGCCTACCGCGCCATTGTATTTCGTTGAACGTATAGCAGTAGCAGTGAGTGCATTTCCCCAGCACCAGCAGCGCCCATCGGGATCAGTCACTTCCGGGAGTTGGACGCTATGCAGACGATTCTCGACCGCGGGTAATTTTGTTAAGCGCCAATTTGCCATGTAAGCATTAACGATGAGTCCCTCGTGACGGCTTTGCCCGACATACTAACGCTTTACTGGCACTGCCACCAATGTATACAAAGCGCTAAGGTGTGGCACGTGTAAGCCAACTGTAGTACTGTAGGCCGGCGCCGCTACTGTGCTGTGGAGCATGGATGCGCCGATTGAATATGGCTGCAAAGACGCAATTCGATCAGTGTTAGCAAGTCAGGAATCAACTAAAGCAGTCAGTAGCACAACCTAATATTTCCGTGACTTGCAAAATTAAATAACAAGTACGTCCGTCTTCGGGGACTGACGTATATTCACACATGCCGATCTACGTCCACACGCCGCGCGATATTCCACGAACGGCGCACCTTCGGCGTGACGTTTACGGTTTACGTCGGTGCGTCTCTACGGTAATGTTTACATCCCGGTGGGCGTGGCCCGTGCGCTGGCCGATTCGTCCGATTTTGGTCTTAGGGGGATCAAAGTTCACACAAATGGGAGATGTCCTGCCTTGGACGCCGATGAACCGCCGTGCAAAATTTGACGCCGCTAACTTTATCCTCGGCGGAGAAAATGTGACCGTACAAACAAATAAACAAACAAAGTTTAACAAACAAACAGTAAACGATATATCCACACCTTGCCTATCGGCATGTGTGGATAATAATCGAACGAATGAAGATCAATGAACTTCAATGAATGCTGCCAATCCGACGTCACGTCATAACTCACAGCCAGTTGCTCGCCTTTACTTAACATATGCTGTAAACGTTGTTACCAGGGCTGGAAAAAAAACTAGTTTTAAAAAAATTGGTTTTTAGCTTTTTTGGTTTTTTAAGGTTTTTTTCTACGAAGATAGATGTCGCCAAACACGAAAGTGTGAGTTGTGACACCGTATTCTACTAAAGACAAATCTCCAGTGCCCGAAGAAAAAATGAAGCAAATGAAGCATGAATCTTACAAATTACAATTCAATTTTGAATATCCCGTATATGATTTAAA
>Ga0209780_1002816_pt1 | contig 12624 bp, 13 predicted proteins | sample WorMetexBAHAMAS2_FD_187384 | JGI IMG/M metagenome (GOLD analysis project Ga0209780, IMG submission 187384) | Marine gutless worms symbiont microbial communities from Max Planck institute for Marine Microbiology, Germany - Inanidrilus exumae... | ecosystem: Host-associated > Annelida > Digestive... | reverse complement strand
AGAAGAATAATTTCTTTTTTTCTGTAGTTATGTTTCGCATAAAAGTATTCAAATCACACCATTAACCATTTTTTTAATAGTTTATTTTTAAACAACGAAAAGAAAAAAAAATTGCTATACCCCGACTTTAATTGAAACTCAGTTCCTAGTGCTAAAACAAGATTATTGTTTAAAAAGACTTCACAATTTAAAACGGTTTGTGAGGACGAGACTGGCACACAACTGAAAGAGCAAAAATCAAAAAGGTGACATTAGTCAACAGCAGATTGCCATAGTCAATGCGCTGACATATATCACCTGTTTGATTTTTGCTGTTTTACGGGGTGGCCCAAAAATTGGCACATTTTTGGCACAATTTTTGTATGCCTTAACTTTACCAAATATTAACCGATTTTCACAATTATTTCACTCTCAGAATCTGCTGAAGAAAATTTGTAATAATACTATTACTAAAGATCGTACCACATGACAATTGCGTTGCTACACTACCTTGTGAAATGTCAAGTGTCTTAAAAGCAACAATAGAAAACAAGACCACTTCTGTAGCAACACATTTTAAGAGTGCGTCGTCCAGCAGCAAGGCGGACACATTGAACATTTCATGTAAAAACTTTAGGATGTGACAATTACTTTGGACAATAACTGAGACAATCAACACGTTGTTTCCTGTTGTTAATCTTAAAAAATAATTGTGCCAAATATTTGGGCCACCCTGTAGTTGTGATGTAGCCATTATCATCCTTATAAACCGTTTAAACTGCGAAGTTTTCCTTACAATAATCTTATGGTTTTTAGATATGCGAGCGGACAGAGAGAAAGACCTAAAGACATACAGACACGCTGATCGCAGTACTTCGCCCACCTGGAGCGAAGTAACAACCGAATGTGAACGAATATTTTATTACGGAATTTTATGCGATATTTTGTCATCCATTTTTTGTGCTTACAATACATTTTCAAATTCACAATATCATGACAGGCAGTCGGAGACGGCAAACGTCGCACCCCGTAATGACGCTCCCGCCGCGCCATCCAATTATATTGTTTGCTGTCTTCTGCGGGCGAGTGAATACGGCTCAGACAGGGTGACAGGTTGATCGTCAATGTCCACTGCCGCCCAGCCGTTGTATATGCATTATTGTGATAACATGACGTCATCCATAAACCGGAAATACGTAACGTATAGCGTTTTGGTCATAGGAGAACTGAGCTACGGGTCATGGGTAACATGTACAGAAAATTCCGTGAAATTTGGACGTATGTTTTCGAGACATACGAGCAGACAAACAGTTTCATAACCGATTCCTGGTCTAAATTTGGTGGGATTCGCAGTTCGCATAAGGGGTTCTAAAAAGGGGGAAACGTCAGAGTGCATTTTCCCTCAAATTTCAGCGCCCCGCACCATCGAAACTATAGTCTGATCCGAAAAAGGTTGTGGATTATGGCTGTGCAAAAATGGTACGGACTTTCTTTATCACCACGAGTATGACGTTGAGGGGGTCGAAAGGGTTTGATGTTTTTACTTCGCCCGCGGGAGCAGTTGCGAGTACTGTAATGAGTACGTCTGTGTGTCTGTCTTAGTATCTGTCTATCTGTCTGTCTGTCTGTCTGTCTGTCTGTCTGTCCGAGAGGATATCTCCGTAACCGCGCCCACTTATATGTCTCTACCAATTTTTTGTGCATATTGCCAATGGCCGTGGCTCGGTCCTTCTCCGGCGGGATGACGAAATCCCAAGGGGAAGGGGCAATTTTGGGGTTTTCTTCCCCATTGATAATGTATTGCATAGCATCTATAGCATTTGGGACACATACAAAAACGGCTAAACCGATTGAGATGCCGTTTGGGATGATGACTCGGGTGGGCCATAAGTACCATGTGTTAGATGGGGACGACCCGACGATCCCACAAGGAAAAGGACAATTTTTTGTGGGGAACGTAACGGCCCATTGTAAAGTAATGGGACACTCTTCGGTGAACTCTGCAAAAACGGCTGAACCGATCGAGACGCCGTTTTGGCCGAAGACTCGGGTGGACCCAAGGAACCATGTATTAGATGGTGTCAGATCACCCTAGGGAATTAGAGGCAATTTTCGGGGGTTGTCCGGGCCATTCAAAAGCATTAGCAATCTTCGTTGCAGCGAGCTACAGCGTCGCTGCGGCGTTCGCTGCAAAAGCGATCATTCAATCGCCAATAACGTCAGAAGAAGGTATCATTCAGTATGACAGGCAAGCGCAAATAGTAGCCTGAAAATTTCTCGACGCACGTGATGTGGCCTATCGGCCGCGAAGGGGTGATGTGATTGCACAACGCGGGCGAAGTCTGATATTTACGATTGCCTCGTTTAGTTTGTGTTTATCCGTCATGCTATTAAACGCTATAGAGTTGTGAACATCATATCACCATTAAACCGTTTAAACTTAGAAACGATTTTAATATCGTTGGATAGGAAGGTTTGTACTTGTGCATTCGCATTTAACATAGTCTCTGCGCCGCTAGATGGAGCCATCACACAATGTAGAAATTTAAAATATGGTAAAATTTGGGGGATTTTTCAAGGGCGACACGATGTACCAATGAATGTGAAATTTAACACGGAAGAGTACGTCATGGCTCCCCTCGCGCATGCCAAAATTGGACTGATCGGCGAACGGAGTCGGTACAAGATTCCCAAAATTCCAAGTTTTGCCAAATGTGGTTTTTCGGTGTTTTTTCGTCCTGTAAGATGAAGTTTAACAGGGAACAGCACAAAAGTAGGTCCACATGCAGTCTTGCGTGCGAAATTCCCCAGTTCGGCGAGGGGTAAAAAACCGAAAGTTTCAAATTTTGGATGTTTAGCTGGCTATCCTGCCGGTTTTGCATCGATTGCGATGCTTAAGCAATTTCTAGTTGAAACTATTTGGTTGTTGGTCGGCATCGTAAAGTCACAATATGCTATTTTCGCGAAAAAAATGGTCCGGTAACTAATGGTGTACTACTGCTCAGTGAAATGACGGACAGAACAGAGCTAACCACTTTGTCACGTTTACACCCGGCGTGCTACCGTGTGGCTGGCATAACAAGTGCATGAAGGGATGTCCATTATTAACGCGCCGCGAACGGTCATGGGTGTCGAATAAATAGCTAAACGTCCGGTCGGATCCAACAGTGACAACAGATCGCATCAGCACAGCAGCAGTAACAGCATCATCAGCATCACCATCATCGTCGTCGGCGGGCAATATCAATTTGTGTTAAAGGTGTCAGCAGTTTGACATCGGGCGGCCGGCGCTCGCTGTGAAGCGAAGTGCGCGCAGCGGATCGTGACAGTTCGATCCGCTACGGCCCGATAAGCGTCTGTGTCCACAGAATCCCGGGTCCGCTACAAATGTTCCTAAGCCGAAATTACATTTTAGCTTAGAAAAAAAACTAGAAAAAGTGTAGTAAACTAGAAGATGGACATCGACGCTAGGGCGTAGACGTAGATGCCTTCGCCACCTCGACGGCCTGCTGTGACCTTTACCTTTGACCTTTGACCTTCAGAGTCTAGAAAGGTCATCATTGGGGCTATTGAGTATTCCTAGTAAGTTTCATCGACATTGCTCAAGCCATTCATGAGATATCATGGTCACAAATGTGTCCGGACGAACGAACGAACGAACGGAAAAACGAACGAACGCAGGGGACGGACAGCCCGAAAACATAACGCCTTCGCCGACACAGTCGAATGGCGAATGCATAAAAATCTGAGGAAAAGTCCTTGAGCAAACAACAATAGCGTCGCCGTTAACTTCCTAACCCTAACCCTCCAGCCAGTGTTTACCTCAGGGGTATAGTGATTTGACTCATGTTTGTTTTCTGTTCGTTTGTTAGCAGAATAACTAAAAGCTTATGGTTGGCTATGTGAAATTTGAAGAATATGTATATTATGGACCAGAAAAGAGTTGATTAAATTTGTCACGATATAATAGAATGATCCAATCATCGATTGATATGAATAGTGAAAGTGAAATTAGGAAAAACAGTTACGGCGCGTGCGGAAAAATTTAAGCCGATGTGCCTGCTGCTCGGCGGTAACGACACTGTGCCGATTTCAGTGTACTGTAGCGGACGTACAGGGTGGGCCAAAAAAAGTGATACCTCTCGTACAATGTAATATATGTACGAGAGGTATCACTTTTTTGGCCCACCCTGTATGTGCTCAACTGATTGCTGTGTAGTTATCATTTGTATTTTCTGTTTTATTAGCTCTCTAACTTTTTGAAATACGCACAGCACTTTCTTGATTTTACCAATAAACAGTTTTGTGCACTGCTTTGTTGGCATGGCATTGTTTGCTGTGTTAATACTATGCGGTGGCACCATCTAGCGAATATAGACAAACCGCGCTGTATTCACATAGTTTCTCAGACTCGGTTTATTTTTTACAATTTATTTGTGCTTTTTCTTGTTCCAGTTGCGAAACCCAAATCGTCCATGTAACCTTTTGAGTAACCTTGTTGACAGAAAAGCCAGAAAGACAGGAAAAGGCAAACATAACCTTGACAATAGCTTGGCAAGGGCGATGAACAAACTCCGGCTCATTAGATTTGCTGTCACGCTCATCTAGCGATCAATATGTGAATCTTTTTTTTACTGTCACATATAATGGCCCGTAGCTATCTTTCCTTTTAGGACGCATGGTATGTATAGCATAGATGCGGCCTACTGCGAGAGACGAAGTAGCGTCATCTGTTTGTGTGTCTGTGTGTCTGTTGTTCACGTTCGTGAGCCCGGCAAAAACGGCTGATCGATCGAGATGCCGTTTGGGTAGTGACTCGTGTGGGTCCAATAAATCATGTGTTAGATCGGGTCTAGATCCCCTCACGGGAAAAAGCAGTGTTTGGGATGGTCCGGCCCATTAAAAAGCACTGGAAGTCGGTGCTGCGTACACTGCAGCAAAAAAAAACTAACGGCATCAGCGCGACTAAGACAGCCCACTGCACTGCTATCGACTGGCCACTGTCACGTTAACTTTCTTCGTAAAAAAATCTGCCCCTCCTGCGATGCGGCTCCGCCGGCCTGTTGTCAAAATATTTTGACCATTTGTTTAAAGATTACAACCAAAGTAGAAGTGCTTCTTTTGCTACAGTTTTTCCCACAGAGTTTACGTAATTAGGCGTTCGTAGCAAAGGCTCGTATGCCATCGATTCCTCGACAAAAGGAATGGAAGGTACGGGGCCAGGATAGCTTGCGGACCGTTGCGGACTGCTGCCGATCAGTGTACGTAAGTCCGTGCACCGCGTCTACTGTATACAGGCGCTCGACAGCGACGGGCAACGATCATTAATGGCGATTGTTTTAGCGGCGGCGTCCGACGTATAACGACACATAATTCATAAGCACTCGACACGCTGTTTTGTCGCATAATATTCGGTTTTTCGCGGCGTTTTGCTGGCAACGCTCTTGTCTAACGCTGAAACAAGGGGGTTTACAGTTTCGCGCGGCGCACGCTCGAACGCTATAAATCCCGATGACATGGGACAGTTAGACCTCTCAACAAAAAGCACCAAAACACGCTTGTCGTCTTCATTCAGTATGACAAACACGTATGAAGTGTTATATTTTGCAGAGAGATGATCCCATGAATCTCATGAACTATATAACCACGACGACGGCAGTTGCGGGGGAAGGTTTACACCAACGTTTGTCTGTGTGTCTGTCTGTTTCTTTCGCACAATGTCTCAAAATTTGATGCAGCTAGAATCACCAAACTTGGCATACAAATGTTCTACGGATAAATCCTGAAACACGTTTATTTTGGAATCAAAAGGTCAAAGGTCACGAGTCACAAAACAGTGCCGGCGTGTGTCTTTGCACTCTTGTGAGTGCTGGCTTCTTCTGGTTCGCACTAGCAATGTTTGTCTGTCTGTTTCTTTGCAGGATAGCTAAAACATGTGGCTTGATTTTTAATGGAGATCTGTGTTATTTATGGTTAAGTTTTTTTCTATTTTATTTTTATATATCACTTGCTACCGATTTTGGTGAATAAAAATGGTGTCACCCGTCACTGGCCAGTAGTACTTTTCAAAGCGTCCAGCACTCCAGTTGCACTGAACTGGACGGAAAAATAAAATCCGACAGCGAGTTGATGGCTAACTGTCGCTTGCATTGCACAACTACTACTGAACTGAGAGGTACAAAAAGAAGATAAAGATATCAATATGTACTGCTGTGCTGAGCAAATAAGCCAACACTCATGCACAAGAGCGCCATTATACCTACTCCGGCAATGATTTTTGTGCCTCGTGACCTTGATCTTTAACCTTTTGACCTCAAAATAAATGCAATTCCAGTTTCCAGGACTAATGGTGGACCATGTCTGTGTCAAGTTTGGTGATCCTAGCTGCATCGGTTTTTGACATAGATGTAAAAAACGTTTTTTTACGTTTTCTTTATTTTGGTCAGGTTTATTACGTTTTAACGTTTTATATTTTTAAAAAAACTTTGGCAAAATAGGCATGTAAGTAAGCGAAAAAATGGTAACGAAATAATACAGTTTGATAATATAATACATTTTTCAAGAGTCGGTTATTAATAACCCAGTTGCCAGCTTTTTTACTTACTTACTTAATGTATAGGCTACCACGCATTAAGTGAATGTTGACGAAAAAAGCTGCAAAATTTTGTTGTGTAGTTCGATGCAGTTCTGTTAGGCCTTAGACATTGGGAGTTAAACACAGGCTAGTAGACCTATGGGTAACGTTTTTATTCAACGTTTACTTAAACGTTTTTTTATTTTTGTCACGTTTTATACGTTTTTAACGATTTTTTATTTTTAAACGTTTTTACATCTATGGTTTTTGATATGTTGAAAAACAAACAAATCAGCTGAACACCCTTCTTACACAACTGCCATCAGCGTGGGTAGATACGAATTTGTTCAGTAAAAAAGTTATATTGTGTTATAAAACACAATATTTAAAAACTAGCTATATTGATCTCAAGTCCTTAGTCAATCGAGTTGAAATCGGGTTCGGCTGGTAGCGAGAACAATTTTACACCCACACTCTACGTAAACGTCTGGATAAAATTTATCTCGAGTTTTCCACGAGTGCCACTACAAAATAGATTTCTACAGTTGTGGTTTGATCGTTTACGTTGTGCGGCCGAAAGATGTCGCCACTCGCCAGACACATCACCACCGTTGTTCGCAATCCATTAATTAATTATCGCATTTACCGACGCGTCGGATGACAGCGAAACTAATGATGATAAAAGCGAAAGGCGTCGACTATCAGCATTCTGGGCGCAGGCTTGCTGCCGAGTACATATATTAAAACGTCGGCGTTGACCGGATGTCATGGCAATTGTCGAAATATCGGTCGCCTGTTGCATAACAGAGTGATGTCCGTAGCGCATTAGTGGAACTGGCGCTTGATGCTGATGATATGGTGTGGTGTGATGATTCAGGGGATTCATTCATAGTTCCAACCGAGTTCTAACGTTTATGGGGAGGGGGCCGATTCACATACAATACGACAGACAGAAAAAGCTATCGCTATGGAGACGCCACCAGAAGAAATATTATTTTTGTCTGTCAGTGATACTGTATATCTATGCCAATAATTGATATGTTACTTTCCCATTACTTCCTGTGATGGTGCCCTTTCCGAAAGTTCTGTAAATTCTTGGGAGTTTCCCTTTTGTTCACATTTTTCACTCATACACATAACAGTCATTATGTCTTACTTGTATGCCTAATATTGTGCTGTATGGTGTTGTCTTAATTGTCACATTTATGAACTATCAATATTTTTTGCTTGCAAAGTGTCACCTTGTCAACGAAAACGAGCTTAGCAAGTGCTTAGATGGCCGACCGTGGCGTAGCAACAACAGAACAATTGTCGAAATCCATCAACCCACCTCGCGGAACATTTCCCTTTGCGTTGGTGGACACAAAGTAGCTGATCTGTGTGGTAAGCCTCATAACGAAAAGCAGCTTGATTCGTTCGGGCGTTCAGCCACAGTACACCAAAGTTACAGAAGCATACACACAATCCGTATGATAAGCTGGATCATTACCACGATCGGTTAATAAAGATATAAATCTTTTTGCTGTTTTGTGATCATATTTACCATTCCCCATGCAGCCGGGCACGTAGGCGGTGGTATGCGATGTGGGTGGGCGCGTGACGACGTGAAAATAAACTCGCGCAACCGCAGACCGGCGACGAATGACGTCACTGTGGTGACGTAAATATCTGCATAGATAACTACAGCGGTATCTATGCAGCACCCGGGAGTGGATTTCCCGTCACATTTTGTCGCCCCGATATGGATTTCCGGTCCCAACATGGACTTTTGGCATGACATTTTAACCCTAGGTCGTATCTGGAACTGGAATTCGAACCCTGTGTCGTATTGGTGAGTGGGTAGTTCCCCCGACTTCCGGTCGCGACCTCGCAATCGGGACTGGATTTTTAACCCTGGTTCGTGTTAATGAGCGGTTAACTAGCTCTAGTCTCCAGGTGATTCTCCGACTTCTGGTCGCGACCGGAAGTGGATTTGTGAAATTTTAACCCAGTAATTTACTCTTTGTCTGGTGACTGGAAAGAACTTAAGTTCGAATCCGGTGAAGACCACCCGCCACGCTGCGGTCGACATTGGTGATTGTGTCGTCGTCGTTGGTTATTTATGTGTGCCTGGAAATCGTCACGTGACTTCGCGTGTACGTAACGTACGCTCGTGTAATAAATATTATTGTGTATTGAATGAACGAAGAATATTAAATGTTACCGTGTAGTGAATGTTTGTGTAAAAATAAACGAAACACGGTCGTTGATATTTTTTTGTTAATTACTGGCCCGCCTAATGGGCCAGTATTGTTTTGCTCGCTGTCGTCTGTCGTCGTCTGTAACGCTGCCGGCGGGCGGGTCAGCCGGCCGCCGGGTGCGTGGGTGGTCTTGCGACCGACACTGCACGGCGGGCCAGTACGGTTACGTTTCGTTAGGGCGACACTTTGTTTCGACATATTACGACAAACAAGCGAGTGAACGTAGAAATCATTGAACGCAATGTCATTAGTAAAACTAGCTACAAACTAGTTCATAAGCATGCCGCTACTTCTCAGCAAGCAATACATTACGCAATAATGTCCGCAAAACGCATTCATGATACTCTGTAACTGACAACAGTTGAATAAATCCCATTATTACACACAGTATTCATGTAACGCGTTAACAACTAGTTTTGACTTCTGTCCAAGGAATCGAATTTGTTGATGACACCGCTAGTCCTCCGCAAGCATAGCGTCATTGATTCGGGCGATCGAGGCGTTACAGCGTCTGAACCAGAGAATTCTCGACCGCTCGAAAAAACGCAATTTTACCTACTCCACCTGCATTTGGGTGATCTCATTAGAAATTCATCGAGATTTTTGAAATCGGAAAACTAGAGTCCCTCGGGCCCGATTCACAAAACATCTTAGGAAAAATCCTAAGTTTATCATAAGTTTTCCTAAGTTTATCTTAAGTTTATCATAAGTTTATCCTAAGTTATAAAGTTAAGAATTTCGTAGAATTTTGCATGTCATTTATTAAATCAGTCTTATAACTTACTAAGTTCTTCCTATGTATATGCAGACAATCTAAAGAAATGTTAAGTCATTTTTCAAAAATTGCATTTTCTCATTAAGTTGATCTTAATTTTTTCGTAAGTTCATCCTAAGTTTATCTTAAGATTTTTTTAAGTCACACTTTATCCTAAGTTTTTCCTAAGTTTGTCGTGAGATTTTTTGTGAATCGGGCCCCTGGGCTACAGTGCGGCGTTGTTAGCGTGATGCTGCGTTCAACCATTGGTACAATACCCGTTTGTGTCGTACAGACGAACACCGGGATATAGTGAGCATTATCGTGAATTTTCCGGCCGTTTGGCGTTTTGTCTACATTGTTTGTTGGGTCGTTAACAGCGCCTGACGTCGCTTGTTGTCGAGCGTTGTTCGCCTGTGTCCACTATGTCCACTACGTCCGCGCCGGTGGTCATCATAGCGAAAGTGATGAAGCGATAATGGAGTCGGATGATAGTTATGGCACCCGGCGTGCGTCGGGGTGTGGACGGAGTGAGCAATTGTGTGCTTCTTGACGATAGATCTTCCGGTCCATCGCCCGAACCGTCCGACAAACAATTGTTATTACTGCGCCGGGCACGGCCACTTGACCGCCCGCCCTGCTCATCCATCCGCCCGGCTCCGCATCATGACGTAGTCCGCGCGGCGCCTAAATGATGGAACAGTCCAATTCCGGGCCGCGCCGCGCGGCGTCGACGCAAATGGACGTTTTGGCGGTTATTAAGCGACGGCGACGACGGCCGACAATCGGACACGGTCATGCAATTGTTTCATTAGGCGGTGGAGAGCTGCACGTGAAATATGACTCGACAGCGGCGCGCTCGTCGCCGCGGGGGCCAACCCGCCGATGATCATTGGCGTTTCTCGGCAGTTGAGTCGGCGCTCATGACAGGCTCTTGTCGACCACAAACGATGAGTGATTAGCTTTAATAGCGGTCTTCGGGGACCATCGCCGACTCCGAGCGCGTGCCCGACCGTTCCTCCAACCGTCGGTTCTGTACGCCGACAAACTGCGCTCTGCAACGTCAGCCGTCGACTCCGGAAACGTTGTACCCCGGAGATGCATCGCTTTATGGTCTTAATAGTCTATGAAGATTTGCTCCCTATAACTTACGCCGTGGTAACCACAGTAGAAGTAACTATAGAGCGCTCGGTGTGGTCGCACTGACCATTTCAGCACAAAGAACTCGACCAACGCAGAAACACTTACCGCTGCTACTCATACATAGGGTGAAGTGACGTCACATCTATTCTATGGTCACGATATACTATCTCCATGTATGTGGGGGAAACATAAGTGGTACAGTGAGAAGTTAACTGGTGGAGATTTGTCACGTTATTTAAATAAAATCCAATCAGTTGGTTTAAGAAAAGCTAATTAGCTCGTTAGCTATATGCTGCAACTCCCGCCTTTATCACGAATAGCCTTCACCGCCGCTGCTGTCGCTGATACGTGTAACAAATCACGTGATTTTTACATGCCTCCGTCGTAAGCTCCGCCTAGTGTTACACAGTGTGCGAGTTGACGGGAAGTCAGTTGATAACTCAATCCCCTGATCTTGTAATTTGTGGCCCTTCAGGGGAGCTGTCGTAATCTCTTTTGCTGCTAGACTGAGGGACTTCTGCAGCTGTATACAAGCCTTAACGTAGCAGAATAAGCCGCCCAGAGACCTCAAAATACAGGAAAATCGTTGAGCGGTAAGTCGTTGAGAGGGCTAGCTGCCCCTCCCCAAGAACCATACCCCCGCTGTCGGCCCTTCGGGCCTCAGACAGCAAAACTCTCTAGACCCCCTTTCTCTTTTTCTATACAACTCGCACAGTGGAGTTACAGCGAACGGCAAATTAACAACAAAGATTTAGAGCAGCATTTTCTCGATGACGTGTGAACGATTGTCCGCGGACAGCGCGTGCTGCAGCCCCCGGCTGCTGTTTCTGACCCGCATAGCGGCGACGGGTGACATCCAAAACGGCCACAAACCAAAACTGACACAAACGAAAACGGCAACAGACTAAAATGACCACAAAGCGATACCAAAAAGGTTACATTCACCTAGGCAATGAAAAGTCATTTGGTCATCAAATTTTTATAATTACAGCTGAAATGTGGACCAACCGGAACTAATTACGCGATTGCTACAAAGTTCTATACCGCTTTGTTCTCTGCATGCATGGACTACGACTTCATCGTTCAACTTCACTGTATAAACATTACCTAAACCTGCTATGAGCAAGCGCTTCATTGTGATCTAAGGTGAATTGGTGTGTGGCATTTCGTTTGAAACCTACCTCTGGCGTGGTTTCAGCGCCTGACCTAATAATTCCAGCTTTGTCAATTGGGAAAGTCATTTGTTGACATGTTCGCCGATCTAATGACCATATCATGTGGCCGTTTTGGTCTGTGGCCGTTTGTGGACGTAATTCGCTGCGACTATCAGTGTCGTGTCGCCGTATAGCCAGCCGGGCGCGTGCGTCGTACGGCAGATGTTGTGCTAATTATCGACGGCGTTGTCACGTGACCCGTGCACGTATCACGTGACGCTAGTCAATGCGTGTGGTCTACCGAGGTCGCGTAATCATCTCGCACGTTGTCGACGACGATGACGTCATCACGGCGACGGTGGTCAACAGACCCAGACGGTTCATTCATCTGCTTGTATAGCTCCCTCCCGTCCCGATCGTTAATAGCGTTAGGACGATAGTCCCATTGTACTATCGCATGGGGCGATATAGTCGGACTGGTTGGCGGCGTGGCGTAGTGGTAACTGAGTTGGTCGTATAAACGAAGTTACTCTACGTCGAGCCCGGTTAGTACTGGGATGGGCGACGTGTCCGGGTTCGACTCCCGGAGGCGGCACTTTATTTCGGTATGTAACCAGCCACCCAAGGCCAACTCAGCCTTTCATCCTTTCGGGGTCGATAAATTGAGTAGTGAGCAACTTTATCGGATGTGTGCCGGTCGCACCATCTGGTGAATGCTCACGAGGTTAAGCCGGTGCGGTTGATTCAATCGCTGTGCGCCGTGTGTGGCAGCAATTTAGC
>Ga0209780_1002815_pt1 | contig 12625 bp, 11 predicted proteins | sample WorMetexBAHAMAS2_FD_187384 | JGI IMG/M metagenome (GOLD analysis project Ga0209780, IMG submission 187384) | Marine gutless worms symbiont microbial communities from Max Planck institute for Marine Microbiology, Germany - Inanidrilus exumae... | ecosystem: Host-associated > Annelida > Digestive... | reverse complement strand
GTTGTGAATTTGCGCATACTATCTGACCATTTCCGGCTTTGCTTCGCTCAACGGCTTGATTTGTTTACATAGTGTGTTAGACAAAGCCGGCTCTCAGTCGGTTTTCAAACGCACTTAAAATCCTCGCATTTTCATTCATTCATTCATCCATGCGTGAAAAAGTTTTCGTGTTGCTTTTGATATGGCCATTTTTCGATTTTTACAGTTTAAGACGCGTGATTTGGCTTCTAACACGGTGTTTTAAACTGCTGCGTTTTTATATTTATCTTAAAAATAATCGGTTATGTATAATGAAATAGTTAAATAGTCGGTTTCTGCTGCCAACAATGGTGAATTACAATGAAAGAAAACTGTTGCGTTGGTGTGAATGTGGGAACAACGAATGACCTGCTATAATGCAGACAGATCGGCTACGTCGTGAACGATATTTTGTGGAGTAGAAATTTAACATTTTTGTTGATAAATAACAGTTTCAGCACCAAGGAGCCATTAGAGATTAATATGACGATTAGTACACTAACAGGCTGTTATTACATTAGGTACATCGAGGGTGAGTGGTGGTAAATAAAGTCATAGTGCTATAAACAGCTAACAGCATATACTGTTGACACTAAGTTTAGATGATGAATTCTTTCTGTAAACCATATTTACTGTATGCGACCGAATGTTTGGGTTTGACTGTGACTCAGATGCGTATAGTCTCCGTAATTCGTGGCAGTGTGCAATATCGCATGTTTTTAATACTACTGGTGAATCTGTGAATTTTATTTGTAGCATGATTGATGATATGCCTTTGGACTTGTACATACTCAATAGACGTATTAAGTTCTTGCAAAATTTGATGTGGTCCCATGCTGGACACTTGGTGCTGAATGCTGTGTTCAGACATGCTGGTAGACATGAACTGTTTTTACTACTGACTCAGTTTTATCGTAGTTGTCGTAGTTGATATATATTTTTAACAATGTGCATGTGTGTGTGTGCTTGTGCCGCTGTCATAACTGACGAATAAAGATTCATATATAATGCAAACATCGCACGAGAACATCCTAATTTCTCTATAAAACCAAACTGTAAATCACTAATGGGAAAAAATTCGTAATACTTCTCCATAGCACAATACTCAAATAATTTGGAAATAACTGCGCTCAGTGTTATCCCCCGATAGTTAGTGACGTCACTAGTATCCCTTAGTCTGTCCTTAATGATTGGTATAATCACCCCTATTCCAAAGTCGTCTGATACAAAGCTGCATAGGATCATCATATTGAAAAGCAGTGTGAGGTATACAGTTAAGCACGGGTGGCTATATATTAGATGTTCCTTGACAACACCATCAAAACCTGGAGCCTTAACAATCAGTGTCAGGGACTGTCGTGAATCGTGATGTGTCTGATTTATACGAGCGACGTCATGAACATCTTTTCAGAGGATGCTGGATCCGTGAATTGGCACCTAGGGAACTGTTGTTGACGTCAGCTGGTTCACTGACCTGGACTGCAGCAGTCAATGATGACAGTAATTTGATTCAAAATCGAACGGGTTATACCCACACAGGATACCGGATCATCAGGATTCTTGAAATCGTCTGGATCAACGGTACTGCGTCAGTGATGCAACGTGAATTGTTGTGTGGACGTACAAAGTTGTTCGTCGATCAGATCTTGTGTTTGACGACAATGGTGAAAAGAAGCATGCGGTGATTGATTGGTGGTTGAAGATCACACCTGACATCCAAAAAGGTGGAGGTGGTGACGTCGGAACTGCAGAACATCTCAACAGGACGGCGAACGGGTCTGTGTTGCTCGTGTCCTTGTTCTGGCAGCGTGGTGTGACTGAGAGTTCAGTCTAGAGGATATTTAGCAGCTAGGCCTAAATATCTTGCGGTGTGTACAGGTCGTGTGGCGTGGCGATCTGATTTGTCGTCTTGTACTTGTACGGCGACAAGGAGCTTCATTGCTCGTTGTTGTACGATACGATACATTTACGCGCACTCAAAAGCTGACAAAAGGCCAGCTTAGTCTATTGCACGGCACAGAAACAAAAAATTAAGGAAAAACTAAAAACAAAAACCGATTAGCTCAGAAGAAACGGTGCAGGCGAAGGCAGCGCGGGAGGAAAAAGTGGAACTACAGGGGATACGATTTGTGAAACAGGTTTTAAGCCGGGAGTGAAAGAGAGAGGGAGTTATGGATGAGCAGAGTGGTGAAACAGAAGAGGAAGAAGTGATAGGTGAAGTAGTGGGTGAGTCGGAACTGGTACCAGACTGAGGCTGATGAAGACATAAAGGGAGTTGATTCCAGAGACACAGTAAAGCATACTGAAAGCAGCGATCAGTAATTTTAAGAGAGGATTATGTAGGTGATCAAGCTTGCGTCTTGTAAAGGCAGGTTACGATGAAAAGCACATAACCACGATGGACCGTGGCATTTAAAAAAAATTTATATGCTGAGTTTTTGCTTAATCCTCCTGCCCCTGTGGACGGAAGGCAACCGGTGGTGGCTTGAGTGCTTGGCATAGAGGAGCTGGCATTATGGAGACAAAACTTGAGCAACAGATAGACAGAGATAAAGAAGAAAAAAAATGGAGACAGAAAGAAAAAGAATGGAGAAAAAAGAAATATTAGACAGAAAAAGGAAAGAGAAGAGCTGGCAAGACAAATTCAAAATGTACTGTCAACCTGATCTCATATGTCCACGACATGCCTACACTCGGCCAGCACTTACAATCAGCTTCTTCAGATTTGTCTGGAAAAGTTTGAATGTAAAAAGTTTTGTAATTTTAAACATCTCGTGTAATATGCACAACACTCAGACATTACGGTTTACATGCTACAGTGCTGAGTGCCGCCCAGATTCGCAGCTGATGATCATAGAATGAACAAGAGGCAATTAACTGGTCATCCTTACTCACTGGAAACGCGCTCCTTGAATGCATCGTACGGCCAAATGTAGAAAATGTTTTATCAACAAAGTTCTCCGAGTTGAGATCATCACTATTATGGCTGGTCTCTGCATCAGTGGCCAAGCTTACTGAATCGTATTCAGCTGGTAACTCAGGTAGTTCATCGACGGAGCTGCGGCACCAGTCTGCACCATAAGCCAATGAACCATGTTCCATGTACGACACTACAATCTCCGGTGATCGACCATCTGCATAGACACAACTCATCAACGAGTCATTATATCAACGACTCAATCACTATGTGCAATGAACAACTGGAGTACATCATAATACACCGACAAACATAGCAGCAAAGCTCAAAAGTGATTAACTGTCGGACTTCTCACACGTATGCAGATGGGCATCACCAGAGACCAGGGCAACACAGCATTAGTACAAATTAACACGGCTAATAAACTAATTAACTATATTTCCATAAAAGACAGCACCTCCCTTGTTATCCATCCAAGTCGGCAACCAAGGACATATTTGTTCAATACATGTAATTATTGTTTTGTTTGTTTTTAACATCTGTTTGTCCTTCAAATACAAATAGTACAAGTACAGAAATTCTTGGCTTTTTTCATATCGTCCTCCTTTTACATCTGGCCAGTTTTGAATGTATGTATTCACAAGGAAACATTATAGTCAAATTTAATTCTTGACCAAGTTGTCAGCGACTAAGGTATGTTGTTTTTATGGAGATAATAGTAATAACAGGTATAAAATGTAAAATAAATACCTGCAAAATATTTAGGTGTAAAATCACTAAATTTAAGTACATCATAATTAAAGATGTTACAGTAAGCATATCACAAATACTTTTAAACATATAACAGGTTGTGTTACCAAGAGCTGTGTTACAGTTGAGCACATGAAGACCATTATGCATGCACGCCGCCAGTAATCTTGTACCACTGGACATCCACTTGAGTCGCCACACTCCACCACCCACGGCGCTTTCAGACAGTGGATGTCTCAGCTGTCTGGCGTCCCACAACAGCACGCGTTCATCGTAGCTACAGTCACATACACTGCGTTCAGATCCCCTGTTTACTGGTATCAGGTCATCAGAAGATGAGATAGCGAACGTGAACGTTTTACGACGACATATGCAAGAGCCTACGCCCATTAAATTGAGTTCCTAATTTCTACTATAACTAAGCGTCAATGGTAATCTATGCAGTGTACCCAATCATCTATGCACCTATGCCCATCAAACCGAGTTATCAGAGTTTGTTTTGCCTAAATAATCGCTGAATAATTGTGCAGATGGTATTAATATGGTCATAAACTATCAAAAGTAGATTTTGAAACCAAGGTAAACCTAACAATTGTTTTACGACGACATCGTACACGAATTCGGTGAAACAATGCAAAATAAGGGCCATTACCAAATTCTGTAAAATAACGCAAAATAAGGGCCATTTCGCAGTTCAAGGTCATTCAAGGTCACCGATATTGGTACCAATCAAAAGCTCATATACGACTTCTTATCAAAACGATAGCTAGGCAAGTACTGCGCATTAAGTCTTGAATTTATGAATCTGCTAAGAATTTATACCGTGGGCGTCGCGCGGTCCCTCTGCAGACGTTTACTACTAGACATAGTAATCGTAAATTGTCCATCGTTATGGCTTTGTCAACCACTTTTACACAATACGCCCCTGAAATTACCAAATTCGGCAAAAATAACGCAAAATAAGGGCCACTGCGCCGTTCAAGGTCATTCAAGGTCACCAATTTTGGTACCAATCGAAAGCCCATATACGACTTCCTATTAGTGATTAATACTAACTTACCTCATATCTTGCACCGTTTCGGAGTTATGACATTCCAAATGTCAAAAATCGCTATCTTTCACTACCCCTCTTGCATATAAATCCCCCGACGGAGGGGTTCCCCTGGGACGATCTCCCTAAATTTTCAGTGAATGTCAATGGATGGCCAAGGTACCAGAAGGCGAAGGAAAATTGCGGAAAATTTCAACCGACTGAGTAGGGTGCACGAACGTTACAGACGACAGACAGAGGGAACGGCGATAGCATATAGCGAACGTGAACGTGAGTTCACGTTCGCTAAAAATGAATAAATTCAAATGAAAATTTCACATAATATACACGAGGGAATTACAGGACTCTCACGTTACATAATCACGACTTTTAAGCTAGTACAAGCTGTTGCATAAGCCTATGGCCAAAGCAATGGAAAAGGTCAAATTTTGACCACCACTTCTCCAAATTTGCTTAGCCGATTTTGATGAAACTTGACATTTAAAACTACCCTCGACAACAACCCCCACACAAAATGTGATTTCAATCCGGCAACGTCAGCGGCATAGGTGAATACAGTAAGGTTTCTTTCTTTCTCTTTTTTTGTTTTCTCTTCACGCAATATGACGTGTTTCTGCAAAAGGACACGGCTTCTGGAGGTTTCGTCGATACTGCTCTGCAAAGCAAAAACTTCCAAAAGGCAGCACGGACAGGCATTTTCAAGCCAAACTCATAAAATATTAAAACTTGCATACTATCAGTTCCAATCAAATTTTGCAGTGACAAGACTAACAAATAATCTTTGGGGGTGGTTCAAACATGCATATAAATCCGAGAAGACGGACAGCCGCCATTTGGAACAAGAAGCTCTGTTACCACAGAGACATAGTGCGATGTGCTATGTCAGTTGTCAGAGTGCATATGACTTTCTATTAGCCTTCGATAGTAACTATGTCCATAATTTGTACCACATCTGACATATAGAGAGATATTGGTCGAAAATCGCCAATTTTAACCTATCACACATGTATTTGACGCCCCCAGTGGGGGTGACGATGTTGGAATTTCGCCGAGATTGTTGGAATCAAAAAACTAGAGTCCCTGTACTATCCATGGCGTAGTTGTTAGCGTGATCTTATGTCGAGTCGTATTGGTATAATAACGGCATGTGACAGAGAAACAGACAGTCGGACGGACACATGACGACAGCATATACTGCTGGCATAGCTCAGCGCGGTAAAATCTAGAAAATCTATATATCAGGTCGGTATGGACAGTGACAATCTGTCAGATGTTCATAATGTGCTGCGTGTGTCGTATTACTAATTATTAGGTTCAAACTGGTGATCCAATGTGTAACTTTATAACGTGTTTTCTACTCTATAATTTCCTCTATCCTTGAATTTGCATGCCGTGAGTTGTCAGAAAAAGTATTCAACAAAAGACCTAAAACAGCCCTCTGTTACTGTTGTCACCAGTTCAGTATCCAACAGTCAAAGTTATGCAGCCACAGTTCCCACCTAGCAGAACAACTCACTAAGGATGAGATTTTACATCCTACAATATAACAAACCAAAAGATACGATACGGTACGATACGATAGATCAACGTGCGCTAAAAAGCTGAAGAGATAGCCAGCTTAATCTAGCGCACGGCCCAGAAACCAAAAAAAATTAGGAAAAAATAAAAACAACAACCGAGAAAGTTTAGCTCAGAAGAAATGGTCCAGGCAATAGTCCGTGGAAGCAGTCTGGGAGGAAGAAGTTAAACTACGTGGGGTAGGATTTGTGAAAGAGGTAGGTTTTAAGCCATGGACTTCAACACCCCAGCATCGACGTGGATGCTTTGCCACTACATACTTAGGCCCTCTGTCCCTTGACCTCCAAAGTCTAATGAGGTCATCAGTAGAGGCTAGTGAATATTCCCTGTAAGTTTCAATATAATTGTCCAAGCTGTTCATGAGACATTGTGGTTACAATATTTGACCGGAAGAATGCGACAGCCTGAAAACATAATGCCTTTGCTGACAGTATCGAGTGGTGAAAGACTGTTACATGTGCACGCTGTTCATGCTACCGACTGTGCACTATTTTACTGACATCTGTTATTTGCAAACACAAAGTAACATGACTGCACCGAAATGAATATCATACTTTAAGTAGAAAATAATATACGAGTGGGATACTGGCACCAGAAAAAAAGCAGCCATGTATTTTTACTGTGCGTCAGCACAGCACAGCTATGCACACTGCAATACATGTAGTCATATGGCGATTCTGTCTGTACTACTGTCGGTCCATATGTTACACGCTGGTATTGTGTTAAAATGACTCAACTCATCAATGGTTCCAACACCAAAGATCTCGGTGAATTTCCAATGCGGTCACCACAATGGAGGCACAAAATACAGATGGGGTGGGTAAAATTGGCGATTTTCACCAACATTTTGCTACACCTTGGAAATGGTACAATACAAGGACATAGATATTATGGAAGGATAACAGAATGAGCCCTATAAGAAGGTACTATTCCAATGACCTTGAGTAACCCATAAGTATCATTATCATCCCAAACTACCTTTCCTATCTCTGGAACAGACAAAGCTACAAATCTGGTAAACAGACCATGGCAAGTACCAGTCACGACGAGACTGTTGAATTTTGCAACCCTCATCCTATCTTCAGAACAGGCTAAGCTTAGCCCTTAAAATTTGGTACATGGTTTGAGCTAGGTGAGTGCCAACCTAAGCATGAGATAAATTACCCCTAAAAGACGCATGGTCAATGTCACAACCGTCACATCACAAACAAGCGATAATAACTTGAAAATCATACAACTTATGGCCACAGTTACAATGTATAACTAATAGGAAATCACATGTGGCCTATCAAATGGCACCACTGACTGACCTTGAAGGTGTCTTCAGGCATTTCAAACTTCTTAATATCACAAATCTTGGAAAATATTGCAAAGATTAGCTAAGATTTGCATACATGCATGACTATAATTTTGAATGTCTTGACCCATTTAAACGAAAAGTTCAACATTACAGATGGTCATGCTAAAAATGTTAATATCCAGGAAATGACACTTTCTACATATTGCCGACAGATTATAGATTAACGCAATGTCTACTGACCTTAACTCACCGCACTGCAAACTGTTCTATACATTTTATCATACAGCTGAGCACCACTTGACTACTAATGTGATCTGCTTACAACAGCTATGTTTCTACAACAAATACTTGGAGTTTTTGTTTAACTGGTCTTCTTGTCTGGAGTTACTCTTGGTTAGGCCAGATAACCACAACAGACCGTCTGGGGATAACTACCACTGCTTTACTGCTGTGACACTTTTGGTTGTGATAACCAGTGTCAAAGCAGTGAAGCAGAGGTATCTGCAATAAACAGATGTAAAATTAACGATTTTCATTAATGAACAGACAGCAAGTTACCTTCCTGAGGCAAACAAATTCTCAAACTTGTCACTGCATCGAATACTGCAGACTCCCATTGAATGACTGTCAAAAACGAGACAGTAAAAATACTCAAAAAGTCACAAAAGTCAACCACTTTCAGCCCTATTACCTAGTACTACAGCCTCTTGAACATTCACTTCAGACACAGCTAGCTAAAACCTGATATACAACCAGAAAGCTTCCTTTGAAGGACTCACTATCTGTGCAATATATTGCTAAATGACACTGCATTATTAATGAGCATGAATGAAACACTAATCAAACCAAACACACGAGCTTCAGATAAAGAAAAAGCTAAAATGCGACAATTGTTTTACTTTTTTACTTACAAAAACATAACACTTAAGGGATAAAACAACAGATTACATATATGTCGCATAATTTTCAGCAACTATGCGGGTACAGGGTCCAGCGGACAACAAGTGGCTGGCGTGGTGGCCAGCAGTGACTGAATCTCAGAGCTGAGCAGAGCGACATGGCACAATGTCAGACAGCGCGACTGTAGCGGTCATCATGATCTTGTCATGAAAGACATCGGCCGCTAGCTTAGTGGTTGATGACTGCTGTGGGACGTTCAGTAGCTGTCCGATAGTGCACCACAGACCGCAAGCAGTACTTGTCTACCTTTTCACAACAGTATGATGTGAACTTGTCATCCTTGTAGAGTCGTCACTGGAACTGGTCACGCCAGGCTTTCTCTGCCCTTGGTGCATAGATGATGATACCGACGTTCCAGTTTTCTCGTCTTCTGCTTCATCACTCTACACTTGGCGTCAAACCAGCGTGCTTTCAACTGACGTGTTACTCGTTGCGTCCATAATGGCACATGCTTGTCGAGCAACGACTGCAGAGTCGTATCGTACCACTTAAGAAGTTCGTTGATGTCGTCTGGAGGTGACTGCTCTAGCTTTCAGTTGCCGAGATCCATAGTCAGTGCAATAATGTCGAGTGACTGCCAGCTACGTACAACTCGCTGGTCAGTCAATACGCTATCATAAGCAGTCAAAATCAACCGTGACATTAAAGTGTGGTCAGACAGCAGTGGAGGGTCCATTGGTTGTACCATGATAGGAAGACTGTCGCGTGTGATGACAAGGTCCAGCATATGACTATGTACGTGTGTTGGAGTAGTGAATGATGTGCTGAATGAGGTTCTGTGTCGCCAGCAGTTTGTTACTCAGACACATCATCTACCTGCATGTTCGACTCTACCGACAATAATCAGTGGAGCTGCAAATGTAGCAGTGCTTTCTAACAGGCTACGTAGGCCAAGTGTCCCAGCTGTGAATCTGACTGATTTATGAAACAGAATTTTACAGACCAAATGTCCTTTCTGCCACTCTACAAACAACGTCAAAGCCATGCTTAGTCAGTGTTTTACTTACCTAGAAACAGTGGCGAATGGTCGGTCAACAGAGGCGCGGACATCCCAGATCTTCAGCTGACAGTCATCACCACCTAGCAAAATAAAAGTGCATTCATTAATGCATTTCTCCTTTCTTAACTTTTCAATACACTGCAAAAAAACTGAAAAGCCTTGATAATACTGCACAACATTGATTCAGATCATTATAGGCTCGAAGAGCCTATAATCGAAATACTCAATATGGGGCAAAAAACGGTGTTCACACATTCGGCTATAACTCTGCCGAAAGGGAACCAATTTGGATGAAATCTGGAACACTGTGAGCACATTGCTGGGGGCTGGCTGAACCTAAATAAGTGCCAGTCCGGGCTTAGCCAGACAGTAGGCCATGCCTAGAGTGGTCGTGCATAGAAATACCTGATAAGCTGCTCATACCTACTGTTCCTTCCTCAAGCCTACACAATGCGCACATATACCACACACACCTACCAATTCCCCTCCTCTTCCTGGGCTGGTGCATTGGACCGATATAAAGGTCTCAGCGCTGGGGTTCAAAGTAGGCTGAACCGCTGCCCGCAAAGAACGAACATAAGGCATCAGCCAAAAGGCGATGCCTCAATGCCATGCATGCCAGCTTGCTGCGTGTTGATGATGTCATGAATGCTACAGTTTGCCATGTATTTAAAAAACAGTGTTTTAAGTCGCTGATTTCTTGTAAATGCAAATGTCAATATCCTAATGAACTACACCTGTATATTGCCGATGCCAAGTGTGTTGTGCAAATGTAAACGTTCAGTCAGTCATTGTTACGCAGCTCACTATTGCAATGCTTTCCTATGGGATGGAGACTCCTCAAAAGTGCGCCTTCGTGTGGGGTATCTCGACCTTCTTCTAATATGTGGTTCTTTGGGCCCACCCAAGTCTTCAACCCAAACAGCACCTCTATCGGTTCAGCTGTTCTTACACAGCTCACCATAGTGTCCCTATACTTTACAATGGGCCACAACTTTTCCTTCATAAAATTGAGCCTTAACTGGGATCAGGCCCACATCTAATACTTGGTTCATTGGGTCAACCGAGTCAGTACCCCAAACAGCATCTCGATCGGTTCAGCCAATTTTGCAGAGCTCAATGTATAGCAAATAGGCCGCTATGGCTACATGCAATGTGGCTTAACAACACTGGATTGAACACAAAACTTTCTCATTACTGGTAGCACCCTCTGCAATAATCTATCTGTTATTATTTCTCACTGACTACTGTTGTTCACAAACTATATAGCAAGAGCAAAGCAAAGTTTAATGACATTTCATACTGCGTTAAAAGTGTAGCAAATGTATCAACTATTATGAACAAGTTCAGCTACCACAGACGAACTGCACGACAAGCCATGTCAGTCTACAATTGCTTGTCACTGACTGCATAACTGCACAAACAAGTAGCTCAGCTGTTGCTTAGATATAGCCTACCTGTGTAAGAAATTTGACAATTCTAACTTCAGTTATTCCTGACGGTATATTTAGGACCTTGAAATTTAAAGTGGATCACGCGACGTGACCACGCCCCTTTCAAGGACAGTTTGTTGTGCGTAGGCTGGGACTTGCAATGATCAATCTGCATACCAAATTTGAAGTGTCTATGATTACATGCAATGAAGACATGAAAGGCAACACAAAAATATGTGAAAAAAATTCTCGTTTTGAGCCACCTTTTGGGAGACTTAGGGGTAACGCACAGGGTTCATCTATGCATTGATGAAAAGCGCATTGTCAACTTCCTATTAGTGATAATTGAGCTTTTTTCACTAGCTCTCACGGCTGAGGCACTATTAAGCAAAATCTGTTGAAATTGGCGTTTTCTGAAGGAGTGGGTCACTTGGAGTGCAAATTTTAGGTACACGGGGACGTCGCCCGCAATCCATCCATGGACCGTTAGATAGAGGAATGATGTAGCTAAAACTCTGCCTCTTAGTTTTCACACAAAGAAACTTTGCAACAGACATATTTCGACAGAAGTTGAATTTTACTGGCAAAAACAGCAAAATCGCGTTTTGTGCCACTCTTTGGCGGACTTAGGGGTATCATACATGGTTCACCTACGGCTCGCTGGAAAATGCGTGGTCGACTTTCTATTAGTGCTAATTGAACATTTTTGCTAGCTCTCACGTTTGAGGCACTAACAGCAGATATTAGTCAAAATCGTTGTGTTCAAAAGGGGGATGGGTCACTTTGAGCATATATTTCAGGAAGAAGGGGGCGTCATCCACCGATTGTTGGCATCAGAAAACTACAGTTCCTGGGCTATCACATGGCACTGTTTGTGTGATCATACGTTTAGCCGTTTTGACACAATACCAGCATGTGACAGACAGACAAACGGACAAACACACGATGACAGCAAGTACCATGCTAGCATAGCATCGCACGGGTAAATATCACATTTCAAAACGCTCGCAATAAGTGAGTGATGTTAAAGGTAACTGATGGTAATCGGAAACAGTGCAGTTTGACCGCAATCACAGCATCTGGCACCATTTCCGAGATATTACCACTTTTACAGTGTACACTAGCGTTTACCTGGCCAAAGGCCGTCCATGACGTCGGACTACTAAACTGGACTGAGGAGCACAAAAGAGTTTGATACGGTTCCCCATCGAAGGCTACGGGCCACGCCCCCGGGCCAACGCGCGATTGGCCCGTGCCTCTGTAGTACCACAGGCCAGCGAGCAAACTCAGACCGCAGGACATTGCGCAGGCGTCGCCCATGGGGACTTTCTCGAAGTCGGCAATTTTGCACAGTTTTCCGAATTTTTACACATTAAGGGTCGAAATTTTCCGGATGTTTTTTATCCGTTCACGTCTACCTATGACCCATATGAACCATGAAAAGTTTCATGGAAATTGGTCCGCGCGTTTTAGAGAAATCCGGAAGACAGACACACACACACACACACACACAGAGACACAGCAGCTTTATATATACAGATGACTACCTCGAGAAGTCCTCCTGTTTCAATATAACAGTTAATATTACAGGCCATGAACACTTTGCGATTCATATTGT
>Ga0209780_1002814_pt1 | contig 12627 bp, 9 predicted proteins | sample WorMetexBAHAMAS2_FD_187384 | JGI IMG/M metagenome (GOLD analysis project Ga0209780, IMG submission 187384) | Marine gutless worms symbiont microbial communities from Max Planck institute for Marine Microbiology, Germany - Inanidrilus exumae... | ecosystem: Host-associated > Annelida > Digestive... | reverse complement strand
CCAGTTAGTTTTAAAACTTCTCCTGCTTTCATAGGAGAGCTAATATATAGAATATCTTCTATATTGTCAAGATATATTGATAGTTTTGTGGACTATATACTCCAGCTCAAGAGGCGAAAAAACCTGGCCACCCCTAATGATGTTCAAAGCCATGCTACTACAAAGCTGGTACAAACTAAGCGACCCCGCACTAGAAAAACAACTTCATAGGCAAAAGTTTTTTGAAAAAAAACTTTTGCCTATGAAGCGCGACCTACTATTTAGAAACTTCGTAGGCTTACCCATCTCAGAAACCTGGGGTAAATCCGTCTATTTTTGGTCTAAATTTGGGCAAATATTGTTATTTTGACTCGAAATAACATGATAACCAGCATGGTTTTTTCGTGTTTGTGAGGGTGACTGTTGTTCGTGCAAAGGCCTCACATTATAAAGGTGGTCCACCGTTAACAAAACAGCAGATAGAGAGCCTTGATGAAACCATACGAGTAAAATTGTGTAGCGGCGCGGAGGAATGCGCGTCGTCATGTTCGGTACTCGTGCCGGACGGGGTTTGCAACCCCGTCCATAAGGTTTTAGGACTACAATAAAGATCACTGCGTTGAGCAAGATTTAACGTTGCGGACGGGGTTGCAAACCCCGTCCGGCACAGTCCAAAATAAATTTTGGACTCCGATCTCATTTTTATCTCGGCAACTCAGAATACCCCATCAAATATTCATCCACAGCCTGCGCCGCTTGCCGCCCTTCACGAATAGCCCAAACAACCAATGATTGCCCTCGACGCATATCGCCTGCTGCAAAGACTTTGTCAATGGAGGTTTGATAATTGTTAGTATCAGCTTGGACATTGCCGCGTCCATCCAGTGCGATGCCTAATTCTTCAAGTAAGCCTTCATGGACAGGATGTACAAACCCCATCGCTAATAACACTAAATCGGCTTTTAATTCAAATTCGCTGCCCGGAATTTCTGACATCTGCCAGCGCCCATTTTCATCCTTTTGCCAATCCACTCGTACAAGCTGTATTTTTTTTACTTGACCATTTTCCCCTTCAAAGGATTTCGTTGAAACACTCCAATATCGTTGGCAGCCTTCTTCTTGAGAGGATGAAGTCCGCAATTTATTAGGCCAATTGGGCCAAGTTAAGTCTTTGTTTTCCTTTTCTGGCGGTTTTGGCAGGATTTCCAATTGCGTGACGGAGAGCGCACCTTGACGAATAGAGGTGCCGATACAGTCTGAGCCTGTGTCGCCCCCTCCGATCACCACGACATGTTTGCCCTTGGCTGTCAGACGGTCTTCTGGCGCAATATCGTCGCCAAGGACAATCCGTGTTTGTTGGGTTAAAAATTCCATCGCAAAATGGATGCCTTTTGAGTCCCGTCCCGCTACTGATAAATCACGAGGCTTTTCGGAACCCCCTGCTAAAACCATCGCATCGCATTTTTCGAGCAGTTCTTTGGCGGATCGATCAACACCAATATGACAATTGGGACGGAAGCTCACTCCTTCCGCTTGCATCTGTGACATGCGGCGATCAATGATGTGTTTTTCCATTTTAAAGTTGGGAATGCCATAACGTAGCAAGCCCCCAATGCGATTATTTTTTTCATAAACCACCACATCATGTCCCGCCCGTGCTAATTGTTGGGCGCAAGCTAAGCCAGCCGGACCAGAACCGACAATGGCGACTTTTTTCCCACTACGAGGAGTGGGTATTTGGGGTTTTATCCAGCCTTCTGCCCAAGCTTTGTCGATGATCGCGCATTCAATGGTCTTTATCGTCACCGGTTCATCGGTTAGATTGAGGGTACAAGCGGCTTCGCAGGGCGCCGGACATATCCGCCCGGTGAATTCTGGGAAATTATTGGTAGAGTGCAGAACCTTCAATGCGGAGCGCCACTGACCCTGATAAACTAAATCATTCCAATCTGGGATAATATTGTTGATCGGACAACCATTGTGACAGTAAGGGATGCCGCAATCCATGCAGCGTGCCCCCTGTTGACTAACCTCTGACTCGCCCAGCGGTATCACAAATTCTTGATAATGCCGGATGCGGCTATAGGTTGGGGCGTAGCTGCGATCCTTGCGAGAGATTTCCATGAAACCGGTTGTTTTGCCCATTCGTTATTTATCCTTTGTCTGAATCATGACTTGGAGTCCAAAGCTTTGGTTTTGGACGGCCTGCCAAAGCTGAAGCTTTGGACTCCAGCTGTCAAAATTAGGTTATTCAATTAGTCTGATAAATTTTGTTTTGCATCTGCTGCAAAGCCCTTCGATAATCAACTGGCATCACCTTCACAAAGCGCGGCAAATAATCACCCCAATTATCGAGAATTTCACGTGCGCTACGACTACCAGTACAATGCCAATGCCTCTCAATCAACGTTTTCAAACGCAAAGCATCATTGCGTGTCATATCATGCATCACATCAACTATATTTTCCAAAGCCTTCTCTTCTTCGACAATCGCCTCTAATTCTACCATGGACAAATTACAACGCTGCTCAAAATCACCATTTTCATCAAGCACATAAGCGATGCCACCGCTCATGCCAGCGGCAAAATTACGCCCAGTCGAGCCGAGTACGACGACAATACCGCCGGTCATGTATTCGCAGCCATGATCGCCGACACCTTCAACTATCGCAACCGCACCAGAATTACGCACCGCAAAACGTTCACCCGCAACGCCTCGGAAATAACATTCGCCACTAATCGCACCGTATAACACGGTATTACCGACAATAATATTATCCTCCGCAACAATGGGACATTCTTTGGGCGGATAAATGATTAAGCGTCCACCGCTCAAGCCCTTACCCACGTAATCATTAGCCTCGCCTTCCAATTCAATCGTGACACCCCGCGCCACGAAGGCACCAAAACTTTGGCCAGCACAACCATTGACTTTAATATAAATCGTGTCCTCTGGCAGCCCCGCATGTCCATAACGTTTTGCCACTTCCCCAGAAAGCATGGCACCGAAAGTGCGATTATAATTATGAATCTCCATACTCATCCGCACCGCTTGACGCTGCTCAAGAGCCGGTATCGCCTGCTTAATCAATTCTTGATCAAGAGCCTTTTCTAGTCCATGATCCTGTTTTTCACAATTATATACAGCCACATCAGACTCAAGCTCTGGCTTATACAAAATACGTGACAAATCAAGCCCTTTAGCCTTCCAATGCGAAATGGCACTACGCATATCCAATTTGTCAGAACGTCCAATCATCTCATTGACAGTGCGGAAACCGAGTTTTGCCATCCATTCTCGCGCTTCTTCAGCGACGAACATGAAGTAATTCACTACATGTTCTGGCTTCCCTTTAAAACGTTTACGCAATTCTGGTTCCTGAGTCGCAACGCCCACCGGACAGGTATTCAAATGGCACTTACGCATCATGATGCAGCCTGCCACAATCAGCGCAGCGGTGGCAAAACCGAATTCATCCGCACCGAGCAAAGCTGCGATGATGACATCGCGCCCCGTTCGCAAACCGCCATCCGTCTGCACCGCAATACGTCCACGTAACTTATTAAGGACTAAGGTTTGATGGGTTTCCGCTAAACCAATTTCCCATGGTGAGCCGGCGTGTTTAATTGAAGTGATTGGACTGGCACCGGTGCCACCATCATAACCGGAAATCGTGACATGATCGGCATGTGCCTTAGATACGCCCGCCGCGACTGTCCCCACGCCAATTTCGGAGACGAGTTTTACGCTAATCCTCGCTTGTGGATTGGCATTTTTTAGGTCGTGAATCAATTGCGCCAAATCTTCAATCGAATAAATGTCATGGTGCGGTGGCGGAGAAATGAGTCCTACCCCCGGCGTTGAATGACGGACGCGGGCAATGACTTTATCAACCTTATGACCGGGCAATTGTCCCCCTTCTCCCGGTTTTGCGCCTTGCGCCATTTTGATTTGAATGTCATCGGCATTAACCAGATATTCGGTGGTGACACCAAAACGTCCTGATGCGACTTGTTTAATGGCGGAACGCTTGGAATCGCCATTGGGCATAGGTTTAAAGCGTTCAACTTCTTCGCCGCCTTCACCCGTATTAGATTTACCACCGAGGCGATTCATGGCAATGGCTAAGGTGCTATGGGCTTCATAGGAAATAGAACCAAACGACATCGCGCCAGTCGCAAAACGTTTTACAATTTCTGAAGCTGGTTCGACTTCTTCTAAAGGTATCGGTTGCTGGGCAAATTTAAACGCAAACAAGCCGCGCAGGGTTAATAAGCACTCATTTTGTTCATTGACTTCTTGAGCAAATTCATCATATAAAGCACGGTTATTGCTGCGAGTGCTTTGTTGTAATTTGGAAATTGTTTCGGAAGTCCAAATGTGGTTTTCACCTCGCTGGCGATAGGCAAATTCTCCACCAACATCTAAGGCATTGCGATACTGCTGCGGTGCATCACCAAAGGCAATTTGATGTTTGCGAACAGTTTCTTCCGCGATCTCTGCTAAGCCAACGCCGGATGTTTTACATTGGGTGCCAGTGAAATAGGCTTCGATAAATTTATCAGATAAGCCGACGGCATCAAAAATTTGGGCACCACAATAAGATTGGAAGGTGGATATGCCCATTTTTGACATAACCTTTAGAAAACCTTTATTGATCGCCTTGATATAGCGTTTTTGGACTTCAGTTTCAGTGAGTTCTTCTGGCAGCGTATGACGAATGGCGGAGAGCGTGTCAAAAGCCAAATAGGGATTAATGGCTTCCGCGCCATAGCCTGCGAGTAGGCAAAAATGTTGAACTTCACGGGCTTCGCCGGTTTCCACGACTAAGCCGGATACGGTGCGTAAGCCTTTTTTGATCAGATGATGATGGACGGCTGAAGTCGCTAATAGGGCGGGGATAGCAATATAGTTCGCATCCACGCCCCGATCTGACAGGATTAAGATGTTATTACCGGCTAACACCGCCTCTTGGGCTTGATTGCATAAGTTATTCAGGGCGGTTTCCATACCGTGAGCACCCAACGTCGCTTGATAACACACCGATAAGGTTTTGGTCCGAAAGGCGCCGCCGCTGCGATCCTCAATCCGTCGTATCTTTTCTAAATCGGTATTTGTCAGAATTGGTTGGTTGACTTCTAGTCGTTTGTGTAAATCTTCCTGAGCCAAGCCCAATAAATTAGGACGTGGTCCAATCAGCGATACCAAGGACATGACCAATTCTTCTCGAATGGGATCAATGGGCGGATTGGTCACCTGAGCAAAATTTTGCTTAAAGTAGTCATAGAGTAATCTGGGGCGATTCGATAACACCGCCAGCGACGCATCCGTTCCCATCGAGCCAACCGGATCTTGTCCACTGACAACCATGGGTATCAAAAAGAATTTCAAATCTTCTTGCGTATAGCCAAACGCTTGTTGACGATCTAAAAGCGTCTCCTGATCGAGTGACATGGCTGATACTTCAGGGGGCAATTCTTCCAGGATAATTTGCGTTTGATGCAACCAATCTTGATAGGGGGCATGGTTTGCTAATTCTGCTTTTAATTCTGCATCATCAATAATGCGCCCTTGCTCCGTATCAATCAAAAACATTTTGCCGGGCTGCAAACGCCATTTTTTGAGAATTTTTTTTTGCGGAATATTAAGCACGCCCATTTCTGAAGCCATCACCACCAGATCATCGTTAGTGATTAGATAACGTGCTGGACGCAAGCCATTTCTATCTAAGGTGGCGCCAATTTGACGGCCATCGGTAAAGGCAACGGCGGCGGGACCATCCCAGGGTTCCATGAGGGCGGCGTGATATTCGTAAAAAGCCCGCCGTTTTTCATCCATCAATGGATTATTGGTCCACGCCTCAGGAATGAGCAACATCATGGCTTGTCCCAGGGAATAGCCGCCCGCAACGAGCAGTTCTAAGGCATTATCAAAACAGGCAGAGTCGGATTGTCCTTCTGCAATCAATGGCCATAATTTGTCTAAATCATCGCCTAATAATTGGGAATACATAGAATGACGACGCGCTGCCATCCAATTGAGATTGCCGCGTAAGGTATTGATTTCTCCATTATGGGCAATCATCCGGAAAGGTTGGGCTAAGTCCCAAGTTGGGAAGGTATTGGTCGAAAAACGCTGATGGACGAGGGCGAGTGCGGTTACTAATCGTTCATCTTGTAAGTCGGGATAGTAGTCGCCCACTTGATTAGCCAGCAACATGCCTTTGTAGAGCAAGGTGCGTGATGAAAATGAGGGGATATAAAATTGGGCATAATCGAGCTTTAATTTATGACGCACGGAATGTTCGATCACTTTGCGGATTACCAATAGTTTACGTTCAAAGGCATCATGATCGGCGCAATTATTCCCTTTTCCCACCAATATTTGCCGAACAACTGGTTCGATGGCTTTAACGCTTTCGCTTAAGCCTTTGTTATTGGTTGGTACATCTCGCCAACCTAGTAGGCTTTGTCCTTCGTCGGCAATGACTTGGGCGATCATTTTTTCGCAAGTGGCGCGGGTTTCGCTATCGCGTGGCAAAAATATCATGCCGATGCCGTATTCGCCTGGCGGTGGCAGTGGCGTTGCGAACTCTTCGCGTAAGAAGGTATCAGGCATTTGGATAAGAATACCAGCGCCGTCGCCGGCGAGGGGATCAGCCCCTACGGCGCCACGGTGAGTTATCTTTTTCAGTATTTCTAAGCCTTGATTGATAATTTCATGGTTTTTATGCCCTTTAATGTGGACAATAAAGCCGACACCGCATGCGTCGTGTTCATTAATGGGATCGTAAAGACCTTGTTTGGGTGGCAGTACACCGTGGCTCATTAGGTTTTCTCCGTTGTTTTAATTATCAGTCATTAAATCCGATTTTTTCAAAAAATTTATCAAGCGCTCTTGATTACATGGCAGTGTCCGTAGCCTTTGTCCTTGTTTCTTCCATGAGTTCCACAAGTTTGTCTAGCTTGTTGTTGGTCAATTTGAGTAGTCTTATAAACTCTTGGTGCTCTTCTTTGAGTCCTTTGTGCTCTTCTTTTAATTCTTTCAAGATTTGTTCATTAATTTGTTCCATTTTTTTTCTCCTTTTAAAGGAAGACATTTTAAGGCGCCGAGGTGTAGGCGATAAATCGCCTACTACGAACTTTTTGCTGGACGGGATTACAAACCCCGTCCGGCGTCCAACATACCCCGATTGTCCGTAATTTTCAATTGAGACAAAATGCTCATAATAATGTCAGGTTTTTCCGCGATAACTTTTAGTAAGACTAAGGCTGGACCCTCTGGTTGACGACTACCCTGTTCCCAATACCGCAGTGTTTTAAGATTAATCCCTAAAGTATTAGCAAAATTCACCTCTGTCAGGCCCACTTTTTCACGAATCGCTTTCACATTTATTATTAATTAAAACGGGCGAGTGAATAATGGGTTCAACCCCACCTTTCTCAAGCTCAAGACCAATTTTTTTTGCATTTGGAACATATTCAATGATATCGGTATCTTTAATCAAATGAATGAGGCGGAGTCTAATATCATTAGATAATTCTTGGGCTATTGAAGCCAATAAATCTGGATTAGTATCAATTTCGCCGGCGATAATAGATTCAGCCCACTCAGGTGCTTCATCCACTAACCTTGGCAACTCCTCAAGCAAAGCACGGTAATAAATTTCAGTTTCAATTGAGTTTAAGACATTGACCACAGCTTCCTGTACGCCATAATCGTTTTTATCGTTAAAAGTCTTCATTAGCGTTTTAGCCATCTCAAGGTTACAATTATTCATGGCTTGATAGACTAAGTCTACGAATTCACGTTCCTGAGATTCATCAGTGCGATATTTTAATTGAAGTATACGATTTGACCAGTTTTTGTCTCGGTTTGTTGTATTAACTTTCATATAAAACCTTTCTCCTTAGCATAGTTAAGCATTTCACGAATAGCAGAATTATATTTGAGGCCCATTTTACGCCGAACATCCTTAATTTCTTTAGCCATAGCCTCTCGCATTCGATTATAATTGATTAACTGTTCAATTTCAGCTCGATACTTTCGTGCATTTTCACTAGAACCGTAACTTGAAGTATTGTGGTGATCATCAGGTTCCATTTGTATGGCAGGGCCTCTTGATTTGCTTATTGGGCTAATACTGTCAGCGGGTATATGGTGAGCTTCTCCGGGGGCTTTTCTAACTTTCCAATAGGGCCCTCCAATATAATTTTTCACTTTGATTTTTCCGTAAGGTATTTTGGAGTCCAAAATAAGTGTAGGCGATAAATCGCCTACTACGAGCTTAGTCTTTTAAGCCGTTCGTAGTAGGCGATTTATCGCCTATTTATTTATCTCATTTGCGCCCAAGTTTGGCAGCCTGAAAACCAGTATGCTCATCTTTCTTGGGTTCTTGAGCCGCTGGTTTATTATCTTTGATATATAAGTACCAATAAATGCCTCCAACCAGTCCGGCACCACTGACAATATTCCCCAAGGTAACAGGGATCAGATTATGAACAAAAAAACTATAAAGATTCAAGGAACTGAGATCCCAAGTGGGATGATTGGACATGACAAGCTCGGCGATAGTGGGATCCAACGCGGCGACAAGTCCCGCGGGAATAATAAACATATTGGCGACACAATGTTCAAAACCGCTGGCAATAAATGCCATGACTGGAAACCATGCGCCGGCAATCTTTCCCATCGTGTCTTGTCCGGCGGCGACAATAACTACTGCCAGACAAACCAGCCAGTTACATCCCATTCCTCTAACAAAAGCCTCCGAAAAGGACAGATGTGTTTTTTTGTAGGCGATGGCGACGGCGTGGGCACCAATTTGGCTCCCATTACCGGACCAAATATCACTGGTAAACATCATCCAGACGAGGAATAGGCTACCGATAAAGTTACCGATATAGACAACTGTCCAGTTATTTAAAACTTGGCTAGTGGTTAAGTTTCCATTTAACCAGCCCATGGAAAGGAGACAGTTGCCAGTAAACAGGTCGGAGCCTGCAACAAGGACAAGGACAAGGGCAATGCCAAACACACATCCTCCGATAAAACTGCTGAATCCAACGCCAAAAAGGGGTGCCATGTCGTGAGTGACGGTAGTCATTAATTGGGCGGCAAAGGCAATATAGGCGCCGGCTAGGAATGATGATACTATTATTTTGGGAACCGGCATTTTGGTTTTGTAATCGCCAACGCCGATAAATGCTTGGGCTGTTTCAGCGGGTGTCAGAAAATTTTTCGCCATTGTGTCACTTTCTCTTTAGGTTAACGTGGTCTTTAAGTCTATTTTATTATTATAAACCATCTTTCAAATCTCTTCGAGATTTCCAAAAAGTGGTCTTAGGATTCCAAGATTTATCTTGGATTTATAGAATTCCAAAAAATTTGGGCAGGATGTAATGCAGTGGTTGCCACACCATCAGCTATTTGATGGCGACAACTGGTACCCGTTGCGACGATTACGGCATTATCTGGTGCCTGTCGGATGGCTGGGAATAATTGCATTTCGCCGATTTTCATGGAGATTTCATAATATTCGTAACCAAACGCGCCTGACATGCCACAGCAGCCAGTTTGTAATGCCGTGACAGTGGTACCTGGTAGTTGCTTGAGTGCTTGAATACAACTGTCAATGCCAACCAGTGATTTTTGGTGGCAATGAATATGTAGTATAAGTTGTTGTTCTTTATCAGGAAAATTGATGAGGTCAATTTTTCCCAGTGACAGTTCTTGTAGGATAAATTCTTCAAACAGTTTGGCACTTTCACTTAAGGTACGCATCTTTTCCCGTTGATTGGCTTCGACCAAATCAATGGCTTCATCACGCAAGGTAAGCAGTTCCGACGGTTCTAAGCCAATCAAGTTCATGCCAGAATTGACTACTAAATCGTAGCAATGTTCAAGAATTTTTCCCAGTGCTTTTTTAGCCGGTTTTAGGAGTCCTTGGCTAATCAGTAAACGGGGGGAGTCTGTTAAAAAGATGGGGATGATGGTGTAGCCATTGTGTTCCAAAAATTGAATGGCAGCTTGAGCTATCTGGGGTTCATGGTATTGGGTGAAAATGTCACATAGTAAAATCACTTGTCCATTGGTGCTCTTCTGGGCGCCCTTATGTTGTTTCCACCATTTTTTGAGGGATTGTGTGCTAATAATTGGTAATTGGCGTTGCTTTGCTACCCGTAAGCGTTTTTTTAACCAGTTGTTTTTTGCAAGGCGATTGGTTATTCTGGGGAACTTGGCGCCTAAGCTGAGCATTAGGGCGTAATGGCGCATTAGTCTGGTTTTGAGTCCAATCCCTTTTTTATTGTAGTAGTGATGTAAAAATTCGGCTTTAAAGCGAGCCATATCTACATTAGCGGGACATTCTGATTTGCAGCCTTTGCAGGAAAGACATAAATCCAAGGTTTTTTTTAGTTCTTCGCTGGCAAATTCTTGGAGCGGGTTTGGCGAATTAAGTGCTTGTCTTAGTAAATTAGTCCGCCCTCGGGTGGAGTAATATTCTTCTTTGGTGACCATGTATGATGGGCACATGGTGCCGGTAGTTTTTCGACAAGTTCCTGATCCATTACATTTTTCGGTGGCGGCTCTCAAGCCAAGGTCTTTTTCCCAATTAAATTGGCTCTTGATTGTCGTTTTTGGTGTGAGACGATCAAATCGCAAGTCTTGATCGATAGGCAGATTAGTAATGATCTTATTTGGGTTGAAAATATTTTTTGGGTCAAAAGTTTGTTTAATTTGAACCAGTAGTTGATAAATGGCATCTCCGAGCATTTTTTTAACATATGGACCACGTACTCTACCATCTCCGTGTTCGCCGGATAGTGAGCCTTTAAATTCAGCTACTAAGTCGGCTACTTCGTCGGCAATCTTTAAAAACTTTTTTTTGTCTTCTCTGAGATCCAATTGTGGGCGCAAGTGTAATAAGCCTACTGAGGCGTGTCCATAACAAATAAGTGGCGTTTGGTGTTTTTCCATAATTTGTTGGATTCGATTGATATAGGCGGGTAAATCTTGCACCGCTACAGCTGTGTCTTCGATAACGGAAACGGCCTTTTTTTCGCTCCGAATGCCCATTAGTAGCCCAAGTCCAGCTTTGCGTAATGCCCAAACTTTGTTCATCTGCTCGCCTCTGATGATTGGATAGGCGTAGCCAAGCCCTTGTTGTTGTAAGTCTTGTATGAGTAGTTGGGCGCGTTGTTCTAATGTGGATGGTTCATCATCAAATAATTCAATGACTAATATGGCGCGTGGTTTTCCCTGAATCCAAAAACGATTTCGACGTTGTTCCAGGTTATCTTGGGTACATTCTAGGATTCTTTGGTCAATTAATTCTATGGCGGCAGGTTTGTGTGGCAACATTGCCACAGTTGCACGCATGGATTTGACTAAGTCGACGAAGTGTACGCAGATCAAAAGTTTGTGTTTGGGTATGGGCACCAATTGTAGTGTGGCTTCGGTTAGTAACACTAGGGTGCCTTCTGAGCCGCATAAAAATGGGGCGAGATTGAAGGCTTTGCCGGTTTTATTCCAGGGTTGATTGTTAGCCAGGTAGTCTAGGGCATAGCCGGTATTGCGGCGGATAATTTCTGGGTGAGGATGGGGATAGTGTTTTTTGATGTTTTCGAGATTAGCCGAAATAGCATGGTGGATTGTTCGATAAATATCGCCTTCTAAGTCATGTTGCTTCAGTTTGTTTTCTAATTCGTCTTGAGACAATGAGCCAAATCGTGCCGTCGTTCCATCTGATAACAGTGCTTCGATTTCGAGAACATGGTCACGGGTGGTGCCATAGAGGAGGGAGTGTGAGCCGCAGGCATTGTTGCCAATCATGCCTCCCATCATGCAGCGATTGGAGGTGGAGATGTTTTGGGCAAATCTCAAATCGCATTTGGAGACAAAATTATTTAGATCGTCAAGAATAACGCCAGGTTGTACGCGGATCGTATTGTTTTTGACTTCACTAAGAATCTGGGTCATGTGACGCGAAACGTCAACAACCATGCCATTACCTACACATTGACCAGCAATACTTGTCCCTGCGGCTCTGGGAATAAGTGGAATCTGGTGTTGATGGGCAAATGTTACAATTTTTGTGCAGTCATTTTTATTTTTTGGGCGGACAATTGCTCTGGGAATTTCTTGATATATCGAAGCGTCTGTGGCATAAAGTCGTCTGGATGCTAAGTCTACAAACACTTCTCCGGCAATAGATTGTTCTAATTCTTTGTATAGATTATCAGTTTTCATGATCAAATGAATGGAGAGTTTCCATTCATTATATCAAGTTAACATAACATGGCGATGGCTGGCAGCTTTGTTCATAATAAAAAACCACATCAGACGATTTTTCGTGCAGGTGGCTAATTTTTTGAAACCCAAGTCGATAGACATGATTTGTTTGTTTTGTTTAAGTTGGCTTTCGTCTGATTCATAGGTAAAAATCACTTCGAAATCTTTGGATTTAGGAATAATTTCTACTTGTTTAATCTCTTACTTTAAAACACCAAAAACACCAAATTATGGGTTGGTTATGTTTAAGGGGTAAGCTCCCTGGGGTGATAAAACATCTATCACCTTTGTCAAAAAACGAATCAAAATATTTCTAGCCCCATGTATATCCCGGTTCACCCTTTTTCCTTGGAAAA
>Ga0209780_1002813_pt1 | contig 12627 bp, 9 predicted proteins | sample WorMetexBAHAMAS2_FD_187384 | JGI IMG/M metagenome (GOLD analysis project Ga0209780, IMG submission 187384) | Marine gutless worms symbiont microbial communities from Max Planck institute for Marine Microbiology, Germany - Inanidrilus exumae... | ecosystem: Host-associated > Annelida > Digestive... | reverse complement strand
ACATACACCGCACACACCTACCAATTCCCCTCCTCTCCCTGGGCTGGCGCATTGGACCGACATAAAGGTCTCAGCGCTGGGGTCCAGAGTAGGCTGGACCCCTGCCCGCAATAACGAACGAACGAAATGTAATGTTGGGTGTTGTTTGCGTGTCTTCCACAGACCAAAACATTGCCCATATTTACGTTGATATTCTTAACCCACATTAATCATACAAATAAGAACTAGAATACAACAGGACTGAATGAAAACTGTAATAGTTGCTATTTTGAGAACTGAGTAATAACTAAGATGATGCATTATAAAGTAAGTAAAGCTGGAATAAAAAGAGTTAGTGAATGGAATATCATCATACTGCCATGGACATGTCGAATGTGTAGGTAATGTGGTCTGGTTTGATGGAGTATCTGCAGCACGGGCGATGCTCAAGTTAAGTCGTGCCGTTGATGATGCTGACTTTCAGCAGTTCATTGGATTATCATCATCAGCACCAACAGCATCAGGTACATACGATTAGTTTGCTATGGTCAACTGATGAGCAGCTGACTTACTTGCTTCTATGTAACTAGCATGGATGCTAGATGTATGTCTACTTGCATTTTCTTGTCCCTTTCCCTTCAGTTGACAACATCTGAGTAGCAGTGACTGTCTGGAGTATTATTACTGGCCCGCCTAATAGACCAGTATTGTTTTGTATGCTGACATCTGTCATCATCATTTATCATCGTCTGTAACGCTGAAGGCATGCGGGCCAGCCGGGCGCGTGGGAACATGGCGTGAGAACCCTGCCGGCGGTCTGGCCGGGTGCGTAGACAGTCAGCGCATGGACGGTTGGGCGGCCTACACTACACGACAGTCCAGTACGGTTACGTCCCGTTGGGACATCAATTCGTTACAACTGTTGTGTGCTGTATCAATGTTGCACACATACATATGAGCAGTTCTCACTGGTTGATGTAGATTTAAGCTTTTATATGTTGTTTGCTGTTTTAACTGGCACCAATTTGTTTCTTCTGTGGTTAGTTTTTACAGTGCCCCCAGTAGGAGTGCATAGTATTGTGATAAGCATGTCTGTCTATCTGTATGTTTATTTATTTGTCTGTCCACGTGCATATCTTAAAAACTACATGTCCATATTTCACCAAATTTTTTGTACATGTTACCTACGTATTCCTTTGATGGCAGTGCAATACATTATGTACTTCCCATTTTTGTGGATGATTTCATGTTCTCACATAATAGAGCAAATGGGTGAGACGAGGCATATGCTTCGTCCAGTTTGCCATGTGGTAGCACCAGTCGGACGTCAGACAACGTTGTTCGGTCAAGTTTGCCAGGTAGCAGCCCTAGGGGCGAAGTCTGTCGCATTTGACTGCATCTTGTTTATGTTTTATGTCTTTTTTGTTCTATTTCTTATCCACTGCAAATTTATTTGCCAGTACTAATGCAGTTAAAAAAGAAAACATCAAATTTACACACTAGCCATGCTTATTCAGTTCAGTTATTCATGTGATGACGTATGTAGTTGTTTATGGACAGTTACAGTAAACCAGACTTTTTGTGCATAGATCATGGTCGAGATGGTGAAGATAACGTCAGCATTGACAAGGACCAGCATTCACCTCCTCCTGCTGCTGTTGCTGCTGCTGCTGCTGCTGACAGTGATAATAAAGCCAGAGATAAAGATGATGACGACGATGAGTTGAACCTGTTAAATGAAGATGACGTCGCTAAACTTGGTCTGATGACCGTCACCTTGCAACAGCAGAAGGGTAAGCGACACTTGTGTGTGACATTATGCAAATGTCGCGTTATGTGACATTACGGCTTATCGTATCTTGCTGTCTTTGTTCCGTGTTTGTAATGGATGGTAGTGATGCTATATAGTATTATCAACTGTAAAGGTGAAGGTTGGACTGTCATTACAGCAGTGCTTACATGAATCAAGACTCAGCACTCCAGCAGTACTTTGCTTATTGATATGACATGGTACTGGTGTCAGGAGGTAAAAAGAGCAATGCTGCTTTAGTCAGAAGTCCAGTGGTAGATGAATAAAGGTTGAGGCCAAGCCAGTGGTTGGGTGTCAGCGCTTTGTTGTTTGTCTGTCCGTTACACGCTGGTATTGTATCAAAACGGATTAACTTGTTGTGCTGGTGTTTGGCGTAGTGGCAATTCTCTGCTTTTCCTGCATTGTGTTATAAGGAAATTTAGGTATCTCCAACAGTAAAAAGGTACTTCCCTCTGAAGGTTTGTCCCAAACTCAGAACTTTTCTGCTTTTTTCACCGTAGCATGTCGATCGTCAAAAGTGTGGTTATCTTAGTTGAGCCAACAGCTGTTGCCAGTTTATCGCACTCATCATCCACCTTTGTTTACAGCATGGTTGGCCTGATGCAGTACAGCATGCCTGCTGGTTCATCTACGACAGCTGTGACTTGTCATTATTATTAATGTATTAACTGTCAGTTTGAATTAGACATGACTCAGTATGCAGAAATACCACTATGCCAACACAACCAAGGGTAGGAGACTGAGTTGGCCTAGGTTATAAGCGTGCTTGAGGTAGCTTGTCAGGGTCCAGTACTCTACCAGTAGACCTCTATGCCTACTAGCGAAGTAATGAGCACTTCGATGGCCACACTGCAGTATTGTTAGCCAGTGATAACGTGCACGTCACTGGAAGTGAAACTGATAGCTTTTCAGTGTTGTTATTGGCACTGTATGTTCACAGTCCACATGCCGTATATGTCAGCCATCGAACGACAACATTGTCAGCCACGACAGATTACCCTCAAGCTTGATGATCTGTGGGTAGCTAAGACTGGCAATGTGGAGCATTGTTTGTCATTTTCCACATAGACACTGAGCACTGCAATGGTGTAACTGTGTGTGTGTGTGTGTTGTAGACCTGTCAGCTTCAGCTGCTCGGTTGCCACGACAACAAAGTGATGATGCTGTCGTTGCTATGGACGTCAATGATGATGATGATGATGACGATGCTGATGATGTGAGTCTGTTGACTGTCAGTAGACATTTCAGCAGGCAGTGAAGTAATGCTTACGCCTCCAATCACCTAACTCCATGATGGCTTTCTGGTTGTTATACTATAGAGCAGCAGTGCACAACACATGGCCTGCAGGCAGTCCATGAAAAGCCAGGATGCGGCCCGCCGCATCCCGCCCAAAATGTGTTAATTTTGGCACACGTACAGTTTCATACACTTTAACAACATTTATAATTAATTAGTTCTTGCTGGATTTCAGTGTATTTCCGCTTAAATCGTCACATCACTAAATTGTCACCAGCTTCGCCCCTCACTAGGGGCTTTTCCCTGGACCCACTGAGGGCACAGCCCTCAGAACTTCGTTGTGGCCCTCCACTTTTGTTCCAGATTTGTTTGTGGCTCTAACCTTCAAATAAGTTGTGCAACACTGCTATAGAGTTACACACTAAACTGGTTGTCTGTTACTTTGAGTAACAAAGGCACCAAATATGTCACACAGTAGTGCTGCTTGTCACCGTCAGATCATATCACAGATACTCGGGCTCTTGTTTGCTGATTACATGCACCTGAGCAAATCCTGTTTAAAAAAATTACAATCAAGCTTTCTTAAACTGTTTCCACAAAAAAAAACAGAAAAATGACTGACTCAAACAAAAGAAAACTTTATACTTTACACAGACAGAGAGACAAACAAACAGAAAGAGACAGACAACCAGACACACAGAGAGTAAGACGTCTCATCGTCATCTACCATATTTTCCATAGCACAGTACCTCAGTATCTTTTAGAATAACTCTTCTATGTTGCTAATATGCCGGCAAGACCGTCATGCCGTGCAACTGTTGGTGACTGCTCATTTACCACGGCTTGTTCCAGGATTTGGAACAGTCTTCCTGATGATGTCACATCTGCCACATCTTTATCAGCATTTTGTCAAAAACTGAAATTGCATTTATTTTGAGTCATATCCGGACATCATTTTATAATAATTGTTCTTTGTCATTTGCCATAGTGGACCTTGAATTTTTTTATTACTGGCCCACCTACGTAGGAGGGCCAGACTAATGATGCTCTCTGTCGTCTGTCATCGTCGTCTGTAACACTCCACGGCTGCAGTGGAGCACGCGACGGTAGGCCAGTAGTGTTACATCCCGTTAGGGTGGCACCTTGTTTAGGTCGCTATAATAAGTTTGCATTGTAATGTGATGTCAAAGCGCCCATCTTACGCTACATGGTTAAGTTGAGTAGTTGTTGTCATTGTTGCAGGCTGACAATTGTCGTTATCGTCGTAATCGTCAGCGGGACACTGCTGCACTCACCACAGCTACTACTACTTCTACTAGTGCTACTACTCCTACTTCTACGACCACTGCTACTACCACTACTACTGATGCCTGTACCGATTCAGTCCCGTGGCCGACTGATGATGATGCTGCAGTGACAAGTTGTCGGTGGCGTGTTGGTCATGGCTGTGCACGTGCTCGCTGGCTTTTTCTTCGATTTGCTGACACGTGTATGGAGACGTCTTACTCTCTGTGTGTTTGATTGTCTGTCTCTCTTTCTGTTTGTTTGTCTCTCTGTCTGTGTCTGGTTGTCTGTATGTCTCTTTCTGTTGGTTTGTCTCACTGTCTGTGTGTCGGGTTGTCTGCCTCTGCCTCTGGGGCCCGATTTACAAAATATCTTACGACAAACTCAGGAAAAACTTAGGATAAAGTGTGACTTAGGAAAATCTTAAGATAAACTTAAGATGAACTTACGAAAAACTCAAGATCACCTTAATAAGAAAAATGCAATTTCTGAAAAATGACTTAACATTTGTTCACAGAATTGTCTGCATATATATAGGAAGAACTTAGTAAGTTATAAAATTGCTTTAGTAAATTACATGTAAAAATCTATGAAAATCTTAACTTTATAACTTAGGATAAACTTAGGAAAAACTTATGATAAACTTAGGATTTTTCTTAAGATTTTTTGTAAATTGGGCCCCTGTTTATCTTGTTGTCTGTTTGTTCTGTGATATTTCGGTCAGTGAGAACTACAACAAAACAGAATACTGCTGATGTTGCCACCATTTTAAGTTGTTGTTCAACGACAGTTTGTTAACCAGAATTAGTTGTAGTTTGTTTTATAGAGCCTTTGAGGTTAATTAGAGCAGTTTTTACAGGTCAGTGCCGTTTCTGTAAATCAACCAACAGTCAGTGTCAGAGCACTGAAAGAAATTGAGTAGTAAGACTAAAAGGTAAATAATGACAGTATTGAGAATTAGCACAATGTAAACACTCTAGTATTGCTTAGTAACGGAGTATAAAAAGTCTACTTTGTGTGTCTTGCTGACGTGCAAATCCCGATATTTATTGAATTTAAATTGTTATTCGAATGACTGCTATGATGTATTGCAATTTGAATTAAATTGTAATTCGATTAAGAAGAATGCAATGTAGTTTAAAATCGTGAATAGCAGATAATTTATTGATTTTGTTTATGTAATTAGTCTCAGACTGTTTCCCCTCCCCTCCAGTAGCATCAGCACTTTGATGATTGTCTGGAGGTTAGGAGGGAAAATATTCAGAACTGCTCTGTGCTGTGTTATGTACAACAGTTGTGCACAATGATACGCACACGTGTAAACAGTTTCATTTTTGTGTGTTTGTTTAGGTTAAGCATTAAGTGTTTTTATGTTATATTACTTCGGTTTAATCATATGTTGCTTGCTTTTGTTTTGTTGGGTTTAGTTTCTTCAGTACCAAGCCAAGAGATTGGCTGGGAAGAACGTCTTGTAAATGACCTATTCTGTGTCGAGTGGGACGTACAACCTTAACTTAATCAATCAGTCAATGCAGGGACTGTTGAAGACCCATTGCCAGGATTGCAATATAATGCGATGTTTATATGTCTGTGTGTGTGCTTGCTTACATGTGTGTGTAGCTGATGTTAAAAAGCCCGGTGCGGGTCGACACAGTCAGTATTATCGTAAATACGGCAACCCCAACTTTGGTGGTAAGTAACTCAGTCTTTCCCTTTACTTAAAAATGTTTTTGTTATTTTGTACACAAAGGTAAGATGATTTTGTTTGCGGACATAAAAAAATATGGAACTCCATATGAGTTTTTATTGTACAAGTATGTTGAATTCTACTTTCTATGATGGATTAAACTTAGTGGAGGCTGCTAGGCATTTGAAGTTTTGGGGCCCACTTGAACTCAAAGCTCCACGTGCCATATATCTCGAGTAACAATGTAACAAATGATAACTTTCACATGGAAGCTAGCCAGTTCAGTTGTTATTGGATACATTACATTAGTAAAGTATTTTCCATGTAGAGTCTTTAATATAAAGTTTTCTTTTGTTTGAGTCGTGTCATTTTGCTGGGTTTTTTTTTGGAAACAGTTTAAGAAAGCTTGATTGTAATTTTCATTCAGAATCAATATTAGTTTGATCCAGTGTCACGTGGCCTACTCTGCCTGTTGGGTAATCTGGTTCTACTATTTCTCATTGATCCCCTTTCTGCAGTGCAGCAAATTGAAGTGCAGTAGATTGGCATATCATGTTAGCCCACTCACCTGTGATATATGTTCCTTTGGTATTGCATGTACATGTCAAATAGCAGGCCATTTGATTTGCATTTATTTTATTTATTATTGAATCGTACACAAGGTACAAAAAGAAGACATAAAAACAGAGATAAAACCTACTAAAAACACCAGTAAATCAGCCGGTGCATAAACCCGTGATAAAACATGCAATGTCGTCTGTATTAAACAGGTGGGAACAAAGGTCTGGATTGTCTCTAAACAGCAAGAAGTCTCTTCACACAGAAACGTTGGCTAACATTTCAGCAGACACATTGGACATATGGGTATTCCAGACTGGATTACAGTAATCGAATCTGGGGTCCAGAAGATAACTAATATCAAATTTAAATTGCAAGCCATATTACTATAAATCTAAATACTGTTTCCATTTAACGGTCGTTTTTCCAGGAGAAGCTTGGGTCTCCCGCAGGTCTCAGGTCGTCCTCCTCCTGGAAGAGACTGTGCGGATTAGTGGAAAGAGTTTTTCACAGGCCAATGTCCTTCCTGTCACCAACCTACATCAGTGTCATACCACTGAAGGGAACACACAGCACTGACACGAACTAGTGGCCTGTAAATGTGTACACGAAACTTGTAAAGGTTTGCTAAACGTTTACATGCAATATGTGCAATATGGAGGCCATTAACAAAATGGAGATGGTTCTCAGTCACGAAAACTGCATTATAGTAATAACGGCCAGCAGGCACGTGTGACGTCAGCTCGGCAGCTTCAGTGAACTTTGTTAATCCAATTATTGTGGGGATTAGTGGAAAGAGTTTTTCACAGTGAACTTTGTTAATCCAATTATTGCTTATTTTTGTATTACATTGTGTAAATCTCACATTGTGTTATTGACTGTTTTAGTTGGTTCTTATTTTTGCCATTGCTGCTATATTTGTTTACACTGTCTTTTAATTTTGTAAATGTTTACATGATAGTTATCACGTACACATGCACATTCCTAGTACCAGATCATCTGACAGACTCTAGCACTTGAGTGTGTGTTTACGTCTGTGTCTATGTGTAGGAATGAAGGGGATCATCTCACAAAGCAAGTTAGTGCTCTATCAATGTCTTCAGTTTTACATACAGTCATTTGTGATTACTTACTTGCCATCTGTTGTGGTGTTGACTCGTGCTGTGCAGTGATCACTATCATTGTTAACACACAGTTTCCTTTCTGTGATGAAGTGTTGTGCTGTTATTTGTGACTGACTCATTGCTTTGTTGTGTTACGTGACCTTGAGTGCACTGGTTTATTAGCTGATTTCTCATCACACCAAACGTGTATTGCCACTGGAATAGTCGTTGTAATTTTTGTGCGTGCATAGTACCTTTTGACCATCTGGCAACTGGTAGGGGGATGGTGACATATAACAACATGTTTGGAAGGCTTTAGACCCATTCACCCTGTTCAGTCTGAACTTGTGCTGGTGTGAACTACCCTCAATGGATTTTAAGGTAAACTACAAACTGCAGTGTGAATAGTCCTACGTGATGACATCATCCTGTTGGCCACATTGGAGGCAGAATTACAGGAGCTGGTGGATCACCTAGTCAGCTGTAAATACGACCTTTTCTGGAGTTCCTTCATAATAGGTTGGGCATGTTTTTACAGGACTGCCATGCTGTTAAATAACAGTAGTAAGTAACATTATAAGCAAGAGATCAACATAGTTGCATGTTTGTATAGACGACGTCAGTTGGTGGGTCGTCGACAACGCAGTCGGCCGACAGTGAATGCTGATGATGATAATGTTGGACATGAGGAGGAAGATGACAGACTGTCATCGCCATCACGTGATGAAAGTAGGACAAATACATACATGCAGTCATGCACACACACACACACATGTAGACTGTGTGAGAGGCAGACATCTGACTGAGAGGCAATGGCATACGAGTAAAAACCACACGTTTTTCAATATGCCTATCAATGCAGTGTTGCAGTTAAACTGACTGAGTCTAAACACAACATATTGCTGATAATGTGACAGTTTGAACACTGTTCTACCAATGGGCAGATCCAGATGTCGTGTTTGACCATTTTCCAAAATTTGAGGTAGTTAGAAAGATGTTCGAGGATTTCTGGCGGTCTTCTTATATGGTAAAATTTTTTATTTCTTAAGTGAAATAAGTATGAGAAAAGATTCACTGGAAGTTTTGTCTGTCTTCTGGAAAATGGTGGGGGAAGGCAGTGCCTGTGCCTGAAGACTGCCTGTCAGTCAAGTCTTGGCTGATCATATACACTTAGGTGCTGGAGGTCTCATGTTTTCTGATGATACACTCGTTATTGTAGAGCTCCCCAAATTGAGTAGTTAACTGGCTTGCTGTTTGGCGGCCAATTGTTGGGTACGTTGGAATTTGGTACATCTACTGGATATTACCTACATACTGCTGCAGTCACTCCATGCCTGAGATAGGGCTTAAAACACTGACTGAGGTCAAAGTTTTTTTACAAAATTGGCTCAGTGGTGATAGTGATGACAATGTTAGGAGGAACTGTTGGTGCTGCCGGCTGGCCAGATGCCTGTCTATCTTACTGTGTGTTTATGTACAGGTGAAGCTGCTGCTGCTGATAACGATAATGATGATGATGATGCAGACGTGACGGTTGATAAACGTCCTCGGATGCGTATGTATGCCGATGACGTGGCAGAGCACCGACATGCCACGATGAGGTACAGCTCATACCACCACGTGCGTGTGTACTGTGGTCGTCCATCAATGTTTTTTCTCATCCGGCGTAAAGTCCCAGAAAAAAAATAAAATACAGCGGAGGTGATAGAAACGGTCAAGGAATTTTACGGTACCTCGGCATATCCATCCGTTATTGTTTATCCATCTTCCAGAATGTGGGGAAAATGGAAAGATGGTGAAGGATTTCTGGTCTGAATCTGTCCATTAACCTTGTACACCATTCATGATATAATGAGCATGGCATTGAGACTGACTTGGATACAAGCGTGTCATTAGTGACGTGGCGTAGCCTGCTTGTTCCAGTGTCGTAGTTGTACTCTTTTGATTGCTTTAACTGTTGTGGAAATATGACGATTATTACATTTAAAAATTACATAACAGCGTCTAGGATTTCAAAAGTGTCAATCTGGTTCAGAATGGGCCTCGGAGTCATTTATATTTGCCATAGAGTTACCAGAAAGTCCCAAGTCATCGTGATTTGGCCCTTGTCACGTCTGTGGAATGGGCAAATCTTGCATTAGCATATATTAACTACAATATGTTGACACATAAAGCCGAAAGCGTGCATGGCTTGTGAATTTGGTAGACTGACACTGTATGTGAAGTTGGCCTTTAAGCGCAATTGTATGTTGCTTGGGCAAATGTACTCCTCCTCTGGTGCGCTACAGTCAGCAGTCGTCGGCCAGTGAGGCATTGACACAACATCAGAGACTGGTTGGCAGATGTCGAGCAGGTATTGCGATGCTTGACCGTGCACATCATGACGCCGAGCTGTGGTACATTGAGCCTGCTGTTGGTAACTACTAATAGGTGGCGGTTTGGCACAGTGGTAACGCGTTGGTCTCGATCAACGAGGTTAACGTGCACTGAGTCCGGTTGGTACTGGGATGGGTGTCCGGGTTCGACTCCCAGGGCCAGCACTTTATTTTGGTATGTAACCAACCACCCAGGTCGACTCAGCCTTCTACCATCCGTGGGACCGGAAAATGAGTCCTCAGCCAAAGGGCGGTGATGCTCTGCGGCTGGGGAATAAAGGCAGGCATGGTGTAATTTGCAGGTAAAATTGTGTGATCCATGTCTGAGCGCAATTAGAGGTAGTTACGACGATGCGCTGTACAAATCGACGTATACTTTAATAGTTAACTGCTGCGCATCACTGGAAGCGGCGCGGCGGTATCATAGTTGTTGCTGACGTGTGTAGGCTAGGTCGAGCCAGTGTCTGGCAACGACTGGCACGTGACGACGACGCTGCGGCTGCCGACGACAGTTATCGTTCCAGTTTCAGTTCTCGTGCCGAGGCTGACGGGAGTAGTTCTGACTTGCGTACGAGACTCGATCGTAAACGACGTCGACGATGACGACGACTCGCTTTGCCGACATCTTGGATGTGCACGTAGACCGGACCGGCCGTCCAGTGAGACCAGTGACCACACACACTGAGACAGACAGACACACAGACGGCCGGTGTGTGTATATTGGCAGATGAGACGAGATACAGGACATTTGTATGTGTCTAGTACTCGGCCAACCGTTTTCAAACATTCTCATGTGCACGAGGACCAAGGTCGAGAATATGGCAAGCTGAGCGCAGACAAGCGGCCAGTGACGACTTAACTATATTAAAATTAGTTACACCGTGTAGTAAACTGTTCCATAAAAGTAGTTCGTAACTACTTTTTCATCTAGATGGCTGTATTGTGTGGAATGCCCATAATACAGTATTCGGCCTTAAGTGTTCGGCTATCTGTGCACAACTTGACAAGCTGTTTACTTCCGGCATTTGACGATGCCGAGTGTCACGTGTTTGCGACTGAGTGGTATCAGCGCTATCTGCCGTGTTACTTATTTAAAGTTTACAATTCAGGCCTGCTTTTCTTACACGTAGGTCAGCCAGGCGGCACTTTAGACTTGACTTTTTACATTACGTTACGGGTCACCCAATGGGCCAATGTCGGACATTGAACGTCGCCGAAAATTTAGAAAGGTTTCTTGTACGGAGCATACAGTCCAGTGTAATGACTTTGAATTGATTCCAACGGTAAAAATGGAAATGCTGTGCAGGGATCATTTCATTCATTTGGTAGTGAATTTCTGTCGATCTATAATGTGTATGAAACACCATCACACGTTTCGTTATTGCAATTATGACATCTAAACGCTTATCTGCACCAAATGCATAACTGACGTATGTGACTATTGTAGCGAGACTGAACTTATAGCTGTATGACACTTTTTAATAAACTGGACAGCGCAGTTGCTAGAAATATAGAAGATGCCTGCAAAAATTGCAACTTGAATCTTTATAGAGTATACATTATGTATTAAACGATATAAGCTTTACACGCCCGCCCGTCCGTCCGCCCCCGTAAGCCACGCGGCTGGCGTGACATCGCCATGGTAGGGGCAGGGTATAGGAAAGGGCGAGCGCGGAGCACGTGCCTAATGCCTATTAACGGGGGCTGAAATTTTATTATTATATTTTAATTTTCTTAAATCAATGAATCAAATTAATTATTTAAATCTCATATTCGAATGTTATTTGTGAGATTCATGCTTTGATCATTTCCTTCATTTTCATGTCAAGTTGCAGCCTATACGTAACTAACAGTTACATCCAGAAACAGGTATGGGAGTACAATATTAAAACAGTCACAAGCATTATCCAATGTATACAGTAAAATTTGGACATGCAGACAGTGTAGAAGCTAAATGTTAATTATTAGCAATAGATAGGATCATAGGCTATATAAGAATCAGAGGAGAAGACAAACATCAGATCTAGCTGTACAAGTGAGTCTTTTACATTATAGGCTGCAGTAGAAGATCGAAAGTTGAAACTCTAAAAGACTGGCATGTCAGTGATATTCATATTCACAGTTATTGCAGACAAATAACAGCTTGTTGCTGTTCAGAATTCCTGCTTACTATTTAATATACTTTACACCCAGCAAAGTAATGCTGCAATTTTATCTTTTTATGCTGTAATTCATGAAAATGAAAAGAGAATGCCTTGTACATTACTGTATAAGTCTTATGGGATGCAGATTTCAGATGCTTTGGGGTCATACTTTCGCTTTTGGTGAAATCGGTCTTCGTAGAAATAAGCCTAAAAAATTTTAAAAACCTAGGTTTTTTCCAGCCCTGCGCACAGCTAGACTGCCCAATGCTGCGCAATAATTATAATAATCATCATCGTTATTCGTTTTATTTCGAGCACTTGGCCCATAAAACACACAGAACACATGAAGAAACAACAACACACAAACAATAGGCCCTAAGGCTACATTACAAGCTACAGAGTACAGACAGACTATAGAATATTTGAAGTGTAAGGGAAATATAATAATAT
>Ga0209780_1002812_pt1 | contig 12630 bp, 5 predicted proteins | sample WorMetexBAHAMAS2_FD_187384 | JGI IMG/M metagenome (GOLD analysis project Ga0209780, IMG submission 187384) | Marine gutless worms symbiont microbial communities from Max Planck institute for Marine Microbiology, Germany - Inanidrilus exumae... | ecosystem: Host-associated > Annelida > Digestive... | reverse complement strand
TCACTTTCACCCACTATGAAAATATGAAAGTTGATACAAAGCTTGTAAAATGGGGTGGTTTGGTGTAGTTAGGGGTCATTCAAGGTCACTGGAAATAGCACCATTTGATAGAGTGCATACAAGTTTTTTTTAGCCGTCCATAGTAACTATGTCCCTATTTTGCACCGTTTGTGAGATGTAGTGAGATGTGGTTGAAACTTGCCAATTTTAACCTACTCCACTTGTGTCTTGGCACCCTCATTAGGGTGACCCAAGTAGAATTTATCCAGGACTTTGGCACCAGTTCCTGGGGTATCATGTGGCTTTGTTCTTGTGATATGTTCAGCTTTTTATACCATACTGACGAGTGATGTATCACCGTGAATATCTGCATAGTAATTTTGTTGTGGAATTTTAGCTTGAAAATACTGCTTATTGTGTTTGTGATTATTAGTAATCTAATTGTGGGGTGTTTGCTGGTTGTGTCAGATACTGATGGTTGCTCCGTTTATATTTCTGATTTCATGGTATTACAATCGGCACAAGTGGTCTGTGTTGAAGAGCAGAAAGATCATCTTCAAGCCGCGGCGACATTAACTTGTTGCCGTCCTAGCTTCTGTGCCACTCGCTGCATTTCAGAAATGTCTGGACTTTAGAATACGATGCGATGAATGCAGATTCAGTCTGTTCAGACGTTGTAAATTGTACACTCATTGTTTCCATAAACTGTATGGAAGAAACTAATACACCGTTTCGTCAGGACATGTAATACAAACATTAATGTATGAATATTTGGTCCGTTGTTGGCATATTAGATACGGCTCGCCATAGTGCACACTGCCTGCGTAGTTTGCTGCTGCTAATCAGTTGTACTTGAAACAGTGTTGGTTCGTAGGTGCATTAAGTTAAGAAATCGGATAATGTAAGCATTGTACATAGAACTTGGTTACCTTCTCATTGTCTGCTGTCAATCATTTCAGCACAAAATTATTGTACATTCATTGTTCTGTACAAGTGCAGTGATGTTTGGTCAATAGAACTAAGTGAAATTAATTAATTTAGGGCCGCTTGCACCAACCATACTTAAATTCAAGTAGTGCTTAAATCTCTACTTCAGTGGTGGTTAGCACAAAACGCGTTGCACCATTGTCATTTAACTACTAATCTCTGTTTAAGCCTCCGCTTAAATTAAGCAGCCATTTTTGGCCTCTTAAAAGATAAGTAGCGATTTTTAAAGAATAATTTCAAGTGTTGAAAGGCACGTTGGTGCAAGAAGTAAGTTGAGCATCTGCATGTATAATGTATGTAAGTAAAAATGACTAGAATACTGCTTGTTTACAAACATGACAGTGTGATGTGACTTGTAAGGGCGCCCTCAGCCTGCTAGCCCATGCTGATGATGGCGAAATAGTAAACATGATATCATGTGACTCACACCAACCAATCACAGAGGTCTATAGCTATTTATAGACATCCTTGCAGCCAGTAGAAATTGCTGTGACACTGTTTAATTTGGTGATAGTGAAGTCATCCAACCTGTTAAAGCAATACTCATGTTTCCAGCTGATGGACCTATGTGTTACTGAAGTGACTTCACAAAATTAGGCTGGATGAACACGGGCCAAAAGAACTTGAATTAAATAGGTGTGATTGTGTTACTGCATTGGCATTGATGCATGTGTCATCATGAGATGTGAGACCAGTTGCATTGTCGTAGTGAATTGACTTGTAAGTTAATAGCACTAAAACTACTGTGTCGTTAACGTTAACCAGACCCTTCAGAATGTCAGACAGTAGGAAAAAGTGCAATACTAAAAAGTATAACGGTTAGATTGTGTTAGAAGTGCCATTAAATTTCAACCAACCAACCCGACAGTCAAATTGCTTGTTAAATTCATTTATTTAGTTATTTAAAATTTAAAAACTTTGGAGAACATATAATACAATGTAAAAACTAAGATAACAATCGTATGGAACTCTACGACGATCACAGGGCATTAAAACGCCGCTAACATGACGCCGCAATATAGACACACACACATAAACATAAAACGAGTTAAAGTTAAAATCTGTACTGCAAGTAATTTGTTAAGTCTACTCGTGCAAGTGCGTTTAGAAATTATTTCAAGGAAGTGGTACTCGTAACAGCTGATGGCAAATTATTCCAACATGAAACAACGATGAAAAAAATATTCCGATAGGCTACAGCCTACAGTACGACAGTAGGGGACTGAAATGTGAAAATCACCTATGCATTCGGTTACAAAATGAATCACAAAGCACGTCATGTGGAGCTGTGAATTGCATTCACCGTGGTGATGATTTGGTTTGTTATTTGGTTTGTTGGTAACAGAGTGGCAGACATCAACAGATTTAGTCTTGTGTCTAGCCCCGTTAGTATTGAGGTGTGCAACTCTTTGTGGGAATAGTATATACCATTTTGGCCAACTCGACCTCCAACCATCAGCGTAATGAGAAATGATTAATAACAGCTCATCTACTAGTGGACTGTAGGCTGTGAGGCGAGTGTTGTGTGGTGTACGTTGAGGCATAAACTCAAAAGTGGGGAATATTAGGAGTGCTACGAGGAATTGCTCACACAATTTCTTATGATATGAAGTAAGAATATCACTAATTATAATCTGCTTTATTACCTACTTTATAAGAATAAATATATTACATATCATACGAAATCAATACAATACTCCTTTATTTTACCAATAACTATCCCATAAATTATAGCCTGATTAATCTCCATTTTATCAGAAACCCATCGACCCCTTTAGACTTCACAGAAGGAGAATCAGAACTTGTATCAGGATTTAACATTGAATATAGACCTTCATGCATAACAGTTGAGTTGTCCATTGATGTGGGGCAGTTGATGGCTACATACTGCAGCGTGTTATTATTAGTTCGTGTCTTTCATTTGCCACTTCACAGACTATAGACCACTGCTGGTGCTGATCATGAGTCTGACACACATTAGCAGCGCTGTGGACCTTTAACCATATGTGAAAATGAATTTAAAATCCGAGTGCACTGTAGTTGTTTTTTTGTTTGTGACAGTAGCTTTTTCTGTTAATTTCTACCCGACTTATATTACTTACGTGTATTATGAGGCCACATCGCATGCATAGCGTAGATGTGGCCTATTGTGACAGAAGTCGCATGTAGCGTGGTCTGTGTGTCTGTGTGTTGGTCACACTGATGTACTGTGCAAAAATAGCTGAACTTATCGAGATGCCATTTGGGGAGCTGACTTGTGAGCCCAAGGAACCGTGTATTAGATGGGGTCGAGATCTCCCATGGGAAGGGCAATTTTACGGGTTGTCCGGCCTACTGAAAAGCATTGGGAGTCTCTGCTGTGATGTATGCAACAAAAGGGATAATTTAATTGTCAATAACGACATGCAGCAAAATTGATCATTCCATACTCAATAATGGTACAACATGCGATGCTGCCTTTCGTCAAAATTCTTTGACCGCTTGCTATGTTTTTGCATGAAAGTCTACAAATGACAAGAACAGCAAACAGGAAAGAAATGCCTGCTTTTTCCCAAAAAAGGTGACTGTCAGGTCCGGCACACAAAAAAATCAAATATTGTGACATTCTGGAGGGTTCTTTGTTTACAACGTGTAATTGACATCGTATAAAAGAAACTGCAGACTAAATTTGTTCTGCCCAACTCTCTTTGCCCATGTCTATAAAGGTTGTGTTGAAGTAGAAACGTTTTGCCTTCCTACTTATTGATGGTGCTCATTTGCCCAACCAGTGTCGATGGAAGGTCAAATGAATGGACTGGTCAGCAGACGTGCAGCTTGGGCATAAATCGTGGGGGTGGGACGGGTCCTGCAGTATTTGGAGTGGGAGGGCGCTAATGCAAATTGTCCCCCAATATTTTGTCGCTTTTCAAAATTTGAAGCACCAGATTGCTTGCATTACAATGCAGTAAAAGCTTACCAACCCCACGACTGTGACAGAGTATTTACTATTTCCCAAAAGTATTTTCAGCGCCCCCAAATTACTTTGGGCGGAAAATTCAACATTTTTCTGGCGAGGACACAGACTACAAATACCGCTCAAAATGCACCAAAACGGCATTTTTGTAGAAAATTCGTTTTTCTGGGGAGGGGCCTGACCCTCTTTTTAGACCCCTGCCCAGGGGTACCCCTGTCTCACACCCCACCTGTTGCCTCCAACAAAGCCTGGATCCGTCCCGGCGTCTCTCCCAGAATTTCAGCCAGATTTACGCTACTGATATACAGTGGTTACTTAGGCAGTACAGTTTGATTTGTGATGGCGCAGTGGACCAACCGTGCACTGTGCTTATCAATGAGCTACCAGTGCAGTGGATGCATTGTTGTAAACACTACAGAAAGTTGAACGCCGTAAATAAGTTACTATTTTTTGAATCATTGAATGTTCATATCTGAATGTGATGTGCAGTATGCTATGAGTAGATTTTGCCTGGCACCAGAACGTGATCGTGGTATGATTTCTTGTTGCACGATATGGAATAATACATTGAACGTTTAAGAAGAACTTCTTGCACGAAAAAAGCACACGGTGGCACGTATAGTTGATGAGATTAAGTATTCATGTTATTCGACGTTATTACCGCGCGACGCTATGCTAGCGCATTATATGCTGTCGTGTGTCCGTTCATCTGTCACACGCCGGTATTGTACCAAAACAGCTAGACCTAGGAATAGGATCACGTAAACAACGCCATACGATAGCCCAGGGCCTCTAGTTTTCTGTTGCCAAAGATCTCGGCGAAATGCCAACGGAGTCACTTCCAATGGGGTGCCAAATAGAGGTGGGGTAGGTTACAATAGGCGATTTTCGACCAATATCTCGCTATATCTGATCAGAAACTGCAAGATAGGGCACCGTTACTATGTAGCGGCAATAAGAACTCGTACGCGTTCTATCGAATGGCGCTAATTCCATTGGCTCTGAGTGACTACCCAAGACCACCCCATTTTGACATTTTGTATCGTATCTTCGTGTGGGTGCAGTTAGAGACTTCAAATTTGATATATAGGTTTCTCGTAGCAAGTGCTGGCCCGCGGATGACAAAATGTGCAAGAAAGGGCGTGGTCACGTAACGTGAGCCATTTAAATTTTGGTGGGCACCAACCATATGTCTGGAACGACTGAAGCTAGAGTGGTCAAATTTTGAACACTGTTAGGCTGTGTAAAGTCCCAGCATATGGATGACAAATCACCCTTAAAAGGACCGTGGCCAACTTGAAATGCTGAGGCCCCCAGTCATATCTCTGAAACGGCTAAAGCTAGAATCATCAAAATTTGCATACAGGTAGACTGTATCAAATTTTAGCTTTTGTATGAGAAACCACCCCTAAAAGGCCTGGTTATGGTCACCTGACCCATTTTCTATTTCGACGCCCGCAATCATATTTTGAATTTTCGGAACGGCTAAAGCGAGAGTCGCCAAATTTTGTGTGCCAGGTCATTTTATTCCTGTAGGCCTATTGCTTGCATTTGTTGTGTTGGTTTTATTTTCTCCGTACTTAGCCAACAGATTGGCTGAGAAGAACGTCTCCGAAATGACCTATTTTGTGTCGAGTGGGACGTAAAACCTTAACTCCATAAGTCTCGTTGAAATTGATCAAAAGTGACCATCGTCTGCGTTGACACACCCTTCAAACCTTTCGCCATTGATCAATCCATCACCATTTACCATGCTGTACACGGTGCTAGCTCCAGCACAGTGTACAGCAACAAATCGTAGCCACAACTCAACGACTCCTATGGATTGACACTAGACACGCTACTGCATCATGTCTTAGACACGGTACTTAAATCAGGACTTTTGGCTGGTCACACAAGAGGCTTGACTGGATGAATGGCGTGTCTCGCGACAGACAAGCTCAACTGTGTCACAAGCGCAGTGTGTCGGTGGTGCATTGCTTTGCTGCTATGCGACCATGTCGCCAGCAGTGCAACAGGTCGCTGATGACAGATGTTGTATCAGCAGTACCAGTACCTCGCGGTAGCTCAATCCGTCGATTTTCGCTCCAGTTTCAACGAAAATGAGGTTGGTACAACCAAGTTGTGATACCGCGGTCGAACCGACATAAATACGGCCTTGCTGACAGTGAGATGGCAGCGCAGAAGAAGACGGCTAGCGCTAACGTCACGATTCTTAGTTGCTACATGCATTCTTGTATCAGATCATTTGAGTTCATATGGAGTGAACGTCTTAGCATCTGAAAAGTAGGCTAACTAAATTGAAAGCTTCGACAGTTGCAGTTGCGAATGCTAATGACAACCTACTGTTGAAAGGCGAGATTTTTGAATTTTTCAATGTAACCTAAGTGGCTAGATTTACAGGTGAGAACCGTGAGATGGACAATTTTGTCATTACTTTGACCCCGGTAGATGAGTGAAGTATTGCGATCAGTGTGTCTGTGTCTTGTTTGTCCCTTTGTCTGTCACGTTCGACTGTCTCTCGCATAAGTATCTCAACAATCACACACCAAAACTGCACAAAATTTTCTGTACATGTTTATTATGGCCATGGCTGTCCTATTCTGACAACAGTGCAATACGTTATGTACTTCCGGTTTTGTGGATGACGTTATGTTTTCACATAGGCCACGCATAGGCATCTATCCACTGGGAGAACGCATCAACGTACGCCAAACAAGCCTGCAGTCGTCGACAGCGACTTCGCCGTCGATGGTTCAACCTGGCTAACTCAACGAAACATACGCATCGTCTTTGATTCTGGCCCATTCGCTCCATTATGTGAAACATGACATCATACACAGAACCGGAAGTACATAACTTATTCATTGCCGTCAGAGGAGGACCGAGCCAGGGCCACATATAGGTGACATACATAGAAAATGTGATGAAATTCGGATATGCGGCTTTACCGCGCGACGCTATGCTAGCGCGGTATATGCTGTCGTCGTGTGTCCGTCTGTATGTCCGTCCGTCACACGCCAGTATTGTACCAGAACGGCTAAACGTAAGATCACGCAGACAACGCCGTGCGATAGCCCAGGGACTAGCTTTCTGATGCCAAAAATCTCGTCGAAATTCTAACGGCGTCACCCCCTTTAGGGGCGCCAAACAGAGGTGGGGTAGGTTCAGATCGGCGATTTTCGACCATTATCTCGCAATATCTCAAAAACGATGAAAGATACGGAGATAGTTACTATGGAATTACTATGGAACACTAATTGGAACATGTATGCGCTCTATCAAATGGCGCTATTTCCAGTGACCTTGAGTGACCCTAACTACCCCAAATCACATCATTTCGGTGGAGGGGGCTTCTGTCCCTTCAGACCCCTTGGGTATGCCCATATTTGATCGAGTGTGCTAGGTGGCGGCACCGAAAGCGAAGTCTGGTGTGTACGATTGCTTTTTATTTTCTTAGGATTCTGCACCAAAAATTATATAAGTCGGTTGCTTTTTGACTGATTTATTGGAAAAATAAAAATGCTGAAGTTTTTAGACCTCATTGTGTGCAGCCTAGCTAAAACGTAACGGGTAACCATAAAAAGCATAAGGAATTTCGTTCGCGTTTAATCTGCAGTAGCGCGTTGTGAATAGACAGAACGCAGTGTGCGTTCGACTTGACAAATATCGGCGTTGATCAGCGTGTGACGCGCTGGTCGACCCGCCCCAACGTTCATTCGCCGGTCCACTAGCGAGCACGTCATCTCACAACATCGTGCCGGGCTCTATCTGCCGATAAATTGGAGGCGGGTTTTGTCGCTTTATCGCGATCTGCAACGGATTCGTAATTCGTCGTCGTCTTCCCGTTTCGCTACAGCGATTCTAATCAGACTACTGCTGCTGCTGCAGCGCATCACTCGCTCATCATCCGTCATCCATGCGAATCTAGTGACCTGTCAGAATGACGCAGTCAGCCGCACAGACGCCGCAGCTATCGTAAGATTGGCTCACTGTTTAGCTTCGCTGCCGCCTCATAGAATCTCGCCGCTACTCTACTTGATCTTAACTGATACTTCGAGCATCCACATCACATTGTAATGAATTTGATTAATAAGCGTCAATGATGTACTTACGGATGAAATTAGGAAATTAATAAACCAAAGTGTAGGTCTATCTATATATCTTAGTAAAACAAGACACTTAACTTTTGATCATAACTTCGGCAAATGTAGACCGATTTTTACCGCGCGACGCTATGCTAGCGTGGTATGCTGTCATCGTGTGTCCGTCTCTCTGTCTGTCCGTCCGTCTGTCACACGCCGGTATTGTATCAAAACGGCTGAACGTAGGATCACCCAAACAACGCCGTACGATAGTCAAGGGACTCTGGTTTTCGGAGGCCAAATATCCCGGCGAAATTTCAACGGGGTCATCCCCAACGGGGGCGCCAAATAGAGTTAGGGTAGGTTCAGATTGGCGATTTTCGACCAATATCTCGCTATATCTCAACAAGTCTCCGCTGCCGCTGACATACACCCGCGACGCAGTGCCTCGCGCCCATCGGGCTGTACACAGATGACGACTGTCAGTGTGATAAACTGGTGACTGAGACCGTCACCAGTTTACCACACTGACCGTCCACCTAAGCTTTGACAGCACCTGAGATAATCAGCCGTTCCAGACAAATGGTTGGTGCCCACCAAAATTTAAATGGTTTACGTGACCTAACCACGCCACTTTCAGGGATGGTTTGCCATCCTTGCGATGGGCTACCAATTGCTACCGTCATCCTACTTTCGAAATCTGAAGTCTCTATCTCAACTCACTATGAAGATGTGAAAGGCGATACAAAATGTCGAAAATGGGGTGGTTTAGGGCAGTTAGGGTCACTCAAGGTCACTGAAAATAGCACCATTCGATAGAGTGCATGCGAGTTTCTATTAGCCTTCCATAGTAACTATGTCCTTATCTTGCACCGTTTCTGAGATAGCGAGATATAGGTCGAAAATCGGCGATTTTAACCTACCCCACCTCTATTTAGCGCCCACGTTGGGTTAACCCCGTTGGAATTTCACCGAAATCCTCGGCAACAGAAAACTAGAATGCACGCGATATCGTATGACTTTGTTTGCGTGATCCTAGGTTTAGCCGTTTTGGTACAATGCCGAAATACGACGACAGCATATACGGCGCTAGCATAGCGTCGCTCGGTAAAAACAGTAAAAGGTAGGGACATAGTTACTATGGAACGCTAATAGGAACTCGATGCGCTCTATCGAATGGCTCTATTTCCAGTGACCTCGAGTGACCCCTAACTATATACCCGAAACCATCCCATTTTCGATATTTATATTGCCTTTCATATCATCGTAGTGGGTTGAAATAAAAACTTCAAATTTCTTCTTCTTCTTCTTTTGTTTCTTCTTTGTCTTCTTTGTCTTCTTATTATAATTATGGCAAACCGTCCCTGGAAGTGACCTCTTTAAATTTTGGGAAATGAGTGATAATATCTCGAAAACGGTGCAAGATAGAGACATAGTTAGAATGGAAGACTAATATAGGAAATCATATGTGGCCTATCTAATGGCACCATTGTCAATGCCCTGAAATGACCTTGAATGCCACTTTTCGGTCTCAAACCTTTCTAGCTCCCATACCTCGTGAAAAATAGCACGAACTGACTAACATAACGCGTCGCGCGGTCCCTCTGCTATAGCGTAGCTTCTTGGAAGTTTCAAGCTACACAAGATAGTGTAGTAACACATTTAAGTTAATGTATAAAATATTTACCATGTTTACACAAAATTGGGAATCTGACGGTAACAGAATTTCGAAAGTCGGTTTACTTTTACCGAAGTCATGACTACTAAATCGATGAATATGAAGTGTGTATATATGTATGTATGTGTGTGTGTGTGCATGTGGATTTTCCTGTTGTTTTTTCCTCTCTACCAGAAATGGTGAATAAAGTTGAATATATATTAGCAACAAAGGAGATGCGTTACGCGTTACGTGTGCGTATAGGCCTACTGCTGACAAGCAGCATCTTGTTATGTACTGTGATCTTCACAGTGAAGACACATCAACTGTTTGATTGGACAACTTAGGCCTACTTAAAGTACTTTCCCCGAATTCCTACTAACTGTATTATACATACTGCTGTCGTTTTACGCAGTTTGACGAATATTCCACATATCCCATTACTGGCATTGTGGATGATTATCAACGGCGCGCCAGTTTTACGCGCGAGCAGTCAACTGAAACGGCTAGTTTCGACGGTAGCACTGAGGTCGTGGAAGCTATTGGGCGCATCGACGGTAATTCCCGCGAGTCCGTTTAAATGGACGTCATATTTCGCGGCGGAGCGTGTACACGGCGACTCCGCCCAGCCAATTGGACGCTCGGCGACCGGCGACGACCGCCTGGTTCACGGTCAGTCGACGACGCTGTCCGGGTCGCCATTAATCACCGTCGACCAGCCGGCCGGCCGTGAAAACAGACCATCGATATGAAACCGGAATCGGTTGATCAGAGCGAAATGACGACACGCCGGCCGTCGTCCGTGCGACTCGCCACGACGTCCTACGACGTCTTCTTTGACTCGCCTCGATATTTTCTATCTCGTTAGTGTCACGACAATGACGTCTCGACAGCAGCGTAACACGACATCGATAATAATTAACAATGTCGTTTGTTTAATCGATACGTCATTCAGCCACGATTGCCGCTGAAGACTTAAAACTCGCTGAAGTACTAGCGTTCATCTCCGTAGCCTAATTTTCGTAGTTCAAAGGATCAACTTTAATTTTGCCAAACACAAAACTGTGGCACTGTAATGAAGTAATTGGCTGCCGACCTTTTCAGCGTGTTTTATGAAGTGGAAATGTTGTAATTTTTGGTATTACGCCTAATAATAATAATTATTATAAATGGCATCTGTAAAGTATAGGTAATGATTGAATATTGTTTCTGGCACCAATAATTAATAATTAATCAGACAACAGTTTGCATATAACTTTTAATATGGTATTTTCTGGCGCCTCACTAACGGAATGAACGTTACGATGTGACGACGACAGACGCAAGCGACCGTTACTAGTCTGGCCCCCTACACTATGTGTAGGCGGGCCAGTAATAATATTGGTGAATTGCAATTAAAGAATAATACAGAAATTAACATTTATTTCAGAGTAGTAAGAGCCACTCGAGCGCTCTGTTTGTTGTAAAGGAATAAACATACATCTCAGGACCACTGTGGTCGGTTTAGTTCGTCACAAAGTACACAATAATTGAAAGCTGACTTTCCGACATCAAGTTGTGAAGGTTGACATCTTCCCCAATTGAATTGGACGCTCTTTGAAATAACATTGGAAGTGAAGCTTACTTGTCTGATTTGAAGTGCACAACTTCTGAAGTGAATTTCATCTGGAAAGACGTTGCTATATCTGCATCGTCCTGTCATGCGTATACCATATTACAACGAGCCGTATTTACAAAATCGGTTTTGCGTATGAAATATTTGTCTTAAAAGAAATAACTTTAATAACAAGTGCCAATTGTTTATTTATTGTATCTGTTGTATTGTTTAATCGTATCTGTTTGTTGTTTAATATACGCGTTTTACACAAATTGCATCCTGTAACATACTTCTCTGTATAATAGGTGTTTATCTGTTCGAAAACAGGCCTACATATAATTCTGCTTTTGGGTAAAGGAATTGGGTCCGACAGTAAACAACCAAAAAATAGTAAATACTAGTCTAGTGGAGTGGGCAGTTGAAGGCACAGATGACACCATATATTGGTGTAATAAAATGAATATGAATATATGTATAAGGCTATATTTATCCATAAGTGATTCATATCATAGCGAGTTATGTATATTGTAGACGCATCCTTCGTCATCAAAACTTGACCGTTGCAAAAATCGTATTAACTAATAATAATTTGATGTTTTCTTTTCACTAGACTTGGGTTAGAAATACAAATCTGCCTTAATTCTGCTGTAGTGAATAAATTAGCAGTAATATATTGGAAAATTTGTAATAGACAAGCTGATAAGAAAAATGTGACGCAAAAACTGAAACGATAAATATCGACTTAATCAATGACCCATTGCATAATCTAAATAAAAATTAGTAGATCATATTTAACTGTAGATCGTTGGTATTTTGCGTAGTATTAAATGCATGGTGAATATATCGGTTACATAATTCCCCAAGTCGACGGCAGTGGCGGAGATAGGTTATTTCACCGCCGTTTGTGTGTTTGTCTTTTTTCCGCATGATATCTAAAACCGATGCAGTTAAATCACCAAACTTGATACAGAAACGTTCCAAATCCACCATGAGTCCTGGAAAGTGGAAACCATTTATTTTGGGGTCAAAAGGTCAAGGTCACGAGTCACAAAAACATTGCCGGTGTGGGTCTTGATACTCTTGTAAGTGCTGACTTCTAGTTATTATTGCTGAGTGTGCAATATAGTGAATGTTTCACTTTTTATCAGGTTAGGAAATATTGTGTGTAGAGTTTGAAGTAGCCGTGTAATATACTAGATTGTATTTGTCCAGTGCAGTAGTTTGAGTTGTGAAGCAATCGCTAAGTCTATTATCAGATACCGTCCGCGAATATCCGCCGAGACTAGTTCACTCTCCGAGTACTAACTGTACGTCGATCGCTCTCAGTATCTCGCTCCAATATATATATATA
>Ga0209780_1002811_pt1 | contig 12631 bp, 9 predicted proteins | sample WorMetexBAHAMAS2_FD_187384 | JGI IMG/M metagenome (GOLD analysis project Ga0209780, IMG submission 187384) | Marine gutless worms symbiont microbial communities from Max Planck institute for Marine Microbiology, Germany - Inanidrilus exumae... | ecosystem: Host-associated > Annelida > Digestive... | reverse complement strand
CTTGGTCTAACACTAGTTGGCGCAAAAGTGTTATTGGATAAAATTCACTGAATTTATCTTGACAATTTCAGCATAGCGACCCGCCTGAAAACCGTCAATTCTGGCGGGAAAAACCTAGGTTTCAACGACAAACGGTTTTGGGAAAAAACCTAGGTTTCGGTGGCGGTTTCGGTTACCGTAACAACACTAGTGTTTATAGCTCAAGCCGTTTTCCTTTTAGTGTGCGAACAAACAGACAACATTAGAGGCTTTGCGTTTATGCGCTATATAAATCCACGATTGACACTGACATTGATAAACAGACGCGACTGAACGCCCTATCCACGCCGGCGGCTATACAGCCGGCGTGGGTAACTATAAACCAGATAAACTTCGATGCCCCATCGTCAACATGGATACCATCACCACCTTGACGGCCTGCTGTGACCTGTACCTACAGAATCAGATCAGGTCATCAGTAGAGGCTGATGAATATTCCCTGTAGTTTCATCGAGACTGCTCAAGCCGTTCATGAGATATCGTGGTAACAAGATCTGTCCAGACCAATGGACGAATGAATGGACAATGGGTTGACGGACAGACCAAAAACGTAACACCGTTGCCGACATTGTTGAGTGAAAAAGGCGAAATGAACTGAAATATATAAAGTCTGGGTGTCAAGCTGCTGAAGAACTCACGGCTATCATCCTCGGCAGATTAAGTCGGTCCGCCATCTGACCAATTTCACGGAACGCTGTCAGCAGCACGCGATCAGAACTACTCATCTGCACACAGAAATAAGTCACGTTACACCTCTTCAGCCTGGCCATCTCTTCTGGGTAGGCGCAATAAACATACCGGTGTATGGGAGAAGAATGCACATGCCATGCCATGCAACAAATAATAATAATAAAATAATAATAATAATAAGTGTAGTACTAATAATAATAATCATGACAATAATAACAGTACAATATCATCGTAAGGTTGCAACCTCAAGAGGACACCTCGTCTGTCTGAGAAATTAACCTTACACAATTATTTGACCTGATTGGGGACTGAGCCTGGTCCATGCAGGCACGCTATGCTCTGTGATCTTTTTTCCGTTAATCCACAGAGACAACACGTTCAATGTTGAGTGAATAATTTTTCATGTCTATCTGAGCTGAAGGCAACTGGCAACCTAGAAGGCTGCCACAGCCACATTTCTACTGGACAGTCAGCAGGCCACGTGATTACGGACACCCAATGGACGTCCGATACTGAACTGCTGGCTAACCACTGCTATCGTATTGCACTATATAAATAAACATTTACTTATTTATCTAAAGTGAAACTCGATGCATGTTGTGTCCACCCACATACATAAGGACAGACACTAGCAAAGACCACCCCATCAGATGGCAGCCATTAATTTATACTAGCTACATAAAGATCCACAACTGGCCATAGAACACACATCCCACAATGCTTATGGCTATAATGGATATCAACTGACTGCCACCATCTGATGTCCTTTTCGGTGGTGATTGGTAGCCGCATCTTCTGCTGTGATGTGATTGGTCAGTTGTGAGTCCCGAATATTCATATACCGATCTGTGGTTACCTTGACTCAGCGGTCTGGATTACCTGTCGTCTGTTTTGGTACAGTGGTCGACCATCTTCTCCGAAGCTGGCAGCGCCAGTCGCAGGACTGATGGACGTGGACAGATCAGCACCATCCAGCAACGGGTTCTAACACACAACATGTCAGACAATGCACACCAGAATTGTTATTTATAACAATTATTATTATCACGAGGTTGGTTTGCTGGTTAGAATTCAATGGCACACGCAACAAGATTTAGGTATATCATGCCATTAGGGCTACATTTTATCACACAGTGTTTGGGGCTGTATTGAATACTCTACTCATATTCTATTCAGACACAGCAGTAGGCTAAACAGTGTATTTGAATTCAGCCAAATAATATTGCCAAAAGTCGGCCGTGATAGCAAGTAATCACTAATCAGAACTATCAGTATTATAAGCAGCCACCACAGCAGCAGCCAGCATCATGCTTTAAAGGCGCATGCAATCGCATGAAAAGAATGTTTCCACAACAACACTAGCTCCAGTTGTTCTTATTCAGCCGAACAATAATTTTCCCGTATTCGGTACAACCATGACAGACTTACACTTTTGACAAAGAATTAACATTTTTGCAACATTTTTGCAAGTCGTCTGACTGGAGTTCATCAACGCTACCAGTATGTGTTTAAAAAGTATTTATGATGAGAATGATGATAATTAAACTAACGTGTCATCAAAATGCTGCACACTGCTTTACATATCCATAATACATTCTACAGTGAGCAGGACTTGGGCATTGGAAAACCCTCAGTGGAGTTAGATGATCTTTCTCACACAACATAAGGATTAACATGTGGTGTGATTCCCAAAAACAGAACGGCTGGAAGTAGATTACAACTTTCTTCCAGTCACCTCGTCATTTTCCAGAACAGAACGTTGATGGACCGAGGTCCTTCCTGCCACCAAACAACAGTGTCACAACACTGAAGGAAACTGAAAGCACGGACCCTAACCAGTGTCATGGCCTCATCCAATCTTATCAAACACTGGACTCATGATGGAAGAGGCATTACTGCCTTTATGCCAGTTCCACTGAATCACTTGATTATTCAAAGATTGAGATTCTTTGTGAATCGGGAACCACAGATGTGAGCGGAACAGAAGAAGCAATGAACCTCGGCTGCGCCAACACGCGAGTTGTCTTTCGAGTCTTTCTCGTTGTTAAATGTTCTCCATTCAGACCCAACGTCAATCACTCTACAACACAAGAACAATAACAAAGCACAGTCTCCAGCAACATAATCTCATCCAAGGAAGCTAAATCTGCTAAAGGACAACAATTTAGGTTCTAGTTGTGCAAGTTCATTTACTGGGTAATGCAATGTAAACTGCACAGAAATATGGGCCATTTTCCACTGTCGGTCCAAAAAAGGTGATACTGTGCTCTTGCCTATAACTTTGCCAAATGTCAACCACTTTCCGTAAATCTCACCATTACACTCAGCAGTAAATCTGTCATATTCATTTTTAAAAATCCAACTGCACCTTAAACGTGACAGTAGACTACCGTATAGAGTATTTTGTATCTGTTTCTTGGACCAACACTAGCCAATGATCCAGTTTTTTAATGAACCTTGTATTAATAAATGTTAAAAATCACCACAATCCAGGCTACTTGGGACAAAGACAAGATTACGTCATGCTACCTGTCGCCAACAATAAGACCACATTCCGGACAAATCATGTCACCGGCGTGATAATCTTCCATGAGGATGGCATCCGGATGATAAGGACATGCCAGAGGAGCAACTTTGACGCCGACGGATCGACTGGTTTCACCGAAAACAGCACATACGAAAGCAGTTAAATAACTTTGATTCGATCTCTATTATACTGTTACTAGTTATATTACCACCATTACTGCTGCTGCTGCTGTATTTACAAGATGTAAAAAGAATTTACGAGCAGAGGCCAAAGTATCTATGCCTGCCTTCTCTGGACACTTTTACAATATAACTTGCTAACATTCCTCATCATCCATCACTTTGCTGCAACTTCCAGTTCACTGCAACTGTGCCCAAAAATTACATATAATATCTCTTGATTGTGCCAGAATTTATCTAATCTAGTTTTAAATGAATTTGCAGTGTCAATGGGTCATGCTAAAAGATGCTAACAATGCAAACACTGCACTCAGCGGCTGCTGTTAGCATGCGTTACACAGTCAGCGACGGTTGTCAGTTACCTCCCCCGTTCTGTGGCGCTAATCAGACACAGACGACCTAAAATTAGTAAATAAATAAATATGTTAAAAACACTTGAGATATGATTATCTGCAGTCGTCAGCGTCACGAGGGTTGTTCTGACGCATACAACGCGCACAATGGCTTTTGATCTCTTGATTTGCCGTTGTTAGCACTGCTTGAGTCTTTTAGCATGACCGATGACAGCAGATACAACACAGTTAGGCAAACCAAGCTGTCCCTCGTATTAAATAACACATTAGAAAAACAACGTTCTGTAGGCCGTATTTTATGATATTTCTGAAATTTCAATAAACTTCCTCTAGTTACATATATACTTCCTTTGTCCACAGTAAGCTCAACACTTGTATCCAGTCTGGATCTGGAAAGATAAGCAACGTCCTCAGGAGGAGGTACCGAGCATTTTCGCTCCCGGGCCAATTTGCTGCCAGGAGCGAATCGGCCAATAGGATCCTGGCCAATTCGCTCCCTGGCCCTTTCGTTTCCTGGAGCGAAATGGCCCGGCCCTTAAGCTCCCGGGAACAAAAGTTCTGGCTAACTTTCGCTCCCTGGAACTTTGGTTCCCTTGACTATTTCCAGGGAACTAGAGGGCCAAGGAAGGAGCGAATGGGCCAGAGAGTGTGAATTGGCCAGGGTCCTATCAGCCGATTCGCTCCCGGGAGCGAGTTGGCCCGGGAGCGGTAAGCCTGAGAGCATTATTGCCAAGAAGAAGAAACGCTTGTGAATCCCCAGGAGGATATACCGATACCCACATTGTGTGTTTCTGTCTGGTACGTTTATAGGTAAAATCGCTACCAAACATGTTTGATGTTACATACAGGTCATAAAATAAACATCTGGAGTTTACAATTCTACAAAATTACACATAAAACACAAATTCACCCTCTACTCGACGAAGACTCCATTGTTTATTTACATTACTGCGACGGAAGTAGTAGTGTTGGGTCAGATATCGAATTTGTCGAAAATCACCGTCAACTCAATTCAAAGTGTACAGCGAACGCAGGTGACACCTTTGTGTCCATATTTATATTTGTGTACTATCTAAAATTTTAAATCATCAAAAACGTTAAACACTATAATATACTATAATCCACTTATGTCATGAACAGACCTATTACCTACAGATTTGTCTCCAGAAAAACCTTTTGGCTGTCTACGCGTAGTCTCCTCGATCCATTGTGTAACTGAAACAGTAATCTTTCATAAAAAATATTCACCGACGGTGCTGATACCAGATCACTGTGAGACTGTTCCACAGGTTGACAACTCTGGAAGTGAAATTTGATTTCAACTGTCACTCTGATAATTCGATTATTTACAGCATCCTTTAACTTTGTTACATCTGTGCAGACCGGTTCGGCCTCTCATGTAACCGGCTTAGCCACTGTAGTTTATTGGACATATATGGAAGGAAAACAGATTATGTTTATATACAGATAATATCATATTATCTGTATATAAACAAATCTGTTTCTCTTCCTTTTTAGTCTTCGTTTCAAACTGTTTAGAGAAGCTGAAACAGTGTCTTTATCCAATTTACTCCACCATGAAACAAGGTGTCGCCATAATGGGACGTAACACTACTGGCCCGCCGTCGCATGCTGCCCCCTGGTGAGTTACGTTGTATGTGTGCCACCGTGGAGTGTTACAGACGACAGACGCCAGAGAGCAAAACAATACTGCCCCCACACTATGTGCAGGTGGGCCAGTAATAATTCCTTCACTAAAATCAGATGTTACATTAGACGAATGTTGAATCCGACTTTCCTTAACTTCCAGCTGTGACCACGTGAAGGTGAATCGGCATGCTTTCTCTCGTCTTCCAAGTTCCAGCGACGTAGTTACTGACGGTAGTCGTGTGGGTAGGAATAATCAGCGTTTGTTCATTTTCCCACACGGTATCTTAAAAACCAATCGAGCTAGAATGAACGAATTTGACATAGAAATGTTCAATCGTGAGTCATGGAATCCCATTTATTTATTTTGGAGTCACGAGGCACAAAAGTACCAGCACAGGTGTTTGCACTCTTATGAATGCTGGCTTCTTCTAGTTTTTGTAGTGTTTGTTCACTTTTCAGTTCACAAACGATATGTACAGAGATCAGACATTTTTTGACTTATTACTGTTGCTGTGCATTCGATGCAGAAAAGCAGACATGTAAACGAAATCCAACCGAAAAGTCAAATAATTTACTGTTCAACATTCAAATAGCTTAAACTGAGCTGCTGTTGCTAACTGGTAAGAAACAGATCAAAGAACTAAGCACAGCGACAGCGTGGGGGCCAGAACCCCACAAGAAAAATTGGCCCCATCTGGGGGCTGTGGCAAGGGTTTTTCCTAATATATCACTCGCTATGTGCCCCCTAAAACTGTCTTTTGCCCCCTACTTGCTAGATTCTTGAGCCAGTACTGACTAAACCTAAATCAGCCAACACACGGCGACACCACCGCTACAATACTGCTTAATTTTACGACACACAGCGCCTATTAAAGTTTTACATCCCACTTGATACAAAATAGGTCATTTATATGACATTCTCTCCAGCCAATCTCTTGGCTAACTAATGAAGAAACTAAACCAAACAAAAACAAGCAATACAAGAACAAAATGACCTAAGCTAACATAAACGAACACAAAAAATAAAACCTAAATTAACACAAAAAAAGCCTAAACCTATTAAAATGCAAAAATGTAAGAACTGCTCACGTGTGTGTATAATTGTGCACTACTGTCACACACATCAGAGCACAGAGCAGGTCTAATTATCTTCCTTCTTATCCGCCATACAAACAATGCAGCACCCAGCAAATAACTTCAGCATGGCACAGCATCAAAGACTTACACATCATTGACATAAATCTATCTTCCCAAGAAAAACAACAAAAACAAACTGCATATCATTGGTTTTTAATCAATGAACCTGTAAAATAGTATACGTCAAATTTCAGTTTGATATCAGCATATAACGTTAGGTCCGCTGACAGCTACTTTGCTAAGAAGCAAATCAGTCTTTCTTCTTGCCACGAGTCTTCTTGACAAGCACTGGTTTCTGACTGCTCAGCAGAGCACTCGCTCTTCTAACAGCCGCCTGCACATACGTCATACAGACAAAGTATTAATTCAGTCACAAATATACTATGAAAAACAATTTTTTTAATTAGCCCCATATATAGGACTGACGGTCGACTCTTTGCAACTGACGTATCTGCCAAGTTCAAAGTCACGTGACACAGAAACTAGGACAAATATAAAAAATCTGGCCTAATAAAATTTAGACTTTGTGTCCTAGTTTAAGAATCCGTGGTCAGTTGCCAACTCCCATTGTAAAGTAAACTGCGGAGGAGATAGCTTTGGAAAATGGCCAGATTTCCAACTTTGAAGAGCTCTTGAACTTGACCTTGGATCGGGTCATACTGCATATTGTCATGCATCATTCATCAACCTCTACCTACAACCCAAATTTCACTGAAATCAAAGAAACTTTTTGAGGACGGATGGCAGTACGGGCGGAAAGATGCATGGACAGACATTTGAGAAACTGAGGCCTGCTTTATTAGGTCGACTCTGTTGAAGAGTCGACCCAAAAACAGAACAGACGACAAAATGAGGTCATATGGATATCATGCGCCTGCCCCTAGACCTCTGCTACTCGCACCTTCACTTATAAACCAGCAAAATTAATGCATTTTGCGAACAATCTGTGCAACACAGCTATTGGGCAAGATGAGTTCCGATAGGGTCTGAAGACGCAACTGTTTTGTCCAGCATACACGTTCTATGTAACGGACTAAACAGACATTTACTTACTCATTCACATTAAATTCTAGCAAGTGTCATATGAGAATCCAGCAAGAACCAGGCTGTCACACTAGGACCTTACAGGGCGCCATAAAAAACTGGGCTATAGATTACCAAGAGTCAGAAAGATGACACTATACTCCACAAGTAACTTTGCCAAATGCTAGTCGACTTCCAAAATTCATTGCCTTTTGCCTTCATACTCAGCAGTAAATTTTTGACTAAAGTATCACTACAGATCATACCACACATTAAAATGTTGCCATGCTGTCTTCAAAACTATTTAGGGCCGGTTTTTCCATCGCAAATCAATCTGCCATTAACGTTAATGGGAGATTAATTTGCGGTGGAAAAACCGGCCCTCAGTATCTTTTTGGCTGAGCAGTAGCCAGTGGCCCGAGCTTTTCTGTTTCCGGACGAAGTTACGTTAGGCAACACGAGAACTAACTAGCAGTTGTAGCACTTTCAGTACATAATCTGCATAACATCAACTTTTGGCCAAATTTCTCATAGTCACGACTACATTAATGGCATGGGACAAGCAGTAGCTCAGCAGTTGAACATGGTAACAACCATCAACGACATCAAACGTGAAATGTCTCCGGCATATCTCCACTATCATCATGACTGCTTGCAACAACTGGCCATCATCCACACATACGGTCACAGCATTCAAACCGCTACAGTCTGAATGGAATTCTATCAGCTACATGAAATCTATTTAATACAATAAGCAGATTTTCAAACACTGCTCAACTGCACGGCATTATTTACAGCAACAGCCAACGAGGTTGCACTGATAAACATCACACTCACATTTTTGCAAACTGTAATTCTTCAAGTTTTAGGTCAACTCTTCTACAGAGTCGACCTAATAAAGCTAGTCTCAAATGTCCGTCCATCAGTATGTGTGTACGTCTGTTCGAACACAAAAAGTTTCTTCAACTTCAATGAAATCTGGCATGTAGGTAGAGGTCAATGAGTGACGCACGATGGTGTGCACTAATGACCAGATTCAAAGTAAAGGTCAAGGTCACAGGCCCTGCAAAATGGGACATACGGCCATTTTCAAAAGCTATCTCCTTTGCCATTTACAATGGGAGCTGGCAACTGACCGCGAATTCTTAAACTATGGCACAATATCTAAATTTGATTGGGCCGGATATATAATTTGGCCTAGTTTTTGTGTCACGTGACTACCAAGTTGGCAGAAACGTCAGTTCTGAAGAGTTGACCGTCAGTCCAGCACGGGGCTAATTTATCATTCTATGTTTATCAGGACAACGACATAACTGAAACAGCCAACCTTTCCAATGGCCTCTGTACATAGCAGAACTAGTATTTGCAGCAGTTCAGCAGTTGAACATGGTAAGAACCATCAACGACGCCAAAAATGACATCTACAGTGCATCTAGGTTGTCATCATCACTGACTGCAAAGACGAGTTGCCATGTAGCACCACGGTAACTATTATCTGTTTTACCAGCCGGCTTAACAGAAATTACTACATCACTCCCATCTGTCCAGCTTTAACTGGCAACAGAAGTTATTCATTATACACCATGTTAGTATGCATCCAGCATAAAGATATTAGTTCCACAACAGTAGATAATCACCATCTTCAAATCCTTCCTGCACTGACGGCTGCCGACCAGTTTGCGGACCGTTTTAAATGTCTTGCGAGCATCACGCTTCAGTTCAAGCCGGTTGTACATCTTCGAAGGCTTCCGCAAACCTAGCAACGATTGAAACAGTAAAAACAATAATAAAAATCACTGAAAATAATAACTATTATTGTTATCATTATAACGGAACAAATTCGTACTGAAAATAGACAAAATCAGAGACTAAACATCACAAGTACCCAAGATGCTTCTATAAGCAAACAAAACGCAAGTCGCACACAAGTAACAAAGTTCTGTCATCTGTCGTTTATAACTGCAGTGTAAACAATGACTGCATTCTCTATAAAGTTATCATCCTGCTGCTTTTTTAACAATCCCATCCGCAGGTTCAGCACATATCAGGACGGTACCTCAGGAGATCTTTGAAGGCTAACGAGAACTACGAATGTTAACTCCTACTTTCGATGGATCATACACATCTATAAGGGACCTATTCAAAAACAACAATGCTGGTTGGGTACCAGGAAGAGCATTCAACCTGTAAAAAACCTGCGTAACTTATACCTAAAGTTCTGTTCCTCAACAACTGCAGGACTGGAGATCGACTCCTACTTACTGCCAACTTCAAAGTCACGTGGTACAAAAACTGGGATAAAAATCAAAAATCCGGCACGGTTAAGCTTTAGGTATTGTGCCCTAATTTAAGATTCCGTGGTCATTTGCCAGCCCCATTATAAATGGGGGAGATAGCCTTTGAAAATAGCGGAATTTCCGACTTTCAAGGGCTCGTGACCTTGACCTTGGATCGGTCATGCTGCATACCATCATGCATCACACAGACCTCTACCTATATACCAAATTTCATTGAAATCAAAGAAAGTTTTTGTGGACGTATGGACGAACGTACGGACATATATCTGAGACCCACTTTATTAGGTCGACTCGGAGGAGTCGACCTAAAAAGAGATGACAGGTTAATCAGGGCCCAATTCATAGACACTGTCTGAAGATTTGTCAAAAAAAGAATTCTGAAAATCAGTCAGCACTGGTAAGTTATGATGACTGGCACATCAGGTGAGACAAAAATGCACGTACAATTAGCGTTTTTGGTGACCAGAATAACGGCTTTGCCGTCTGAAGAGGGCTCGACGCCAACCGTGCGACGCTGCGCCAGACCACTGTAGCGAAAAGAGTTACGACCCTTCAGATTGTTAGGCTCCTGAACAGTAACACAAACACACCTCCTTACTTACTGGCAATCTCAGACAAATGAATGACAATGACATAAAATAATACTTACACCCAAGTAATGTCAATTCACACACTGACCGAACAACACCTTGCTGACCTCAAGACGGGTAAGAGTATCAAAAGTGCTTCGTAATATACAAAACTAGACTATTATGCACTCAAAAGCTGCGATATACCTTCCAATAGTTTTAGTTCTGTATACTAGTCACTTTTTGCATTCCACAGCAGTCTGGGTCTAGAGGGGAACCTTTGACGATTCTGGGAATAAGGGTTTTTTGCAGACCAGCTGCAACAACCATGGCAAAGGAAAGGTAAACAATGTAATGCACGTCAAAGTAGCATTCAGTAACTCCATACGAAACACATACTGTTATTCATGAAATCAAACAAAGCTGTTCCATCACTGGTTACTAGTGACCGATCTAAATGTCAAACCTGGCATTTTTTTCTACAGAATTTCAGGGCATCAAAAATCACAATGTATATATTGAAGTACCAAAAATTCTTTGTGCTAATTACAGAGTAACTGATGATATAATTTTCCCGCAAACCTTTGAGAACTGTTTCACAGACTTCCTCTTCATGAGGAAGCAGCTGCTGTTGCGAATCACCATCCACTGCAAATCAGCAGACATCTCGTCGGCTTCAGTTGTGGACTACAATTAAACACACAGCATACCAAACTATCAGTTCAACCAAACTGCTAGTGTAATCCACCACAATTTCAACTGTTTTCCTGGTCAACCCGTATTGGTTTGTCCCTCTCAGCTCTTCCTCCTTTTGCTCCGGAGTTGTGGGTTAAGTGACAGGTTTTTACGGGCTATACTTTAGAATATGAATACTGAAAAATGCACATTTTTACTAGATACATGTAGAAGAATAATGTCTTGTTCAATAAATGTTGGTATTAAGTTGCGGAAATGTGGTTTGGTGCCAAAAATCAACATTTCTATGTGTGTGTATACCATAGCTGTTATGCAGTTATTATGCCAATACTGCTCCCCAAGTACGTTTCGGCGTCTCCTTTACTATTGTTTTTAGGCAAACTTCTCTGCAGTAATCCAGCCTTTGTTGTGTTTTCCAGCCTTTGTTAAAGGCTGCCAAAGCCCAATAAACGTTTGTTTTAACTGAGCCAGTCGGCTATTGTAGCAGTACTGAGACACTTCTCCCGAGTCCAACTTTCCATCCCCAAAATTTGGGCTAGATTACTTTCCTACCAACCAAACAATATTAGAATTTTCGCCAGTGTCGGGCCGAAACAGGCAGGCTATCAGACATCACCTGATAGACCCACAGCGGTGACTAGATCGGTGAAATGTTTACCGTCTTCACGAAGACACGTTGCGGATTATTGGAAACATTTATAAATGTAACCGCTAAACATGTTTTGGGCACGAAACAAAACGACAGATTGCAATATTGACGTACAATTACAAACATACCAGGAACCTGTCCAAATACTAGTAAATTATAGTTGGATTTCTAATTTTATTGATAAATTATAACCAAAATACTCACCTCAAATATCAACAAACCGGAAAAGACTTAAAAGTCGTTGGTATCTTGATAAGTCGCACAATGTCCGTATTATAGCCCAATTATAGCAGGCGCATGTAAAACCAAAACCATAACCAACTTTTGCGTCGTCTGCAGACTGCTAGTGGCAGTGCTGGTGGGGCTGGAACACCAAAGGGAAGAGGATAATGCTCTGGTTATAGGTAAAGCCTCCTGAAACTGAAATTATTTATGATGGGATGATGGAGCCTGGATTCATTCCGGTTTTTCGAACACAATATGAGGTCGCCCAGTTAAATGGACAGTAACAGCATGAAGCTCAGGTCTATTGCTTAGTGTCAGATGACTTTAAACACCACACTTAATAATAACAACGCGCGACTTCCCCTGACATCAAACTGAACATAAACTATCGCAGAGAAACTGTGATGAGCTCTTGTCAGTAGCTGGACAGCGCCACTATAACACTTTGCCAACTCGGTTGCGGCAAGCCGGCACACGCACGACCTGCTGCATCAAACTGAACAAGAACTCATCAGGAAATGAGATAGCAAACGTCAACTTTTTACGACGATATGGCACGTACGTACTTCAAAATACTAAAAAAGAGAACCTACTTCG
>Ga0209780_1002810_pt1 | contig 12631 bp, 10 predicted proteins | sample WorMetexBAHAMAS2_FD_187384 | JGI IMG/M metagenome (GOLD analysis project Ga0209780, IMG submission 187384) | Marine gutless worms symbiont microbial communities from Max Planck institute for Marine Microbiology, Germany - Inanidrilus exumae... | ecosystem: Host-associated > Annelida > Digestive... | reverse complement strand
CCTACATACATCAATGTATGTGTTTTGCGGCAACGTATACCGTTATCATAGTTACAATGACTATGGCGGCATTACGGCTGACTCGGTCTATAGGCGATCCACCAGCTCCTGTACTTCTGCCGCCGAGGTGGCCAACAAAATGTCAATGTCATCAGCGCAGCGAAGGTTCGTGAATATTTGCCCTCCACTTTATAGTCCACCTTGAAATCTGTCGATGGTCTCCCTCATCACCATCTCCGCTAGGATAAGTACTTAAACAAGTACAAGTACGGAGAAAGGACACAACCTTGTCGGATTCCTTTCTGAACACAAAATCATTCTGATAGTGTTCCCGCTACTTTGACTTAGCGAGCTGTTTCCTATACTTAGGCCAGCAAGTCAATGAAGTGCAGAGGATATCCCACGTTCATCATAGTCAAAACACGACAAAACCTAGCAATTTGTCACTGGTGGATTTACTCAGTTTAACCTAGTTTTAACCTAAACGTTATTACCCAGTTTTACTCGTTTTTCGTAAAAAAAACTTGAGTTACTCAGTATTTATAGTTTTTTGAGCGGAACTGAGTACTTTTACTTAACCTACTCATCATACAGCGTTTAAGTGAAAAGATACAATTTCCAGGTTTCCTGTTTCATCACGTTTTGGTGATAGAAGCTTTGCTGTTGCAAGGCCTCGTTTGTGGAACAGTTTGCCGATAGGTCGGCGCCAGATCTCTAGCTTCGGACAGTTTAGATGATATCTTAAAAATCATTTATTTGGGATTTGAGAAATCACAGCGCAGTGTGACGTATGATTTTCTGCGCTGTATAAATATTCTTACTTACTTACTTACGTAATGCAGAAGCACTAGTTAGCTGAGGTGGAAAAATAAACCATCTTTTGCTTGCTTGCTTTCTCCGTAATATTTCTGCCAGAAATTTTCAAAATCCGATCGGTTCATGCATGTCGAATTTATAGTCAACCAAACCAGGACGTTTTTAGAAACAGCATAGTAATGTAGGCATAATTATATAGGCACAAGTTCTCAAAAAAATTTTGAAAACGTAAAAACTGTACCCGGAGTTTCGGGGCCGCAGCAACTTCAGCTCCCTTTGCACATACCATTGCCCGGAACGAAGCTATTAATAAGCGCACAATGGGTTTTGGGCTAGTTCAGAAAACGGCTTTCACAGGCTCTCCGTACAGCCGTTAGGGGTGTACAAATTGGAATTTATAAATTGGCATTTACATTATGGACTTCAAAATGTGAGTGAATAAGCATCAGTGCATTTAGTGATAACACACAAAAATCAACCGACATTAAAAGTTTCATAGGACACATGCACAATGGAACGTAACATGATTTCTCTGCTAAGATGAGTTTATAATTATTCAAAATAAGTTTATAACTGCGACCCTTCCAAAGTTCCGCTTCTTCCTGATGTCGACAGAAGCAAGCAGCCACACAAATATACCTTACATCGACAGCAGAAAGACCGACAAAGAGGCACCGGTACGCTATAGACTACATCAAAGGCTTTTCATTTTAAGAAAACGTCAGCATGCGACGTCAGATTATCACAATTACACGGAATTATCTACTACCATACACAGTTATTGCTTCGCGAATATTGCTCACAAACAAATCGTATTTAATGACGATAATAACGATGATGATAATGATGACGACGACAATATTGTATTTCTATTGCGTCGGATAACGGCAACGCTGACTTCTGAAGCGCTATTCAATATCTACAAGATACTAAACAGTGTAGGCCTACTTTATTTATTTAAAATCAACGTGGCAAAGGGTGGGTAGCGCCGCTTACATGCCATGTCAACACAGATATGCATATAAAAGTAATACACACACAATTAGACGTAACTTTAAAACTAAATACAACGATAATAAAAAACAACGATCAGTATTTGGTATGTATACCAAGGTTGACTTTACAATAGAAACTGTGGCATTACGAACATACTATACAATACGAGATGGTATATTTATATATGTGCGCTCAAAAGCTGACAGGAGGCCAGCTTAATCTAGCGCAGGGCACCAAAAACAAAAAATAAAGAAGAAACTAAAAACAAAAAACGGCTTGCTCAGAAGAAACGGTCCGGTGATAGTCCGTTAAGGCAGTCCGGAAGGGAGAAGTGAGACAACGCAAGAAGGATTTGTGAAAAGGTAGGCTTTAAGCCGAGAGTGAAACAGTGAGGAAGTTATTGATGAGCAGAGTGGTGAGTCAAAAGAGGTAGAAGTGATAGGCGAAGGAATAGGTGAGTCAGATATAGATAGACTGGTACCAGAGAGTAAGGTTAACGAAAAAACATAGGGACTTGGTTCCAGAGATAAGGTGAAGCATAACGAAAGCAGCGATGCTATTTTAGCGAGGATGATGTTGGTTGCTGAGGAAGGGTAACAACAGATGAAAAGCGAGTGCTGCGAGGACGTTGAACAGAGATGAGGTTATGAAGCTACAGAGGTTGGGTAATTGTGAGAGATTTGTAGGTTACTAAAAGGAGCTTGTATTCGATGCGTTCAGTGATTTTGAGCCAGTGAAGACAGCGTAGGATGGAAGTGATATAACAGAACTTAGTTAGAATCTTTAGCGATAGCATGAGCAAGAGACTTCTTGATCTGCTGGAGACGGGATAATTGAGACTTTGGGAGCTTATAGTAAACAGTTTTTCAGTAATCGAGTTTGGAGTGAACGACAGATGTGGCAATGGTATACAGGCAGTTGATGAATCGAGGTAAGGCACTAAACCGGATAAAGCGGAGTTGACGAACAGGCTTTGGAGAGAGATGTAATCTGGTCTGGGAAGGTCATGTGTTCGTCAATGAAGCCGAGATTGCGAGCAGAGTGGGAGGTGTTAAGTGAGTTGTGTATTTTGGCGAGTTGGCTTTTGAGTCCGATAAACAGGAATAGTTTTAGATGAGTGAAGAGTTAGACGATTTGCAGTCATCCAGGAATAGATCTGTTGAAGAGCATTTTGAAGGTGAATAATGCTTGAATCAAAGCAGCGTGGATGGTAGGAATAGACATGAGTGTCGTCTGCATAAAGGTGGTGGTCCAGGGAAAGGGAGGATATAAGAGTACTGAGAGGGGTAGTGTACACGGTGAACAGTAGGGGAACACCACAGACATAGGAAGTATGCAGATGTATGTAGATGTGTTTACGACATTATGTCATGTATCCACTGTGCAATATACGGTCACTGTTAGCCATATCACGAGACATAATTGGCACATAGCCACTACGTGCATACCGTCACGAGCTTTCTGCTTTCATCGAGTTCACTAGCAAAAGCCATCAGTATTACGGTCTCTTTTAAAATGTTTGCTTAATTTCGTTAGTTTATTACTTCGCGGCAGTAAGGGACTGGTGCGAAGTATTGTGATCAGCGTGTCTGTCTGTCTGTCTGTTTTTGTTTGTTTATCCGTTTGCATATCTCAAAAACCACACGTCCAATTTCATCAAATTTTCTGTACATGTTACCTGTGGCCGTGGCTCGGTTTCCCACAAATGGCGATATGTTATGTACTTCCGGTTTTGTGGATGACGTAACGTTTTCATATAATGTAGGCAATAGGCCAGAATCAAAGCCGTCGCGTATGCTTCGTCCAGCGCGCCAGGTGGCGGCATCGGGGGCGAGGTCGGCCGTCTCCAACATGGATGCCTTCCTCACCTAAACGGCCTGCTGTGACCTTGATCTTTGGCCCTTGACCTCCATAATCTAATCAGGTCATCGGTAGGGGCAAACGAATATTCCGTGTAAGTTTCATCAAGGTTGTTCAAGCCGTTCGTGAGACATCGTGGTAATAATATCTGCCCGAACGGACGAAAGAACGAACGAACGTGCGCGGCGGACAGACAGCCCCAAAACATAATGTCTTCGCCAACACTGTCGAGTGGCAAAGGCATAAAAAATCAAGGGGTAATCGGCTGCTAGGATTCACTGCAAACTGGTCGTTAAACCTACACATGCGTGCGTGTGCCTTAACGGCCTTAATCGCCAGTTTCATCATTCCGTGCGATAGTCAGTTTCGGAGGCATCTTATTGAGAGCGGATCGCGGTAGACACGTGTTTCATTCATCGAGTGCTGTCAACAGCTGCCGGAGCGGTGGCAGGTGGTTGTGGTAATGACGCAGCGCCGGCAGCAGACGGATGCGCGATCACACTCAGCTGAAGTCGGATGACTTTGCGCAGTCCGTCCGACAGGCCTCGGTTTGACTTCTCATCCGTCGACGTTGCGTTGCGTTGCGTGTCGGCACTGGTCGAGGCGGCGGTCGGCGGACCGCAGACGATCACCGGGGCACGACGAGGCGGGTACGGTCGTTCTTGACGCTTGAGGTACTCGCGCCAGGCGCTCTGTATGATGACCGCGCAGTAGTTCTGCCGCTGCAGCCGCAGCGTGCTGCTCACCGGAACGTAATCACTGCGCTTCGGACCCGATTTCTTCAAGTCCACCATCTCGGTCGTGTCGAGAGGTGTTCCGAGGAAGTTTTTGGTCAGCGCGTCCAGGATGTCGATGCAGTGGACGCGGTTGCCGTCACAGATGGGGATGTCGAGCGCGATCAGGCGGAACCTGTTGGGCGCAGGCAACTTGAGCGGCTCCTCGAGCGCCTCCACAAACTCGCTGAGTCGCGACAGATGAATGTACTGCGTCGCCGCCTCGTCAAAACGCTCCCACACCTCGTAGTACATGTCGAAGTCGTCCTGCGTCAAACCTTGCTCTACGTCTTCCGTCGCCTGAACACAACATCGGCGTCTCCGAGGCTCAACAACTCAAACATGTGCACGGGTTACTCGACGGACACAGCCAAGTAACAGTTCGTTCGATCGCGTTATTCGAACAGTGAACTGCCGTGCACTAGGATCAGCAACTGTACAAGATCTCACACATCCGCCACCAATCCACCAAGTAATCATCGTACTGCTCAATCTCATCTGTTTTTAACAACAATCAACAAAGCGTTATGGGATTTGTTTTGGTTGATTCACACCAATGCACAGATTGCGAAATGTGTTTCTGATGCTGAAAAAATTCACATGCGTTTTCTCTATTCCTTGCTGCAAATGCTAGAATAAATGCAGATTTTAATTGCAATTTAAGATAAAGGTTTAAGATTCAAGGACTTTGTCGGTTTGTCATCATATCCATTACCGGGGCTCTTCCTCTGAAACGATCTGTGTCTCCCAGACCTCCTGTATGAGATCTTGTCCTCACAATCGTAGAGAGACCGCCGCGTGCCTGCGTTGATACGGGCATACATTTATTTATCTATACGGTCAGTAGACAGCGACGTACAAAACATACACAACAACAATGCACTTGAAATACGAAGACCGGTAAAAAGGTAAAGGCTTCCCATATTCGTCACAGGGTGTTGGGCCCGGAGCTGATCCCGGTGTACAGGCAGTCAGCCCGCAGGTGACTATAAGTCATCCACCCGGCGGTAGGCTGCCATTATTTTCCGCCAGGCCAGCGGTTACCTTCCCAGCCGCAGAGAATCACCGCCCTTTGGCCGGTACCAAGTTATACTGCTTGGTGACAGAGGCACATAGGTGTGAACAACTTGCCCAAGATTATTACGCAGCTTTTGCCTTGAGTAGGATTTGAACCCACAACCTGCTGATCTTAAGTCCAACGCTCTACCCGTTGCGCCACCGCTGCACCGCACCACGTATAAGACAGATAAAGATAGATAAAGCAATAAACACAAACAAATAAGAGACAATTACAAACCAAAGCCCAAATTAATCTTTCAAAAGCATTTCAAATCGAGCATTTAATTTGAAAACAGAAAATAGACTAAGTGCCGAGTAATACTGTCCGTGTGTCTGTCTGTGCGTGTGTGCAAAAACGGATGAACCGATCGAGATGCCGTTTGGGGGCTGAGTCGGGTAGGCCCAAGCAACCATGTATTAGACGGAGGTGCAGATCGCTCAATGGGAATGGAAAATTTGTGAACGTTGTCCGGCCCATTTAATAGCATTTGTAGTGTCTGTTTCGGTCTTCGCTGCGAAATGGATCATTCAATACACCAGGCAAACAGAGGTAGGCTCTAGCCTGGCCGGTGTCATATTAAATTTTCACCGCCGTAAAAATATGCTCCCCTTCTATGCGGCCAAGATTCTTTGACCGCTTGTTAAAAATGTTCTATGGCGAATACTTGACATAGTGATTCAGCCGTGGAGCGATTGCCGTCAGACCTGGCTGAAGTTTTCCAGTATGACGGCGATGTACATGTTGATGACGACGAGAAACGTGATGATGAGATAGGTGACCAGGTAGAGGATCGCCATCCCGGTGTTGCCGCAGTTGCCGTTCGGTTTCACGTCAGTCGTCGTGTCGTCACAGTCGGGCGGGTCGATCATGAGAGCAGCCAGCACGCCGTCCCATCCGGCTGACGTCGACACCTGCCGACATCGCACACCTGTATTGCCACTCACTGCACCGGCGTCAATCAATCAATACAGGTTTACACCGAGCAACAAGTCTCCAGCGCACCAGAAGCGCCTCCTGGCGACGAGTACGCGAGTTACTGTTAGAGTTGGCCACGGGTCTGGTCGATCTGGAGGTCGCGTGCGATCAGGTCGTGTCATTTAAATATCTTTGGCGTACATATACCGGTGGCTTGTGTGGCTTAACGGTAGAGCGTTCACTCACAATCCAAAAGGTCGCGGGTTCGAATCTCGGCCGGTCCGCTTCCAGGTAACAGCCTTGGGCAAGCTGCTCACATGCACGCATGTGCCTCTGTCACCAAGCAGTATAATTTGGTACCGGCCGATGGCTCTTCGGCTGGAAAGGTAACCGCAGGCCTGGCGAAAAGTAATGGCAACCTACCGCCGGCTGGATGGCTTCAAATCACCTGCGGGCTGACTGCCTATACACCGAGATCAGCTCCGGGCCCAACGCTCGGTAACGAGTATGGGAGAACTTTACCTTTGCTTTTACATATACCCGATCATCTATTCGATGGCTCGGACGTGGATCACCTAGTTGCAAAGCCAGCATCGAAATTCCCACCCAACGGCGTCCGCACACTAGCCCAAAAGTAGCCCAACTTATTGTGTCCTCTGAATTCACTGTAATTTGACCCGGTCGCCTATCTTAGCACTTGTCATTACCTCGTCCACATGGCGAGCTAAACGAAACATACGCGTCGTCTTTCTTTGACTCTGGCTTATATAAAAACATGACGTCATTCGACAAAAAAACCGAGATTACATAGGCTAACATATCGCACTGCCGTCAGAGGAGGACCGAGCCACGGCCACAGGTAACGCGTACAGAAAATTGGGTGAAATTGTGGACGAGTGGTTTTCCGATCTCTGGTCAGAAGTAACAACGTGTCTGTATGTCTGTCTGTTCGACTGTTTGTCGGTTTCTTTATTTGTTTGTCTGTCTGTCCGCTCACGTATCTCGAAAACCGCACGTCCAAATTTCACCCAATTGTCTACACATCACCTGTGGCCGTGGCTTGGTCCTCCTCTAACGGCTAGGCGATATGTTATGTACTTCCGGTTTTGTGGATCACGTCATGTTTTCACGAGGATAAAGGTGACTATAGCGTATAGGCCTATTTATGCCCGCGACAGAGCGCAAATGCGAACAACTGCAGTCCAATGGCTAATTACCGATGAATAGTCGCCCGGCAAAATGTACCTCGGTGAATAGCCAGCCCTTCGGTGAACTGTCCGTACACCGTCGCTACTCATTAGAGGATGAAGATTGTAATTTCCGCTGCGAAACACGTCCTGTAAAAAGCCTATACCGACCTGAAAAAGAACCATCATGGCGCGAAGACACGTCTCGAAGTTGAAGAGTTCGTCGGTACCACAGTTGTGTTTGACGTGCATGAAGAAAGACATGCCGAATATGGCGTAGATGAACATGATGAGAAATAGCAGCAGGCCTATGTTGAAGAGAGCCGGCATCGACACGGCCAGCGAGAACAGCAGCGTCCTAATGCCCTTGGCAGACTTGACAAGTCGCAGGATTCTCCCGATACGAAACACTCGCAGAACACGCAGCAACGTCGGCGAAACGAACATCTTCTCGAATAGCTCCCCTATCCCCAAGCCTGTATGCAATGCATTAGTCTCATATTCTTATTAATTTTAACGCTCTGAACCTACTGACAGCGGACAGACAGGCCAACTCAGCCTTTTATCCCTTCGGGGTCGATAAATGAGTAGTAAGCTGCAATTGGATGTCTGCTACCTCAGTTAGGGGTGGTGCCATCTGGTGAACGCTTACAAAGGAAAGGCAGGCATGGTGTAATTTGCAGGTAAAACTGCAGGTGATCCATGTCTGAGCGCTTTGAGACTATGCGTAGTATAATTTGCGCTATATAAATATTCTTCCTTTCCTTTCCTTTTACTGCATGTACCAAAGGAAGCTCTTAACTTGGGCAATCAAGCGGAAACGTTTTTCGGAAAGTTTCTAACGTGTAACAATAAGCCGCTCGCTGTCTTGTTCGATGACTGAGGGTCAGCACTCGACAAGATATCTCCATGCTGCGCCGTTCGCTGACAGAAGCCAGCATTCACAACAGTACATGCAAAAAATCCGCCACTGTTTTTGTGCCTCGTGACCTTGACCTTTGACCTTTTGACCCCTCACACTCTTCGATCCTCTCAGCCTGCTTACCTTCATTCTGCCTTGCATACTCGTTCTCTCAGGTTCTTAAACATCAATCTGCTGCAACTCCTAAAATCTGGAACTCTCTCCCTGTCGCTTAGACCCGTTATTCGAATGTGCACATGAACTTTCCGTCATCACTCCCAAGATCCACTATTTCCAGCAGGCCTTTCAACTAACCCACTTAGCGTCTTTCGTCTTGCGCCTCAGATTTGGATTCAGCCGATCATTTGTGTGCGTTTATAAGTTATACTTCTTACTGAATTACTTACTTGGGTGTCATGAGTGTGCCTATACTGGTAATGTACGCAGTAACAGTCTGTGTTCCGGATTTCGGAAAAACATGCAGACCGATTTCCATGAAACTTTTCATGGTTCATAGGGGTCATACGTAGACTTGAACTGCCGATTTCGCGACCAAGTCATGCGGTTGATAAACGGCACAAGGGCCACCGTACTGGCGGCACGTAACGTAACGCTGGCGACACGACCGTTCGCGAAACGGCCGAGGGCTGTGTCGTCAGCGCGCTGGCGAATTTTATGAATCAAACGTTTACCAACTTGTCGTAAACTGCGCGACCGGGCAGGCGCGAGAAGTAACCGGCCTTCGGCTGGGTAAGCCGCTAATAGCCTGTATGTCTGTACGCGATGACGCTCGGATAGAAGAGGAAGTTTTCAGAGAACATTAACGAACTTTCAATGCATTCATTTCATCGAAAGGACAAGATGGCTGACTGAACTAACCTATAATTGACATGACGACGACGGCGAAGTCGAAGACGTTCCACGGGTTCTTGAAGTAGTAGTGACGCAGACCGACGAGTTTGATGAGGAACTCGGCAGCGAAGATGGCCACGAAGATGATGTTGACGACGTAAAGGACATTCTCAAGGTCACTGGGTGCCTGATAGTACTCGACCGCCATCGTAAGCATGTTGAGCATGATGATGATCATGATGAAGATGTCGAACTTCTGATCGGTAGCCAGTTTGAACATGGCTAGAGCAAACTTCATCTGCACCGACACAACGCTAAACTGCAATGACTGCGAGTCGTTTCATTATATGCCACCTCATTGTGTCGGCGAAGACATTATGTTTTCGGTCTATCCGTCCGTCCGCCGCGTTCGTTATTTCGTTCGTTCATCCGGACAGATCTTGTTACCACGATTTCTCATAAACGGCTTGAGAAATCTCGATGAATCTTACAGGAAATCACCACTAGCCCCTACTGATGACATGGTTAACACTACACTAAATTTTGGAGGTCAAAGGTCAAGGTCACAACAGGCCGTCGAGGTGGCGAAGGCATCCATGTCGAAGCTGGAGCGTCAAAATATATTATAATCTACTTTCTCCTATATATACAGCTGTTTCCTTTCTCCTGCCTTTAAAAACACGGGATTATCGCTAAATACCTACATGTACGTATGTCTGACGCGGGACGGTTTTTACTGGGACTGTTATTTTGAGCAGAAATACCTCGACAGCACCGTAATCGCAGAACTATCAATAAAATCCAATCCAATGTGACTTGACGGGCGCAGGTTAATCCTCTCTGTCCGCCTCTCAAACGACACAACATACATATCAGTGCTTACGCTCAGAATATTATGTCTTAACTTTCTGACAGTAAATACCTCTTATCTTAACTGAAGTAATTAACGTAATGTCAGCCACGGGACGGCTTTTTTGAATACTGCTTTACAAATAACGCGTTATAGTAACTTACTAGCACATATATAGACATATACAAAGTCAAGGTCGAAAATATTGTAAGTGTGAACTACTTGACGTCACAACCCGCCATAAGTTGGCAACTTCAGAGTCGATAAGAGAACAACTGTCTTTACTGCGATCTAATTAACTACCTACTTTTGCATCTGCTTAGTACTTACGATACACTTAATTGAATATTACATCTTTAACGCTTCTCAGAAAAAAAAGGAACAATTTTTCTACAATATTTAAAAATATATATTCAGCAAAAAGGAACACGGACACACGGAAAAAGCAAAGCAAAATTGAAATGATGCCTGCCTTTGGTTTTGGGATCGGCTTTTGTGGCTTTTTGGATCCGAGTTTCTTCATTGCATTGTAGTATTTCTTCTGGTCTTCAGTCATAAACAGAGTTGAACCGCCAGCCTGTAATATACGCAGAACAACAGACTTATAACGCGCAATTGCAAACCGTTAAGATAAAATTAAGGGGATTGTACACCTGGCTCTCGGATGCTTTTACTATGTGTCGCTGTTGAAATATGACTATTATTACCGGCATCAAATTGACTTCTTGCGGTCTAAGCCCGGTCCACATCAGCAAACAAGCACGCTCGATTTCATTACTATCGATGTGTCTGATGTGCTGTGCTCTATTAAAAGACTAAAAAGTAACTCTAGTAGTGGCCCAGACACCATCCCACAAGAACCTTAAAGATACTCTTAGCGTCCCCTTGGCTTATGTTTATAACCAGCTCACAAGTTATCAGTTGGCGCTGTTCCTTCCGACTGGAAGCGTGCCTTTATTGTTCCGGTGTATAAAAAGGTGCTGCTGGTAAAGTTCAAAACTATCATCCAATCTCCCTTGCATGTGTCTCAGCAAGATAATGGAGAGAATTGTTTGTTGTAAAATACTTGATCATTTACATGCAATGCAAATAATATCCTACATCGTGCTCAGCATGGTTTCTTAAAACGGCGGTCCACAAGCACCAGTTCATTAGAAAGTTTCAATGACTCATGACTGGACCTTATGCGTTCAGTCAAAGATTCAAGTTACTATTGTTTACATTGACTTTCAGAAAGCATTCGATGTTTGTCTCATCGTCAACTGTTGGTTCGTTTACACAGTTATGGCATAAGAGGAACAGTTCTTATGTGGTTGAGAAATTTCCTTACCGGCCGAACTCACCAAACCAAAATTTACACTTCTGTGTCTTATAGTTTACAGTTATTGTCATGTTTTACAGGGTAGTGATATTGGCCCGCTATTGTTTTTGATCTACATAAATGAAATTATTGGCATACTTGAACGTCATGGCATTAAGGTTAAGGTATTTGCTGATAATGTAAAGATCTATTTAAAGATTGTCAATAATGTAGATTTCGTTCAGTTGCAAAATGCTCTTGATGCACTATGTTCATGTGGCAGTTACCAATTTCTGTTGACAAGTGTTATGTACTAAGTGTCGTTAAAGTTCTTTTCAGTCCTACCCTTAGTATAAATGATCACACTTTGCCCATTGTTTCCACAGCTCGTGACCTCGGAATAACTGTTACTAGCAATTTGTCTCCATCTGCGCATGTATGTGATATGGTTTCCCGGGCCCATAAGCGTGCTTCAGCTATTCACCGTTGTTTTCTTGTCACGTGATGTCGGGTTACTTGTTCGTGCCTTTAAAGTGTTGCTAGAGCATAATTCAGTAATATGGTCGCCAAAAACTCTTCAAGATATCGACGCAATCGAATGTGTACAGCGACGATTCACTAAAAGGTTGCGTGGACTGCACGATTATTCTTACGAGGCACGTATAAAATATCTGGATCTCCAGAGCCTCGAATTACGCCGTTTTATAGTAGATCTCATCTGGTGTTATAAGACTGTTTTGGGGCTTGTCGATGTTGATGTAAATGAATTTTTTGTCTTGATCTCATACCAGAGGGCATGTGTATAAACTCTACAAACCATACAGTTCTGGTATACGAAGCTCCTTCTTTTGTGAAAGAATAATAAATGTCTGGAGCAGTTTGCCCGCTGACGTGGATTTTAGTTCTGTTAACACTTTTAACAAGCGCTCATCAGCAGATGAGAGATAGCGACGATATATCGCACACGTAATTCAAAATACTAAAAAAATTATACCGCCTGTAGGATTCGAACCCGAGACAGAAAAGCATTTCGCCGCATAATTACTGTACACGACCACTGTGCTTCGGATAAAATCAGTTCGTATACGCATATTATAGTTCCAAACGTCTAAATTGTCGAT